>JAAUYG010202446.1_pt1 | contig 13034 bp, 5 predicted proteins | sample 7278091 | NCBI WGS metagenome assembly JAAUYG01 (sample SAMN14350201, study PRJNA611818) | marine sediment metagenome | isolation source: surface marine sediment (0.6m) | place: French Polynesia: Moorea | collected 2018-08
CACTGAGTGACAAAATTAACATGAACAATGTTCAGTTTATTTGAGTACAGACCAAATTGTGAAGGATACAGCATGTACAGGATGTGGGTTAGAGATGTAAACATTTAACATTTTCTACAAAACATAATTGGTTGTAACCAAGTGTGTGTCCTAACCTCATGATCAATAGCTTGTGACTCTTCCTTACAAGCAGATTTTCGACGATTCATTTTCTTCAACTTTATTAGAGAAACCATCTGCAGAATGCAGATAGACAGACCATGATGCTAAAGCCATCACTTTTTATTCTGGTTACCTGAAACACATATTGAGCCGAAATCTTTTCCATTGCTTCTGCCATATATGTTTGCCATTTAAGTTGACTCACAATTACTTTGTCACTAAAGAAGATAGATTCTGGTATTTTGCCTGAAATCTCCCAGTGGCACTGAACAGTCCAAGGTTCCCTTACTCCTCTGACCCACCCCACCCCCTTCCTTGTGTGCGTTGAGGGTGGGGAAGTGGGGTGGGGTGGGGTGAGGTGGGTGGCATGGGGACAATCCACAGTAATATGTCAGGGGTGATTCCAGACAGGTCCTCAATACCAGCCAGGCAAGCTTTCTCAGACCCTCCTAAGGTCTGGGCCTATAGACTTAGTCTAATTACCTGCCCCTAAGGTTACTGATTACCGCTTAACTGGAGGAAACTTAAAGCCAATTTCCCTCCTCTCTGCTGGCTTGCCATTAATTTCCCATATCGCAGGTCTAGACTATGTGTCTGTATTCATCCCACAGGAAGTGGGTCCTGGAGACAGGAGTGAAGGTGGGGCTGGGTTGTCAAAACCCAGATATGGGTGCCAGACCAAAATTTCCATATACAGCTGCTGTATGTACTGTAGTCCTTAGTTCGTTAAGAGGTTACTGGTAAAGAAATAGACATTTCTATGAGCAAGTAGTACAGTGGAACCTTGCCGTAAGACTCCCCTGGAAATAAGACCACTCCAGAATTAAGACCGCTAACCGCTTCAGTGCAATTGAAGCTGTCACCAAAGACCACCTGTCTTGAGCATGTTGAGACACCATACTTTTATGACCAATATCAATGACCTTTCAAGACAGGTACTACTGCACATGCTGTAAGTTGCTATGTTTGTGCAATACTTAATCTGGTTAATCCTTTCCGTATTTACAAATATATACTTTGTTTTTTTGGCTTCAGATCTCTCATATGCAGATCGGTTCCGTTGACAAACAGCCGCTGACCACGACCGGCTCCCCGCTCCAGATTCGCTGCAAGAACTTCCTCAATGTCACCTTCATCATTCCCAAGGAGAGGGACTGTCACGATATCTACAGCACACTGCTACGACTGGCACAGCCAGGTAACAGGGGGCCATATATAAATTATAGACAGCTGGGCAGATACAAACATGTACAACGTATGCATGAGGTGCCATGGTATTGATTTTTTTTGTCAGAATACCGGTAACATGCAATGTGACTTTAATAGCACGAGTTTACCTCATGTTTAGGTTCTAGGCAATTTTTGAACGATTAAGCTACAATTGCAACAAATATGTACTGGATTATGTACATGTATTGGCTATAATAATACATGTAATGAGCATAATTTAGGATCCGGATGGAATGAAAAATAACTTCCATGCATTCATCATATTGGTGCTTGGAAAATGCCTCCTGCAATTTTTGAAATGTTCCCTTGACAGTTTGGTGACCGTCTGGTTATCCTCTGATATTCCGAACATTGTTATGTAATTCTTCATCTGTCATTCGGTTTTCAGGCAGACAGATCTATGTTACGGTTTTATGAGATCAAATTAGGTTTATTATGATGGATGACACACACACACAGATTCAATCCCACTGCTCTGATCAGATCGAGGTCTGGCCCGGACTTCTTTTTTCGTGGAACTATACAGCTGCGTAATTTAATCTCATCCATCTTGTTTCCGCATTTATGTGTATACCTGACTAAATTTTGTTTGACTGCAGATCAATATGTCCTAAAGAAAAATGGACCATGTCGATCCACAGATCCTGTGAGCTTACAGTGGTCTCTGGGTTTATCTTTATGGATGTTTGAAAAGTTACCAAAGAACCAAAGTATGCACCAGAATTCAAATTGCTATATTGAATTCTCTCTGTTGTGTTTATAGCTAACAAGACAATTCTGGGATCCCAGTTGTGTTGTTAGCGACAAATGCATCATGAATGCGCTTTACATATCTGATGCTACATGTATAATACACTGCATATACATGTATTTGGATTTAAATCGGACACAAAAACTGCTCAACTACTAGTATGATAATATATGTTAGACACAAATTGGATATTGCAGCATAAACGCTTACCTTTATATGTTTATCCAGAGTATATTGTCAGAAAACTTACAAGATCTGTAATTAACTTGATTAAGAGCCTGATCATTCATAACTATATCACTTCTGATATGGTGAGATTCTTTCAGATGGATACTTTGTATTCAAATTTTATATTCTATATTCAGTGCAAAACACACACAAATACCATTCTAATTCAACACAAAACACACACAAATACCAATAAAGGGTATGGAACAAAACATTAAAACAAAATAATTATAATTATTATAATCCAGTACATCATGTACATAATGTGTGTAGACAATGCTCGTATAATCGGGTAAAGATAAGTATAAAGTAGGAGTGATCTCATAGCCAGTTCTATAATATCAAGAAGACCTCCGAGGCAAACACCACAGAATCTACAATGTGAAAATCTTGGGCCAGCCCCTAGCTGTGATGAATCTGTTATTACCAGAGGCTTCTATAATGCCCAAATATATGGCTGTATGAATCATCTTCTCCGGATTCCTCGTTTCCTCTATGATACACCCCCACGAACCTCTTGTCACACTGCTAACCACTCCAGTATGAAAGTCACTGAGCACATATCTGGATATGGGCGCAGTTCTCGCGATTGCCACTTTTGTATCAATAATTACAGATATCATTGGTCGTTTTTTATCACGGTCGGTGGTTTCCGTGGTTGGAACCTCTCCCGTAAATGACAGGAATTGTTTGCCGTTCGCCCCCGTCGTGTGACACTGGGATCAGCGGCGGGGTCCAGATGTCCAAGGCAGATGGGGTAGGGTGGGGGGTGGTTGGGGTTACATGGATTGGGGAAGGGTTGGGGCACAGTAATGTGGGTTTGGGTAGGGTAGGGGACGGCAGCAGGAAGCGATGGTGACAGATGGAAATTGGGATATATGAGGAAATAGATATTGCAATTTTCATGGTTTGGGATCAAAAATTAGGAAAAAATACTAGGTTGATGTTGGGAGGGAATTGCCATAGATTTCATGAACCCAATCAAAAAGCTCCTGACTTTCAGTAATCGTGGACGAAATTATTAAACATGTTAAATGTACATGTAAATTTAATGATTTTGATCTCTAAAACATGCTAAAGTTGTCAAATGACAATCCCCATCTGTTGTGGTTAGAGTGCTGATAAGCTGATAAGTGTTATGTATGTTGTATATTACTTTCTTTCAGTTAAGGACCATGCCAGAATTAAGACCTTAGAAAAATCAGGCTTCAGCCCCAAAATACCTGGCATAAAGCAAGCTAGGAATTAAGACAGCACATGGGCCAGGTTCTTGAAAAAATTTAAGTCCCCTAGTGACCTTAACCATGGAAAAAGAGGATGGTTGCTTAAGTCAGTTTCTAGCCTTAAGATTTTTCCAGAAACTGGCCCATGGTCAAGGCATTACAATTTCTCTAAGCGCCCTATTTTCCCCATGTTCCAGCTGACCTCAGTGATCTGTATGCATTCCACCACACGGCCCAGGACCTGCAGGACCGCTCTGTGGGCTGGAACTTCTTCAACCTGCAGTCGGAGTACCTGAGGATGGGCGTCCCTAACAAACAGTGGGTCCTCACCAACATCAACAGGGAGTATGAGGTACGTGTTGCTGTAGACGTGGTAATTCCTCCACACAAGGCAGCACCATAGAATTCGTTAATACATAACGCGATCATCCTTATAGAACCGTAGTCCCCTGCTAGACATGCATGCCCCTCCAGCAACAAACATACCATACCAGCTGACATGCAAATTCATACTAAATGCCTGATAAAATATCAGAAGATCATCAAGTAAAAGTTTCCCGATCCGTTTGGCGCCGCACATGTGCAAACACCGGTTCCTTGAACGCACTATGTCCATTAGTACACGACTATAACTTGTCTAGGATGTATACCATGTATAGCCAACGCCAGTGTTGGCCTTTTGCATCATGGATGTGATGGGAGCAGATAGCTGAAATGTAGGCACAACAGGCATCATTGCCAGCAGCCTCAGTGGCAGAAGCAGTTGAGATGCTGGCCGTGTATGCTGTGTGGCATATAAATTGTTTTTTCTTAACAAAAAAAAAATTGGGTTTCAATTCCACCCAGACATTGTTCTCCCCCCCCCCCCCAAAAAAAAAAAAAGAAAAAATAATAACTTTGTTTTTGATAATCTTGGGTGGGGGATGGACCTGTAGAATCTGTGACCGTTCTGTCTTAGTCTCATGTTCTCAAGTGTGAAAGTCCTCTTCTTGTCATGCAGCAAGGAATGTTGGTGACATTAGTGAGGTGGCAAAACAGAGGACCAGATTTTCAAAAAAAAAAAAAAAAACCAAAACAATAACAGTTTGCACCACGACCCTTATATTAGCAGTGTTTTTCAAGTGGGATCCCCTGTGAATTGCCCCCTCACATCACACTCCATCCGACTGTCGACATGCGGTTATAGTGTTTTTCCTAATAGAAACACTGTAACAGTCTGGTACCTCTAAATGGATGTGCATCGCCTTTGCATGCTTTGGGAACAAATATAGCACAGTCACCAGGTAAAAGCAAATTCACAGTTTCACACCAAATGCCTGAGATAATGAATCCCTTATCAATGTCCTGATGAAGATTTACCGCGAATCGCTGCGATTGGTCGTTCCTGATAAATCTTTTTTCGCATTTCGTCACCGAGAATCGCCTTGTGCCTGCAAAGCGTGTAATCTCAGTCTATCCTGTGTATAATGAATGGGGGATAGAGGCGGTAGCGACGTGTTGGGCATGGCCGATTGGGTCGGTGACACTGATAGCCGCTGTTTTACTGGATTATCCTCAGCAAGCACCATCCATCAGCGATAATAACACCCGTGTCAGTCCATACCAAGCTGTTGCCAACTGAAACTCTATGTCTGGTTGTATTGCCGGTGGAGAGATTTAGCTGTTTGGGATCATGTAGAGCATGTGCTGAGATCATCTACATCTACGTGATCTAGAGCGTTGTTCTTTTGCGGAAAAAACTGCTACAATTCCCTTATAAAAATACCAACAAAAAGAACATCTGTAATAGTCTCGAGCTACATACAGTACTTCATGAAGCGAGTCTTGCATTTCATGCCTTATGTTTGTGTCATTATCAATGTTCATTATTACATTATATGTATACGTGTTAAATGTGAAATAATGGGTATACACCCATTATCCATTATCATTAGGCCTATGCAAGCATTGACACCCACGTGCCAATTGGATACAGGAGGGAAAGCCCCAGAATCCCCTATGGTGAGACAGATCGCCTGTGTTCACAGCTCCTGACATTGATAGCCTCGCTGGCCTTGTCCCACAGCCAGGGGTGCTTACCTATACAGCCAGCACAGTGGTCATTCAGACGCCCGTTATTCCTGCCGCAGTGCTGGTCAGCCACAAGGTCAGCGTCATCAGACACAGCTGGCCACCTTCACTTCTCCTATTTGCTTCCCGGGGACAGTCGTCTGGACAACCAGCATGGAAACCGTGGAAACCATTGCATGCGCTTAACATTGCCTGTATATATGCAGTGCTTATATTTCTCTGGCAAGGCCACTTCAATTGACTTATATTCACTGCCATCAGGGGACACATATATTCAATGTACACAACTGATGTATGCTGATAGTTATAAAAATAGCCTTTCAGAAGTTAGTGAGGGTATGAAAGTTGCTGTGGAACGATAATGGTTTGGTACGTCGACATGATACAAATAAATCTACAAATTTAAAAAATGTTCTACCAGGTACTACTTTGTGTCCTTATAGAGGTGTAGTCCCCAATAGACACACAAGCCCCATCCAGCAATAAATATGCCACACATGTTAAGAGACAAATTCATACCAAATGCCTGATAAAACATCAAAAGATCGTCAAGAAACAGTAAAATTTGAATAATATCCGGTCTTTGGCTGGCACACATGCATAAATCACCACTCCCTTGTAATAACAAAGGTCCATGTGCTTTTTGTTACCATATATATATACATGATATATGTGTATATACCACTGCTGTAGGTACCAGATGACAATTTTATTATTGAAATTTTTAGAAACGCACCCAAGCCTCTGTACTCGCGCACTGCTCTCTTCTATTAGAACATATGGTATGCAAATACATGTACCTGACAATTGTGACATTCAGTTCAAGAACTGATTATTATTCATTATTAACTGTTTATGTTTGTTGCGTCAGTCTTCTCTAATATACTGTGAGTAAGTCTGTATTGCTATATCAATCAGTTATCTCTGTCAATTCCACTCCATGATGGCTGAATTGACTTTCCTGAGACTTTCTATAAATCTCTACCTATATTGAGTTTCTGTTCAATTTCTCTGCGGGAGACATGACAGAGGCTAAGGCCGCCCATGTAATGATGAATTCAAAGTGATTTTCCGTGATCACTTGTGTCCTTGCCGCACAGCCGATAGTGGCTTCCTCGCTTCTCGTCTCTGCGAAAGTAGCTATAAAGCCTAACATGACTAACACGCATGACTGGGGCAGTTTGATTTAGGACGGGTGTGGTGGCTATAATTCCGAGTCTTCCTATTCGTATTCCAAGCTGTAATCTAGGGTTATGACACTGGAGTATAGAGACCACCGTGGAATATATCGGGGAGCCTACCGAGGGGATAGGTTGTTTAATGCAGGACTCGGGGGAGAGACACATGTATCAGCAAACAACGGCAAATAATGGGCAACGGTCGGGAGGAACTCATAAACAACCCTTTGTAAATCACCCAGAAGCCCCATTGCACTAGCGATATTGTGTCTTGATGCGGGTACGTCCTTTGATAGCCACCTGTAGCCTGCGAACTCTTTGACTGTTGCCGTTGGAAGCATTGTCGTGGTGATATTCAAGGGAATATCTGAAAGGCAAAAAATCGCCCGTACACCAGTGGCTGATATTTATTCACCAATGACAGAACGAAAATTGGGAATGCTGCATTTTGTGCCAATTTCTGCATGGCATGTGTAGATCACATCAAACAGGCAATTATGGCAGCTATATAACTTGATACAAGTACAAATACGTCGCGGTGGTACCAGTGTAATGGCTTTCTGTTCTTGTCCAATGTCTTGCCAATGCATTCATGATGTATGGCCCTCGATCCCCTAGGGAATCTTCAAGTCCCGCATTAGCCTAATCCAGCAAATGCATCTGTCACAGATGTCTGCAGCACTTAATCTGGGTATTAACTCCTTCTCCCCCCACCCTGCCACCCCCCACCCCAATGCTTTGATGCCTGCTTTCCCTATGCATATTACATGCATCGTGTATATAAGTATGCATAAGTAACAGTATTTGTCGCATAATAAAAAGGCCTCGGAGACCTGTAATAAATAATCCTTGTAAAACTTTCAAGACTCTATAAAAGATCTTCCAAGCACTCAGCCGCAACTGACAGTATACTAGTAATGCTTAATAATTGTATGAACATACATATATGTATAACCTGTATACATGTAATATGGACATTTACATACCTTAAAATGAGAGCAGAATTACTATTCACCGTCTATATAGGTTTAATATGATGATCACAAATTTTCAGTAGAATGTCTCGCTGCCTTCTTTGTCAATACACTTGTACGAAAATGGGAAGTAGTGGCCTTTGATCCAGATGCGTCATGTGACACCAGTTGGAGGTTGACAGCTGGAATGTCCATGCCTGTGTCCCGGCCTAATGGCATGAGTAGTATTCTCTTCTCATGTTATGAATCCAGAGTCCAGAAGAAATGAAAAATGAAAAATCTACTGACTGAAAACTGAATTTTGTTCCCAAATGTTGGCAAGCATGATCATCCCACAAGGGTTTTCACAAAAATCTTCAATCACTACTTTGTAAAATGAATATGTTATAAAAATGTGGCTGGTAAATTTATTGTTTTACTACCAAATACTAAAATCAGAATCATGAGATGAAAATTTGTACAAAATAACTCTAAGCTACATACATGTACCCCCCTTTCACACCAGTAGTCCGAAGTACTACTTCGGCAGATAAAGCAATTAAGAATGTCATGCTGTGCCCAGTGTGCTTTCACACCAGAAAAGTTATTATTTTTTTTTTTCGGTTCAGAACGAGGGTGCTTGACTTTACCCGAATTGTCTGCCAGGTGGCGGCAAAGTCAGTCATGTGACTAGTCTCGAGGTTTGCTGCACTCTAACCCATCAAACTTGACAACAGAACCAGTCGAAAGTGGTTTTGAAAAATGGTGGCTGAGTGGACAGACTATCGTTTCAAAGTCTCCTGTTTGTTTTGTGACAACAGCGCTGCATGTGGCCAGGTCTGGAAAATGTTCCTTTCACAGTTCACACCCACAGTTATGCTGGCGGAAATTTTAATCTCGATTACTAATCCGACTGTTTTCCTGGATTCAAGCTTAACATTTGTACTTCGGTCAGGGAGTAAAATTTGCACCAGATTAGGGTGTTCACACCTGAAATCCTCCAAAGTTTTGGGACTTACACCGGCGTAAGTGTCTGAAGTGAAAGGGGCCATAGGTACTGTCATATACTGGTTGCCTGTTTTTCCTGGTGGGAGTCTGGGAGACTGTAATTTCATTTCACTAATGCACATGTTTGCAGCGTAATGTTACATGGTGCGGGCCCCCACAACATGCACAACTGCATTTGAGTACAGTGTATCTTGGCATGGTAATTTTGGAAAGTCTTTAATGTACCCTGTTGTCCGAATGTTCCAATCCTACCGATCTGCTGCAGTCTATGCCCTCAGTGGGTGTAGATGTCTGAGGCAAGCTTTATGTACGTTGCATGGACTATGTGGGACCCAGGGTGCCAGTTTTACTGTGTTAGGGACTCCCATCTCATGCATCTACACTCACAGTGCACAGCGCTCGGCTGTGATCGCCTCCCACTAAATCGCTTCTACTTTTAATCACATTTAAATATATGAATAATTCATTGCAAAGTACACCAGAGCAGAGATGGGAAAATTTGGCTTCCACTTTAGGTAACCTTGGATGCGGAGATTACCGATTTACTCTCTCTAGGCCCGAAACGAGGCTCAAAATTAAGCCGCAGTTTCCCTGGCTATGCCAAGCCATTTTGACACATTCCCACGATTCCCTGAAAGCACAGACATGGCTCCCTCTGGTGTGGTTTTGTTACACCAAAAAGCATAACCTTAGGCAGGGAACAGGGAAATGTCATTACTGTAGTGTGTGCCAGGGGAGTTAATGCGGTTTGGCTAAGGTATCCCATGGTGCCTTCATCTCACTGACCCGAGACCATCGCAAAACCATTAGAACCGTTGTTGGGTGGATTACACAAGAACTGTCTCAGAAAACTACATGTGCATAAAGAGTTAACACTGTAGCAAAACATAAGTTCAATTTAGCTGAGTGGATACATGTAGCTACACTAAAAATTTAATTGTAATATATATTTCTGAAATATAGTGTGTTTTGAAAGCAGCTGGTATTTCCATGAACTAACTACTATGGGTAATATCTCTTTCAACTCTATGTAGCTAATATACAGTGGTCCTATTTTACAACCCTTTAAGATCATCTTGCTTACAAGACCACCGATTTTGGTCCCTAAGTGCGATTTTGTGTACTATTGAACCTTTATTATAGGACCGCCTGCAGCATAAGACCCTCTTTTTCATGCTCGTAATTGGATGGTCTAAAATAGAGGGGCCACTGTACATGATATACGTAGCGGTCAATTGGATGTCCTCCTCAAACAGACAAGCATCGATGCTGTGACTTGCCAGGGGACAGTTTCTAAAAAAGTCTAAAGTCTAAAAACAGACATACGTTCACTAATTACCTTGACAACCATTGCTTCTTTTCCACATGTGTTCCATGGCTAAGATCATGAAGATGTAGAGGACTTGAGATATTACCCTTGGCTCATTTGCATAATTCGATGCCCCCTCAGGTTTCATAAAACGACATCTGACTCTGACATTATTATTATTTTTATTATTATTATTATTATTATTATTACTTTAAATTTATAGAGCCCCAGTATCGGGTGTCCATTCAAACATTGTATCTACAGTGGACAGAGTCATTTGGCTGAAGGATTGTCTCTATCATGTCTACTACAGGTTGACCATTGTACACACATTACAACCATTACCTAATGTACCATGTCTGTTGTGTTTATATTTCCAGTTATGTGACACATACCCCCAGTACCTGTACGTGCCGGCCGGGGCGTCCACGCCAGTACTGATGGGCAGTGCCAGGTTCCGTAGCCGTGGTCGGCTCCCGATACTCTCCTATCTACATAGTGCAAACCAGGTATGGAACCGAGTACTCGATATGTTTGGGCTTATAAACAGAAAGCCTGCATAGTAAATATAAAGTGGGACATCTTTATGAAGAGAGTAACATTTAAATATAAAGTAACAGTATTGGCTGTAACATACATAAAAAATGCTAGAGTTTATCTGCCTGAGTGATGTACATGTATTAAAAAATAGTTGGTTGTTCTTACTATTACAACAGGATTCTATATTCTCACTAAGTGATACAGTGTACAAAACTGATAACATATCTGCATAATATATATGCCTGTTACTGTGGTAGACTGCATTTGACAAAAGTTGCCCATCAGGTGTATATTTATTATTTAAGCAAATTCATCATGCTCGTGTTTATTATGTATGCACCACGTGTGTTGCATGCACGTTCCGGTTCTCTTAACGTCTTTCCATTTCATGAAACATGTGAAAGGCACCTCCGCTCTTGGTGCATGCACCTAATGCTTAATCCTGACGATACTCCAGCAGTGTGGGTTAAGACTTGGCAGTGGGTTCGGGGTTTTGTGTTCGCCAATCAATTGCGATTGATCACAACCTTTGCCTTGGTGGGAAGAAGGAAAACTGCGCACAGCAGGAAGGAGTCTTATAGAAATTGACCTGTGGCCCGCGCGTGGCTCTGCGTGTGACATCGTGTCTTGCGAGGACACAGCGTGGCATGGGAAGTAGCTGGTGTTATGACAGGCGAGGTAATACGGGCATGTTTTCTTTAAATTATTCCAGGCCTTCAACAGTGATCTTACACCAAGAATTCATCTTACTGATCCTTTTTTTTTGGCGAATATGAAATTTGAACTCGAGTTTTTCATGAAACAAGGCCTGGTGTTAGGTTGTATTGTGTATATACGGTGTAAGCTTTGTGGCATCTGTGGTCTAGGCTTCCATGTTGGTCCTATTCCTTTCACACTGAGAGTTCTCTGCCATGTAGTGGTCCCACAGATCTTTGTTAGTCACTGATCATCATACGTGTGACTTAACCCGAACATCTGAGATCAGATTGTTGAGAATTGTTGGCGTGAAGTGTTGTAGTTGATAAAAACAACTAAGCTTTTAACCTGTTTATTGGGTTGATGCTTTGATGGACCTGTACAAGTAATATTATTTTTTGCAGAAAAAGGAAAGATCCTTGTGCAGATCAAGCCATTAAGCTGCAAATTCCGGTCTCATCGGGGTCTCCTTGTACATATTGCATAACATCTGGGACCAAGAGTGAGCCATTGCAATTGGGCATTCCGATCCCCAGTGTCCCTCCCCATCTCTGCTTCATTTCCATAGAACTGATCAGTTTACCGATGCTGCATCTGCCAGGGATCCTCTCTTATCTCACGGCAGGGATCCTCTCTTATCTCACGGCACCGGTTCAATTACCGGTTCTCCCTCAATATCGGTATCGGCTGCTTCTCGGTTTGAAGGACACAAATGGTAGTTGTTTCTTCCACTTGTGTTGCCACGGCACCCTTTCATCTCTCTCGGTCTGTTAGCGTAACTTAACTGCGACTTGGGGGCCACCGGGAGCGTGCAGACTCTTCCCTCTGTCTGCCTTAACCCTGACTGTCTCCCTTGTCATCATATCCTTCCGTAGCGGGGACACTCGTTGGATAGTAAGGGCCAACCCTAAACATACGACCCGTTGATTAGGGGGGACATCTATCGATCGCAGGTCTCCAATTCCTGAAAAAAAAAGGGAAAAATCTGTGACTCATAGTTCTGAGCCTATTGCAGATGCTTCTATTCAAGTAAAGGCACAAATTCTGATTTTGGGGCCATCTCTGTGTAATATGGACGAGGGATGTGCAGTATTGCTTGTGACAGGTGCTGCTTTCAGCCTTAGTCTGCCTGTACTACAGCTGGAGACAGAGACAGAATATGGTGAATACATGTAGTGAATGATTCGACTAAAACGCTGCTTCAGAAAAATGCGTTTGCATGTAATTCACGGCTTATCTCTCAAGCAACAGACTAATACACATATACACTGTCAGCTAAATTACAAAAAAATTACAGTATTCCCCAATAAATAGGGATGCAAGTATCCCACCTGTCAAAAAATTCCCTCTGCAATGGATATGATAGAGAGGTGACCTTTAGTGAGAGGGAGCATCAAATGTATTCATCATACATTCTGCCAAGATTCCTGTCCTCTAGATGTCCTGCTAGTAGACTGCGTCCTTCAGGAAAGGGACCCTTGTACAGTGTTGTATATGTAAAAATAATTTGTCGTGTTACTAACACATGTAAATATCTGTATCGATCAAATTGTGGAGGATTTAGTTCCAAATAATGAACAGATAAAAAACAGCAAGTTTGGTAACAAATTAATTGGCTTCATGTGTCTCCAGACTGGATGTACATGTTATACAATTGTTTTTCCTGGTAATATCAGTCGATATTCA
>JAAUYG010035792.1_pt1 | contig 13033 bp, 6 predicted proteins | sample 7278091 | NCBI WGS metagenome assembly JAAUYG01 (sample SAMN14350201, study PRJNA611818) | marine sediment metagenome | isolation source: surface marine sediment (0.6m) | place: French Polynesia: Moorea | collected 2018-08
GTTGAGGAGCTTTGTGAAACCCACTTAAGAAATTCCCTCAGCTGAGGGCTGTAAGCGCCCTAAGGGTTGAGGGTTGAGGGAAAAGTTGAGGATCTCTGTGAAACCGGGCCCTGGAAAACATTTTATTTTAATTATCAGACCTAAGCATTTTTTTTGCGAAACCTGCATGTGTTAAAATGGTTAATTTGACCAGATATAATATTATGTATATGGTTCAACTAAAAGATTATAATCGATAACCCCAGGGCATGAACGTAGAATCACACTATATGGGGATCAGTCTATTTCAGCACGAATCACCTGTGTTAGTAGTCTTTTATGCATTTTGTGTGCGTATAACATGCACAGTCCTTCCGTTACTATATTAGGCTAATATATTACTTGTTAATTGGGAGGAGTTTGGGTTCTATTTACATACATTCATTTATGTATATATGGGCCTCATAATTACTGTCAGTTAACATACAATGTAGGAGATGAAAGTGCCGGGCAACCTGCTAAGATAACGGGATTGCTCCCTCCATTAACGGAAAATTTACATAAACTGCACCCAACGTTTGGTTTAAAGCAGAGACTTCATTATTTCATAGAGCAAAATAAATGCACAGTACATGCCCTGTCGCACAGTAAACCGAATCGCATTTCTGTTTCCAAATGTTACAAACAGAATACAATATATGACGTACTAAGAGTGCAGTTTATACAAACTATGAAGCAACTGTTCTGCCCTTAATTATTTGTCTGTCAGACTCTGGTATTTTCTTCTGGAAAACCAGAAACAAAATAGTAGACAAAATACCTACGGTCAGTGAAACTAAAACTATTTGTGCTTTTTTTGTCCACCACTGGGCTAGGCATAACAAATGTCAGTACAGCTGAAAGATATATGTGTAAATTTCACCTTTGAGTATCTGCTTTTGTTATATGGATGGAGACAAAAATAAACCTTCATGTATGCGATTTCCTCACAAAATGTGATTATTAACCAAGTTGACCTGCACGGTTGCATCCGTACAAGTGTCGCTGCTTTAAAAATCCCAACAGGTGAGCGGTTGGCAGAACCAATGTGTTCCATGGGCAACGCATTCGAATCCAGCATTTATATTTTAGTTATTAGTACATTCTTGGTCCAGTTTAACCCATTCTGGCCTATCACTGCCTTGTATTCGCGTTTGCTCTACATGGCCTCTCCGTGTCAAGCATAGGAAAGGCTGTGGTTTACGACGATGAGTTTAACCAACTTGGCTTGCACAGAAAGGACCTAAGCCCAGCTGATATCCCGAAACCGGATGTCTGAATGGTTAGCGCGTTGAACTCGTAAGTCCACGGGTTAAGCTACATCAGTAGATGTATAGTTGTCTTATCAAAATCGTCTGGGTGTGGGCTACAGGTGACGACACTGCTGTCTCGGTTCACACTCAACCGTAAATGAGTACATAGCGATAGACGGAGAGGACAATTGTGTTTGGCTCACAAACATGGCACCGTGAAACGTGTTTGCTGGTTTATGATTCCTACGAAATTGAGCTTCATACATGCAAATCCTTTACAGCATACTGGCTTCATTATGTAAATCATTCTACAGCATACTGGCTTCATACATGTAAATCCTTTTACAGAATATGCCTTCATAATGGCTGAAGGGCTTCGCTGACTGAAAGGCCGCACACTGACGGAAAGGTCACACTGACTGACGGGCAACACTGACTGACGGACCATACTGACTGCAGGGGCACATTGACTGAAGAGCCCCAATCACTGAAGGGCTACACTGAAATAAGAACCCAATGATTGAAGAGCCACACTAAGTGACAGGTCACATTGACTGGAAGGTCACACTGATTGGCCCATACTGAGTGAAGTTCCACACTGACTGAAATACCCCACTGACTGAAGGCCACGCGGACTGATGGGCCACACTGACTGAAGGACTTTACTGACCGAAGGGTCACACTGACTGAAGGAAGTATATGACTGAAGGATAACACTGACTGAATGCCCTGAAGGGGCAACTGACTGAAGGATCTCATTGACTGAAGGGTCGCACTGACCGTAGGACCTCACTAATCGAAGGGCCACACTGACTCAAGGGCCACACTGGCTGAAAGGCCTCGCTGACTGAAGAGTCCCATTGACTGGCTGAAAGGCCTAGCTGACTGAAGAGTCCCATTGACTGGCAGGCCACACTAAGTGAAGGGTACCACTGACTGGAGATATATACATAGAACTATACATTGACAGAAGAGTCACACTGACTGAACGGCTACTCTGACTGTGTCTTTGCTGTTATATTCTCGTTACCAGAATCTTATGTTTTTGCATTGTGTGCAGTATGCACCCTCTGGTTTTTTACAACCACTAATATTGTTCGATCTCAAGCTGTACGCTGTGCAGATTCCGAAATTCTGAAAACAAATATGTACCTTATCCAGATTTCCATACATAATGGTCGAATATACAAGCTGTTTGGCCGGGAAAATACCGAGCGGCTTCAAGCACCACCGACATATTTAATTTCCTTTGCACTAGAGCGTAGACTTCTCATGCTAAAAGTTGCTGAAGGGACAAAACATATTACATTTGTGTTCCTTTGCACCCTGGTGTAGAAGACGTCAACGCCGTCTGGGGATTTGTGTCACGTGACCTCTGCCCCTGGGCCTCTATCTTGATTTGGCATTGACTTCTGTCCATTCAGCCTTCGAAAAGTGACTAAGTGATGACTTTCTGTAAGCAATAGGGGGCATTTGGCGCCACAGTGTGGCAACATGAAGATTTTGTCTCATTCAGAAGCCAAACTACATGTGGTCATACCACTACCTCTTAGCCAATCACATTGCATCAGATGAAACCCCCCCCCCCCCAATGATGAGGTGGCACCGTTTTCGCGCCCTTTTCGCTTGTTTTGGGTATGTTTGGAAAAAGTTTCCCGCCAAGAGGTTTTAAATAATCCCTATACCGTTACGTGATAAGACATAGAGGGCGGACACTGTCCCTAGTGAGACACTCTGTCCTTTTAGGCATTAGACTAGGCATTGTTTCACGTGGGCCGTTTCTCTGGCCGCATGTTGTCTGGTTTCTTATGCACGGCTGCTCATGTGCGTGGACGAGATGGCAACGTGCAGCACGAGTTGATTAAAGTGAAAATCATTAATGCTAAATATCATTCTGGTTGACCTGAACTATTGACGGTGAAATCACCTAGCACACTACTGATGCACAGATATAAAGGGAGTTAATGTATACGGCTTCGAGCTCTGCTCAGTAGTTTGCGATGCCAGAGAGCTAATGTCAGAGGCTTCGCCGATTTCACAGAGTAAAATAACTACCTACGTGTTCTGTCGCACAGTAAACCGAATCGCATCTCTGTTGCAATATGTTACAAAAAAAAAAAAAACATGCATGAGGTACTAAGAGTACAGTTTGTACAATATATGAAGCAATTGTTCTGCCTTTAATTTGTCAAACTATGGTACGGCTAAATATAAGAAACTTAAGTAGGGAGTTATTGGCTAAATGGATAAATACATGAGCGAAGCGGGTCGCACAAACCTCTTGGACCTCGCGAATGTACATTTGTTCTATGGAACAAAGTATATGCGCAGCATATTGTAGAATAGGAGTCTGGCTTACCATTGGTATCAACCGGCCTCAATAAACAACCATTTGTGAGGATTAAAAGGATCAGTGTATCAGAATGGTAATATGGGGGTCGATCACGCCTTTGTAGGTGGTAATATTCCTGTTCTAACAATAGGTTTATGGTGTAAAAGAATGATACAACACTAATTTGGTGTAAGAGAATAAATTTAATATCACTACTAAGGCTAGTGCTGAAAAATTATATTTTCCCTATATATATGTATATTATTTCGCGTCAGATGTGGTAGATACAGCATATGATATATGCATATTTAATAAATAATAAACGTCATGATACGCAAACTGGAACATACCAAAGAAAGTTAAACGCCTGTCTTTACGTTACATATATTCTATGTACAAGTGGCTGTTGCAAAGGGAAACTCCTATTTTATTTACACTCTGACCATCTGGCGGATGACATCTGCGTTCCAACAAATTCTACTACTACTACTACTACTACTACTACTACTACTACTACTACTACTACTACTACGACTACTACTACTACTACTACTACTATTACTGCTGCTGCTCCTACTACTCAGCAATTGTTCTAGTTCTGAGAAATTCCAATCTGAGTGGCGTAAGACTCCAAATACATATATAGCCGGTACAATGTTAGCACGGGACATTAGAACGCAACACCCTTGGGTCGTATGGCTAGGTACAGGGTACCCGACTCACCTTGCAACATCAGGTATCGAGTGACGAAATTTGTTTTTCTACCCCCGGGCATAAATTGGATTGGTTTTGATTCCTCAGCTATTTATAATGTCGCCTACGGTTATAGCCACGGTCTTTAAGGCAGTTGATCTGTACTGATGACACATCGGGGGGAAATGTCAGTCAGTCTATTGTGTACGTCGTTCAAATGTCAAATGATAGTCAAGAAAATCGGGTTTCCGAGAACCGGATTTTGTTTCAGAGAACAACCAGACATATGCAAAAACTAAAAACTAGCTCAGCTATTGTAACTGGAAATGATGTGTTTGTACGCATGGAAAGCATCACGAAACGTTTAAAAACATCAATTTTAACTCAATTGAATTTCCGCAATTTAGTTTGTTCTAAAAAAAGTGCCGTTGGATAGTTAGGAAATGAAGTAAAGTGAGTGAAAGAGGAACTTCTGAGAGACATGTTATTCATCTCATTCTAGGTATAACCGGAGCTGACAGTGTTTTAGAAAAGAGGCACCTGTGTCCGATCTGCCTACTCAGCACACGTTATGGAACAGAATCCAGACAAGGAACAATAAACGATGCAGCAGGACTATACCGTACTTAAGTCCCCGATCCTAGAGGACCGAGAAAGCTACGAAAATGTTATTAACAAAGTCGTGCCTCACTCAACGCCAAACACTTCCGGTCACGTGTGGCACGTGCAGGTAGCAGACGACAGACTCAGAGCGGGAGGAGGGACGCTAAATATCACGTGGGATGGATCACAGGCCTTACCAAACGATGACCTGGCCTATAAAATCACACTGGGGTCAGTCCTAGCCGTCCTTGACCTTTTCACTATATTAGGCAATGCTCTGGTATGCGTAACCGTGGCAACGATCGCGCGTTTGAGGACCACAACAAACTTTTTCATTTTCTCGCTTGCGCTGTCGGATTTGTTGCTGGGATGCCTAGTTCTGCCTTTCAGTGTATTGAACACCCTCTTCCCGGAGCACTGGCCGCTCGGGGCAGTCTTCTGCAACCTTTACGTGTCCACTGACGTCATGCTCTGCACCGTCTCAATCCTCAACCTCTTTCTGATCAGCATCGATCGCTATTTCGCGATCACTCGTCCGCTGAGGTACGAACTGGAAGTTACGGGAAGGAAAGTGCTGGTTGTGATCGTCGGGGTGTGGGTGTTTTCGGCTCTACTCGCCTTCGTTCCTATACATCTGGGTTGGAACACCCAGGATGGTTCGGTACAGAACTGGGATCTCCCGACCCTCTGCCTCTTTGAAGGCAACGCGTACTACGTGCTCCTCGTCTCCATAGGGACCTATTTCATTCCACTCATCATCATGTGCACGGTGTACTCTAAAGTGTACGCCGTCGCCACGAAGCAATCTAAGGCAATTCGTCAAATGACCGTTGGGATCAAGCACGAGCAGTACACTAGCGACTCTGACGTTCAACATGTCGTCGAAAATGGTGGCACCGGTGGGATATCAAAATCAGCCAATAAAGCGATCTTTACATTGGCGTCGGTTATAGCAGCGTTCGTAATTTGCTGGGTGCCCTATTTTGTGATGTTTACGGCGCGTCCCTTTGTGACAGGCGGTTTTAACCCCCACGTTGACCTTTTGGCACTGTGGCTCGGATACGCAAATTCGGCACTCAATCCTTTTCTATACACTTTCTTGAATAAGGAGTTCCGGTACGGATTTTTTTGGGTCTTGTGTCCTCAGACTGCGCGCAAATATAAGCAGAGACATCCAGACGCGTGCTTCGTCTGACACAAGGCAAGAAGCCCAGTGACCTTGAAAATTGGGTTCAACTTACACAGCAAAATGATCAATTATCGTCTGCTCACAAAATACGCTTCAAATGGCAGAGGCAAGACTTGGTAATAAAAGTCCTCTTCCGACGGCGCCAAAATGAAATACCTCGCTGAGAGTGTGTTTACATTCTGTATAATAAAGCGAAGACCATGTCCAATATAATACGTTGAGTTGACAGATCATTCCACACTTGGCCAGTATTGTCCAGACAGCCGGGCTCCAAATGCACTTGAAAGACTTGCAGCACTGGTTTGTGCATCAGAATTCTGAAAGGACTTTACAGTTTATACCTCCGCAGTATCTCTACACACTTACGGAGTGATATATGTAAATTGTATGTGTCCAGTTCTTTGTTCTGTAAAAATATAAACCGTACGTCGGTGACGGGAATAAACTGTGTTGACTTTTGAAACGCAACATAGGTCGTACATGTATATGTTCTGATCTTGTGATCGCCGTTAAAATGAGTACGTTAGTTTGTAATTAACCAACAGTTAAGCCCAATTTTGTTGCGAAATAGGAACTCATCTGTTAGTCCCACTATCAAAACATAACAGCATACACCAAAGCTTGCTGATACCACATAGCAGACACAGCAAATTGATACATTCCGACTAATTGTACATCTACGGCACTGGTTGATATCAAGTTTCACTGTCTCTTTTATTTAGTTGAAAACATTTGGATATTAAGTCTTTTTTCATATGAACCATGTCGACGATGCTTAATGCACAATATGCGATATGTTTTAACGTATAAGTGCAATACTTGTTGGACACCAGTTTCTACCCGGAATAACTTCTTTGGTGTAGCAGAAAAGGCGAATTAAAATGCAAACCGGAACAATATGACACGTTACATGTACATTTTTCACAATTTTCTAAGAATTACTATATATTACACTGTACTAAACATGTATGATCTTTAATCGGAGGCGACCGACGAGTGTTTAATTCCTTCCTGAAAAATACTAGTTGTCTGTTTCCAGGCACCTTTATACCATATACCTTTGAGCTGCATACAGTGAAACCTGGCAGTGCTAATTTACTCAAAATTATCACTGGGGTCGACGAATGCATTGATATGTAATAATTATGTATACATCGCAGTTTCATCTGTGATAAAAACAGCCAAGATTTTTTGACGTATATCCCAAAATGCCCAGCCAAGCATGCGCATTGCACCCAAAAAATTAAAAAAACACCACGTGACGCAATCACACTTCCACTCAATTCAAAGTGGCCCGTAACGGCTATAAACGCAAACCAAGAACGAAATGACGCTATCGATACCGCTTCATTTTCGTATTGCTGGCACCCTTAGGCTAGCTTCCAAGGGAACCAAAGATAAGGCGAATGGCCTTCCGAAAAATTATGCAAGGGTTAAAAGGGGCCGTAGTGGTCGGAAATTGCAGACCACTGATAAAAAATTTAATAGAGGGCAGTGCTCTTATAACAGGTAAAAGACAGAGATATATACTGGGTTATCAGACGCCAGCGAGGAATTGTTAATCGGGGTCCCTAAAGGCACCCACACATTGATTTCAGTGGCACTGGGAGGCATATTTTGAAGCTGAAATATTTTTATCGCCAACTTCAAGTCAAATTTGTGGTCTCGATTGATATTGCATCTTAAATCAAGATCGTTTTGGGGAAGATATAGCATGTTAAGGGGATATATCAACTGAACAGCGAAAAGGGTCTTATCTTTGTTATATATGACACAGGAAATTATGCATGCTAAATTATATATATAACTGGGTTTAGACTTGACATTGAGCGAATTTAAAGGTCAAATCAGGGTCAGGGGCCACCATTGGAAGGTGCTTTTATGTTATGCAGCGACAGAAATTTTACCAATGAGCAGTTGCTGGAGAACTTGGTAATGAGCTCTATTTGGGGGAGAACCCCATAACGATAGCGTGCGGACCATCAGTTGATATTCTGATGGGGTGGTGACCTTGAATCGATTGATGCCGCTGATGATTTCTGAGCATTTTCAGATTGTCAGTGTTTGGACTGCGGCGTGAATTTCCATTGTCTCTTCCATTGTCTTCCTCGTTATTAGTTATTTAACTTGGTCTTAAGATTACAAGCACACACTAATATATCTCAGGCCTAAAGAAATCCTCTTTTTAAAAATTGCTCTGTTGTCGCTTACATGCCAGAAGGACGCACTGAACAAATGGAACTGGCGGTTTATGGATATTCCTGCATTCCGAACGAAGCTCGTATATATACGACATTCCTGTTAAAAGCACCAATAACTTGTGGGTCCCCATAAGGGCTACATGGTTCCATATGGCAGGCTTTTTCACCACATCATCATCCACTCCCAATATGTCGAGTCTTCGACTCTGCAGTTCTCCGAAGAAAAACAAAGTCTTCTTAAGTTAGGACTTTGGGGCAGGAATCCAAGTGTTTTGGGGTCTAAAAATCCGACTTAAGTCAAAATTTAGATTTAGTTTCTTTTTCAGAGAACCCCGACCTCTCGTCGTGTCACACTTCAGTTGTAAAGTCCGTCCGTCATCTTCCCGCTGTACTTCATTCTTCTCTCGCCCCGCCATCTTTTCTCATTCCTTTCTCGATCTCTCGGCTCCTTGCCCTCTCATCACCGCCGCCTGCACTCGGGGCTCCGCTCCGTGGATCCGGACGTCTAATATAAAAAGGGCAAGAGACCTGTCAAGCGCCTCGGGGTCTGGGGCAAGAGAAATGGGGGTAATATAGCTTCTTGCCTAGGAGTTGCCTCACTCAGGGATTACACAGTTCCCTTGGTATACACGTACGGCCATCCACCTCGGGAGTTGCCGTGATCTCTAGCGGCTGGAATAAAGCGATCGGCGAGTCCGAGGGTGTGTGTGTGTAACCCCCCTAGGCAGACGGAATCCCAGAGGCTCTGTTGACCTACTGGGGCAGAGAACGACGAATTGGAGAGCGGTAATTAATGACAACACGAGGGCCAATATCGCGGAAAAAGAACCCCACCAACGGCCCCGGTGTGTATATATATCAAGAAGTCCATGGCATATGGACCTCTTGTTCAGTGAAGATTTGCGTTAATGTGTGGGTCCATATGACCCATAGACATCGAAGAGTCTTATAAAGAATGTGTTGAAACCACTGGAAAATGGGCATGTTATACAGTGTTACACATGTAGACTGTACTAGTAGGGCCCCTGATGGGGAGGGGGGGGGGTGTCTGTCAAGATGGGGGGTCCGTGTCTAGTGTCTATTGTAAGAACAGGCATGTGTCCTGTGTCGCTAGGCAAAATCCTGTTTCAATGTGTCCCTAAAGAGACGCCTCAAATACACATGTACAGTCAAGTGCAAATTATTAAATGTTGTATTTCACTGTACTACTGGGCTGACGCATACCCCTTTTGACAATTACTAGACTATTTGGACCAATAACAATTTTGCTGCCCCAAACTAAATATTAGGTTGGCCGGAAACATATTTTTATTATTCTGACTAATATACTGCCCCCCTAGCACTGTAATACCCTTGGGGATAACCCTACAGCACTGTAATACCCTGAGCACCGATGTCTCTTCTGGATAAAATTTTGATGTTTAAAAAACAAAAGCGAGATATAAAATATCTTGTTCATGATGGTGACGTCTCTGTACTCCGAAGGGCCATTGGTCCGAATTAAATGAGGCCAATATATTTATTGTTGAAAGGCCACTAGTGCGAAGGGAAACTGGTCCGATTATATAGGAAATTATTTTTATTGTTGAATACACGCTTTTAACCTTCTGTGCATGGAAAGCAAGCTACACTCACCTAAATATCAGTTTCTACGTATATAAAATATTCAACGTCTACGATATTAAACCCACGTGACTGTAAAATAAAATGGCGGGAATATTGAACACCTTTTAGTAAAGTGTCATGTTGGCCACAAATGCCAGTAGCGGCAACAATACCAATTGGGCCAGCGGTTAGAATCCCCCCCCACCCACACACACACACCCGAGTATAAAAATAAAAAAAAAATAGTAAAGGGCAAACAATTGGTCTGAAGATACGGCCTCCGTATCACCAAATAACTTACACATCCGATTTGGGGTTACGTTCAGGAGGCTCTCAGACTGGGGTTAGACGGCTTGCATGTAAACCGTTTTACACAAATCACGTTGATTTAACACAGACTACTTCCATTTTCACTTCCAAAGCGGTTAGAGTGTTAACAAGAGGCCCAGGGGCCCTGACGTTCTGCTTGAACTGAAAACCCAGTACACAACAATGTTTTGAAAAGTTTTAAGTATGTGATCTTAGGTACTAGATGCCAACTTCTCAGCCAACTTGACTGACATCAGATGGAAAGTGTAGGAGTAGCGTTTTGAAATTTCCAGCCCATGTGGTCCTGTGTCGACCAAAATTACAGTGCTATAGAGTTTTCAATTTTTGGCAGATCGTCAAAAATGTAACAGCTATATATATAAATATATCAGCCCCTGATTATGATACTTTATGTGAAGTTGAAAATTGTTGAAGGAGTAGTGTTTCGAAAATTGTAGAATCGGAAATTTTGCAAAGTGCACCGAATGATCTCAAACCAAACTCAAGGAATTGGGCATCAAAGGTCCCCTACATAAGTGCACTGTAGTACCCAGAGTTCCAAATTTTCGTCCGTTTCGCTCTACGATCAGCCCTTTTCAAGATATCCACATTTTAGGTTTTCCCATTGACTCCCATGCTAAAATTTCAAAGTGCCACAAAATTTTTAAAACTTGGCGGATTGCCAAGAAAAGTAATAGTCTGTATTTCACCATGGTAGCCAATGTTCTCATAAAGTTTGGCTGACATCAGATAAAAACTGTAGGGGAAGCAGCGTTTTGAAATTTCCAGCCCCATGTGGTCCTGTGTTGACAACAATTTCAAAGTGCCATAGAATTTTTTAATTTTTGGCAGGTAGCCAACAAAGGAATAACCTATGTTAGCCCCTGATTATAACACTTTGTATGAATCTTGGTTGAAATCTGACGAAAACTTTTGAAGGAGTAGTATTTCAACAATAGTAGAATCGGAAATATTGCAAAGTGCACCGAATGACCCCAAACCAAACGCAAGCAGTCGAGCATCAAAAAAGTACCCTATATATGTGCACTGTAGGACCACGAATCTCAAAATTTTCGCCCGTTTCGCTCTACGAGCAGCCGTTTTCGATATATTCCACATTTGAGGTTTCCCATTGACTCTCATGTTAACTTTCAAAGTGCCACAAAATATTTAAACTTGGCGGATTGCCAAGAAAAGTAATAGCCTGTCTTCCACCATGGCAACCAATTCCCTCATAAAGTTCAGGCTGACATCGAATAAAAACTGTAGGAGTAGTAGCGCCTTGAAATTTCCAGCCCCATATGGTTCTGTGTTAACAAAAATTTCCATAAGTGTCATAGAGTGCCATAAAACTTTTAGTGTTTGGCAGATCGCCACAAAAGGTATACTAGTAGTCTATATCCCTCCATGAGTATCATACAGTCATGTATTTATCATAAAGTTTGGTGGCTATCGGACCGAAACTGTGGGAGAAGTAGCGTTTTGAAATTTTTGGTTGCCGTAGGGTCCCATGTTAACGAAAGCGAAAAAAAATGTAAAAAATTTGAAAATGAAAAATTTTTAAAAACGGACGGCGGACGCCTGCGCCATGACAGTAGCTCTGCTGACAAAGTCAAGCAGAGCTAAAAATGTCAAATTAGAGTACTGTGTAGTTTGACTAGACTATTTTAAAATAAAACGGATAAATGTATTCATGGCTACATTATTTTAGCTTGCTGCATATGGCAGCAACTTAAGGCAACTTATCAGCTATATATTTATTAACATGATTCATATACCAGGTAGAAATAATGGTTATTGACTGCGTTTTGGCCCATGTCGCAGTGATTAGTAGTACAAGTCCTAGTAGAAGTAGTAGTAGTAGTAGTAGTAGTAGTAGTAGTAGTAGTAGTAGTAGTAGTAGTAGTAGTAGCACCCAGAGAGGACCCCAGTTAACCCCAGCACGCCCAAGACTGCTTACATGTCCGATAATGGCACAATAACCTATGTTCCCCAGCTATTATCGCGCGTGTGCATTTCAATTGTAAGGTTCTGAATGCGCTAAAGCTCAGAATGAAAATCGACGAGAACTATTTGCGTAACAGGCCGTGGGAAATCCGACTTAATTTAAAAACCGCTGTTTGAACGGCGCGGAATTTGATCTCCTAGTAACATTGTTACAAATTTACAGAGCGCGCGATCAGAGGCCAGAACAGCATACACTAAGTCATGTAAGTCGCGATGACGATATCCAGCCCTCACCCCCTGTGGTAGGGAGCAGTCGTGGCTGTATAAACTAATACTATAGATTACCCTCCAGCACAGATGACAGTATTTGTAACATGATCACAGCAGAAGGGTAAGAAAGTAAATACTGTACTGAGTACCTCTCTTGTGCAGTGGTTAGCGATTAACTTGGCACTCAGCAGCTTCATGTATGTTAATTCATCCGTCTAGCCACTGACCAAGTTATGTTTAAGGAATCAAGCCCGGCTCCGAGGTCTGTGTTGAAATCCTTGCCCGCGGCGGAGTCCCGGCCCGTCTGAACGCCGGAGGCGTCCACGGGCCGGGACGTAGCCCGTGGACATTACATATTATGTATGTAATGTTTAAGGAATCAAGCCTGTTTCGTTGGGCGTTTCATCTGATCAAAGGCAATCAATCGATAAGCCTTGATTGAACTGAACTTCTAGTTTTATTGTAATAAGGTCTCAAGCGCCAACTCGCCAATACATCGTCGCATCCTCCTTCTTTTGACATGCAAGTTAAAACATGTATTGATTTAATAGTCCATCAAGTTCAATTGCATTAGATTTAAAGAGACAGCTTAACCTTTGATCCGTCATCCTAA
>JAAUYG010053932.1_pt1 | contig 13033 bp, 7 predicted proteins | sample 7278091 | NCBI WGS metagenome assembly JAAUYG01 (sample SAMN14350201, study PRJNA611818) | marine sediment metagenome | isolation source: surface marine sediment (0.6m) | place: French Polynesia: Moorea | collected 2018-08
CACACAGGCGCTCCAGCCTGATTTCAAGACTTTTTGCAAGCAAAATGTGTTTCAAAAGACAAAAAGAACTTCACATCAAACGACACACAGGGAATTTCAGTTTTCCATCTCCACATCTGCCATTTTGGCGACATGAAAAACTGAAATTCCCTGTGTGTCGTTTGATGTGAAGTTCTTTTTGTCTTTTGAAACACATTTTGCTTGCAAAAAGTCTTGAAATCAGGCTGGAGCGCCTGTGTGTGCTGCAGCCCAGGAAGATCCCAGTTTCCATTCCGATCACAAAGAAACGTCCCCCTGCTTGTCAAAGCAGAAGCAATGAATGTCGACAGTTTGGAACAAGTTTCCCAAAAAAAGGCGAGATTAATTAATCGTCAACCTGTTTGTTGTGTGAAGCTGCAGAGTTGGCTTGTGGAGAAACTTAGGACAACAAAAAGCTTGCACCTTCAAATCTGAACTTCACAAGCGCGTGTTCAGGATTTGGGTCAGGGAAGGGCATCAAAACAACAAAACCAGATGTGCGTTAGTTTCTGTAGGTACCAGCTCCAAGGTAAACTTCGAATTACCAGAAATGAGAGGGGGGTTCAAACCCTAAAGTCACAAGCTCAACCAGACGGTGGAGCTGTCAGATTCACACGCGAGGGTTGCAGACTCAGATCTGGGATTTTGGAACCACAAAACCCTCCCAAAATGTCCTACTGGGCCTCAACGACTTAATGTCGAGTTCTGTAAGGGTGCTAGGTAGTCAGGCTTTGTGAGTGTGTAGCAACATACTCTGGTCAGCCAGCAGTGGCAAAGGTTTTTATAGTCAGTAGCAGCAGCAGTGTAGCTTCTGTAAAGCTGTTCTGCTGATGTGGTGTTTATCTTGGGTATGGGCTACCTTATCCTTAGGGTACTAAGGCTGCATATGGGTGAGGTATGCTGTAAGGGTACTCGTCATTAATGCAGCTGGAGTCAGGAACTGAATCAGCACAAATTACACGTGTCACTCTCCTGTCAGAAACAGGCGACAAATCCATCTGGGCCTGCAGCTTGAATTGCGTTTTCAAGCCGCTGAGTTGTCAAGCCTGGACACATCTGAAGGAGCAGAGGGGAAGAGAAGGACGAGTAATAAATAGTTTTAGCACCAAACGCTTTCTCTTCGACCTTAGTTTCAAATGTAACGTTACGTATGAGCCAAATGCTAAATGGCCTATCCTGTAACACAAATGGGGCCTTTGAAACGTATGTAAAAGTATGGAGAATTCGCAAATGATCAGCGTTTGAGTTTGAGTTCAGTACATAAACTGTCCAATGTGTCTGTGCCTCTTTTTGAAAGACATAGTTAGGCTTGGGAGGGTGGGACTTGAACGGGATTCCATTCTGAGTTTCATTGCGGTGAGTTTGCCAGATAGGCACACATGCAATTTGATTCACAGACTGCGCGGGCTCCACGTTCGGACAAGTTGTGAACACTCTGTGAATAGGGCCCCACTGCTTCTGACATAAGCATGGAAAACTGCCCATTTTGCCTGCACACTACAATTGCAAGGCCGAAGGACACAAGTGACGAATCGCGCTTTTCTCAGTTGAATCCTGGAGAGCAGAATCCTGCTGCAGACTGCGCTGTACAATTGAACAAGGGACCCTGACTGTTCAGATAGAAGATAAATATTTGAGCATTTGTACACTGTGTATTGTATCTGGAATTGTCGCACCGCCAACAGCAGTGTTTTCTTGATGCGTCATTGCAGATTCAGTGACTTCTTCAATGTGAAGTGGGTTCCTTCTCTGTTGACCACTTGGCTCCTGTTACAGACCTGCAAGTGAATGAACATGTGGAGATTAAAAAGGCAAGCAAAACAAAACAGGTTCAAAACGAGCATTTTTACATTTTTTTCAATTCAAATTTGTCTTTGGCTCTGTGAGCGGTTAAGTTTTTTCCTCCCTGGGTCGTATTGCTGGTCTACAAACATTCGCGAAAAAATAGAACAGCAAGACATAGTTTCCAGGTCCCATCCCGTGTGCAGAAGCAGTACAGGAAGAAACTACAGTGGTTCCCTCTTAAATCGCACCTCTCTGATTCTTTCGAGAAATGCAGCTATTTGGAATGCTTTTTTTTGCATTGTGGTTTTTCAAAAGTGTTGTTGCAGTTGTTCCGTTTGTGTGGGGGTTTCAAATTGGACAGATTCAAAACGCCAAGGGTCCACTGCAGGGGAGGGGGTTGGTCTCAAACAACGACCACAATAATACAACTTCTCCAGGTCTCTCCAATTCGGTCTAAAAACGTACCTGGGTCCCTGAACTGACAGTTGGGTCCGGAGAAGCCGGAGAGACACTGGCAGGTGTAGCGGTAGTCCCCGTCTATACACAACCCGTCATTCTGACACGGGTTACTGGCGCACTGGTCTGCACGGTCCAACATAGGTGCCTCCTTCAAACCTACAACATATCAAACATGCAGATCTACAGGAGTGTAGGTGCAGGACCTTCAGGGCCTTCAGAGTTACTTCTGGCGCACTGCTGTGCCTCCTGAAAAGCTGGGAGATAGAAACAGAACAACAAGATTGGTATGTCAAGGGGGCTTCAGCTGCAGAGGCACCTCCTTCAAACCTGTAACACCAGGAAGGACATCAACCATGTTCTTCAGTGCGGGTACAAAATAGCTACAGAGCCCTTGGAGCCAGAGCTGGTGTTCTGGCGTCCGGGTCTGCACAGTCCAGCAAGGGAGCTTCGTTCTAAAAAAGAACACGAGAAACCCAAACATACATCAGTCCTTTGCCTGTTACTCCCTCAGAGTTACTGCTCATGCAGCATGTGAGCCTCTTTCACCTGCACAGAACAGCTGGAGAAGAAGCCAGAGCTGAGCGCAAACGTGAAGGGGCTGAGAATGAGTGTTGGTCACACGGACCTGCGGCTTTGGGTGGCACGGGTCTGGGGGGGGGGGTCCGAGGCCGCCGCTCCAGATTCAGCAAAAAGCGCTCGAAAACGGGGCAAGGTCTGGTTTGGGGTACAAACTGGAGTGCGGGTTAGATTCAGATTCTCAGATAAAAAGTTTCCATTGACCAAATTCTACACCCACGCCTAGTCTGCCTGCACTGCAAGGATTTGAACACAACCACGGGAGCTTGTGCGTTATTCATGTTTCACACAGAAAAAAAGCCCTTGGTTCATCCTCTCATGAGTTGAACCGCCGAGGTTGTTGTGAAGATGTGTTTTTTCTGTTTTCACAGCATTTGTGGGGAATGCAGCTCAGCCTTCTGAAGGTGACTTAAGCCTGAATCAACGGAAGGAAAGAAAGTACAAATGCAAAGCTTTGTGTGAATATAATCTTCACTTCCTTGTCCAGCGCGGATCCAGAATTTTGATCAGGCGGGTAGGAGCCTGTTCAAGCTTTTTGGGGTAAAAGAGGACCAACCTCCTCAATTTGTTCCTGAAACACACCTTTGAGCCTTCGTTGCTGAAAAGGGAAAAGATTTGAAAACAAATCTGGGGTGTCAGATGCATGTATGTCCCCATTGGGAATCCCTCTGGCTGTCACTGTTTTCGTGCAGACTCTGGACGTCGTGCAGAAGCCTCTCATTGAGAACCTGAGCACGTAATCACATTTAATTGCAGGCAAATCTTCAGGGAGAAGTCAAATTTCGTCGCTTGAAGTGAACAGAAATTAACTCTAGGAGGTCTTTGTCCTGGGCTGCAACAAGCGCAGTGTCATCCTGACCTTAAAGTTGTTCCAAAATGTACTTTTTCAGCAAGAAATCTTCATAAAAGGGAGTGTCACCTCCGAGGGAGAAAAGGACCGACGTCATGGACGTCGCGGTCATTCGACACACAATAGTCTCGCTTCTAAAACAGGGGAGGGGTGACAGAGGGGGAGGGGTAGTTAACACTGAACAGACGTACACATGCGTTGTTGTTGGCAATGCTCTTGCTTCGCAACAAGACCGCTTGTCAGCGACCAGGCTTGAGCTTGAGTACAGACAAGGCGACTTTACCACACGAATGACGACAAGACTGTAAGGACATCACTTATTGGCGTCGAGGCTGCGCAACAATGTTGGGTATTGGGTAGGGGTGACAAAAAAACACGTGATTTTCAGGGTCATCTGTCAATCAGGTCTACGTGCACCAATGACAACGACGATGTAGTGTGACTCATGCAGGCCACTCCGCTTTCAGCCGCGCGGCCGACAAAAGCTGTTCTGTACAAAAACAGTGCCAAAAACCAGCATTTCCCTAAGCCCCTCCACACTGTACGAGATGCGAAAAGTAACGCGACAAAATGTATATAGCCAAGTCCCATTTTGACGCACACGTTGCTTGGTGCTTGATGCGTGGACACTTCTGTTGTTTTTTATGGGTTTTTCGTGTCCTAGTTTGTTTCGCTTCTCGCGTCCAGTGTGGATGAAGCCTTTCTTACCTTTGCATATCCTGTCGGCCATAGTCTGTACAATATCCGTGAGGGAGTCAAACCCGTCCACACTGAACACGCGGTCCTCATCCGCCGCTATCATCTTCAGTTCATCAAAGTCTTCAATGCCGATACCCAGCGCGAACAGCTGGATACCCTTGTGGCGCGCCCTGTCGGCCTCCACCCCAGTGTCGTGCATATCCACAGAGGAGTACCCATCAGCGAGGAGAACGCCAATGTTGGGTACCCCCGGCCTGTCCCCGTGCGCGCGCACGAACATATCACGACGCACGCGCTTTAGCGCCGCGGCGATATTAGTCTTTCCGGGGTCATAGGGCACGGCCATGACGGCCTTCGCGAGGGCGGCGTAAGTCTGGTGGTCGTTCATGTGGAACTGTATCTTGGCGTAGTCGCTGTACTTCAGCAGTCCAATCCGCGTTTTGCCGTCGCGCATGCCGATGTGTCGGGAGAGGTGGGCGATAAAGGAGAGCATCTTCTCGAAGTGAGTCTGCGTCACGCTGCCTGAGGAATCCACCATGAAGACGATGTCCGCTTCTTCCTCACAGCCCGGGCCCGCTGAAAAAAAACGCCAAAAGGTCAAGTTGAACAGCTAACTAGTGGCGAATACATGTACAAGACGATCACAACAGGGGGCATAGATCTTGACGCACTATGAATGGATTCAGACGTTTAAGGCTGCATCTCTGAAAGTAAAGTTGTGAATCACCCTGCAGGCCCGCTTTCGTTGTCGTCATTTTTACAGAGCCCCCAACCGGCTTGAGCATGGATAGCTAGAAGAACGCTACAAAGGCCAAGTCAAATCATCACTTGGGGATGCCAAATTACCCAATTATATAAGAAGGCTTGGGCTACGTTGCCGCTTTCTGGAATCAATATGGCTGGCCGTGAGGCCTCGACCCTGATACAGCGCCCTTGTGCCATGGAGTCTGAACCCCATCAACAATGCGAGTTCTGCCTTTCCCAGGTTTGCTCTGTTTTTTCACAAGAATGACTTGAGGAGGTTTGGTCACAACTGGGCTTGACCGTCTCCTTGCGCAGATGCACACAGCTCAAAGCTGGAAACAAGTTGTCTGTTGAAATGAGTGGGACAGAACCTGGAAAGCACTTTTGCTATCTCGTAATCGTAATAACAATTCTGTTCCTTCATTAGCTGAAGCCAGAAAAGCGCAAGTGACCGCGGGTATTTGCAGCTGTTTTGCCTGTGTCAATGACCGGAGGAGCGCTGACCCAGAATTCGCACAACCAGAGTTCAGGGCATCTGGAGATCTTTGTTCAGAGTCTTGTGCTTCCAGCATAATTTTGGCCACTTAATTCCCTCAGGGAGGGTGGGGACAATGACACAGGTCACGAATTCGCATTCATCCCGAATTTACCAAGCAGATTTGCATTGAAATGGCAATTGATCTGCTTAATTCTGGATGATTTCCAATTTGTGGGCATTGCGAACAGGCCTCAAGATATTTACTTCCAGGACTTTTCTGACTTGTCAATTGATTGCAATGGCAGGCGCACGATATTTTTGGAGACAGGAGTCCATTTCAGCGTGGCAGAGTCAATGGACATTTCTGCAGAGTTTTGACGCCAAATGACAGGAAAATTAACGCAATCACGCCCACCCCAACTTTTCAGCGGAAAACCCTTTTACTTTGCACACATTGCGCACCGCTACTCTGGACGTTCAAATTTTGGTCCAAAAGGTGCACGTTACTTTCTGTTTTTGCGCGGCCTCGACCCAATTCAGTGTCCTCTTGAGATATGGCCAGAATGTGCGCCAATTCCAGACGGTGGCTTTTAGCGTAATTAATCTAACAGAGCCGGACAACAGGCACCGCAAACGGAAAACTGGACCCAGATACCATCAAGCGCTTATCTCAGGATTCGCTTGATTACAAAACGTGAACGTCAAGGCCAGAGGAGAATCCAGGGGTCTGAACCTGAACCCAATTGCATGCGGAAAGCATAACTTCTACAGTAAAAGAGCAAAAACAGCAAAGCAAAAGTGCTTTTTCCGCTTTTTTGGTCTTCAAAGGACCAGCCAGTAAGCAATCCCCCTTTTTTATCAGGACAAGTTTTTTGGTCTGGGGCATGTGTGTGGGGAAGGGGGGTTGGTGATTCCTGCAACACTAGTCGTCCGTTTTAAACCATTTTGACACCAACACAGCGCGGACAAATGACTGCCATCATTTCTTCTTGCTGTCTGTTGATGGTTAGATCCCATTGACAACAATGGTGCAGATCTTCTGGCGGTCAATGGGCAATTCTTGCGTTTAACGTCACCACACGAAAACACGAAAGAAACACAACCCTGGATCTGCACCTGGAGCACAGGATGTTTTCAGTTATTAAGACCAGCGCTTGTGCTATTTTCCCAAAAGCCCAACTTCATTCCAGGAATTAGAGTAAATCTTTTGCGCTAAGTTCACGTAAGAACCAACTCAGTTTCGCTTTCTGTGTTCTTTTCCAAAAAAAAAAAAAAAAAAGATCGCACGAATGGATTTTGGCCGTGCTTTTAGGGAAATTTGATCTCAGACTGTTCTGAGACTTCACAAACATGGAGTTTTAGGAGTTTTTTTTATTCATGGAAATGTTCTTGTTTGCTCTTGGTTGGGGGCGGGTGAGATTTGTAAACCAAATATACAAGTCAGTGTGAATAACACAATCGGACTGGATGAAACACAAAAACAATCAATCTACATTTCCAATAAACAAGGGCACTTATCAGCGTCGAGGCCGCGTGGTAATACATGTTCCAATATGACAACGGCGACGGAGACATGACCCATGTTGACCACTCTGCCAGCTAGGAGCAAAAGGACACTGCGAGTTGGCTGGTGTGAAAAAAGTTCAAAAAAGACAAATTCGTAAACCCAGTTCACACAGGACGCGGAAGCAGATTTACACGCAAATTTGGTTGCAAATCCTTTGATGTTGCCTTAGGGGATGCGTGGACACTCCAATTGGCAGCCACTGATTCCATATTTTGCAGTCTGCATTTGCGAGTACCTCCTCTGTGATCCTCCCGTGTGAACGAGGCGTGGAGAAAAACAACTCACCATCCAGGCCGAGGCCGTCGCTAGGGAGACCGGCGGCGTCACTAAGGAACGGAATCGTGTTGTCCAGGGGTTTGCAGAGCTTGTTGAGGAACTCCTCCGTGTGGTTCAGCAGGTGGTCGAAGCTCGGCACCAGCAGCACGTTGTTGCGCCGGTCCGACACGATGGTGAAGAGTTCCTCCGTGGCGCCCAGGTCGACGCCGACGGCGTAGATCTGGATCCCGTCTCGCTGCGCCTTCTTCGCCTCCGGCACCGTGTTCTGCGGCAGCACATTGGAGACGCCATCTGGAATGCAAGCAAAACATCTGTTGGTATCTGGATGCGCTGGTTACCAACAAGGGCGCCACCCTCGAGTCTATCTGAGAAAAAGACGAACTGTCCGGTGGAGTTTAGGTTGGGGGGCAAACTTGTGGTCCGGACCAAGTTTCAAGTTTGGTCCTATGGGGACACCAGCTTTAATTTTTAGTCCAAATTACTCTTTGATTGTTCATATAAATTCTCCGGTCTTTTGCTGCAAAAGAGCAAAATTTTAGCTCAGTTGTCCGTCGGATTAAGCACTGTTTTTCCCGCCCTTTTTCGTATGGCGAGGATGACACGAGAAGCGAACTCAAACACATGGGGTTTCTCTGGAAAACCACACGAAACCATTTCTGTGGATTTGCCTGCAGTCTTTTTTGCACAAATCTCACAGAAAAAGCTAGGCCCAAATTTCATTTCATTTTTTGACCCCAAAACTGCAGACAATGCTGGTCATTACTATCGGCTGTTTTGTTGCAAGTTCCACGGCAAGCAAACAGCTTTGTTTGAATTAATTACTTGAAAAAAGAAACAAAACAAAAAGTTCACACTTGTAATTCAAGCGTCACGAAAAAGACGACAAAAAGTAGCGTCAACTTAAATAAATACACCTGCGTATCTGCGTATGCAGAGCTGAAAAAAGAACCTGAAACACTGGCGCACTAGATTGCTGAGCAACAAATGGAAACGTCATCACGAATCGCAGGACCAACGCCAACTCACCCAGGAGAGGAGGCATGATTCCCATTGGGCGTCGCTTTTCTCGCTGTGAACTCAAAATCATTTGGTGAGCACCCAGAATCCTCTGGTGAGCACCCAGAATCATTTGGTGAGCACCCTTGCCCTTGAGAAAAAGAACTGTGACGAGAAACTTTGGATGAATTCGTTGAACTTCTTTTTTGTCAGCAGTTTTTCCACCAATGAAAAGTGATTTTTTTGTGCGTCGCGCCCAAAGAAACGATGTTTATTCCCAGACAGCCTTCCCACGTGTCGCTACGTGAACAAGAGACACAGGTTGAGAGAGCCCAGACCACAGAGCCCGAAAGACTTCCTGCGATTCTTTACCAAATGAGTGTCGTCCGTTTACAAAGCTGCGTTTACCCTGTTTCCCACCCTTAGCCCTGCAGTGGTAAACGCATTGAACCCTACGCCCTGAGTGCTGCTGACGTTATGACGTAAACGGACGACGCCGTTGTGATGACGTCATGACCACGTGTTTACCAGTAATCAGCACGGCGACGTTGGTGGCGGATGCCCTGTCGCCGCGGTCCTCGGAGAAGATATCATTCCTCATCACCCTCAGGGCGTCCGAGGTGAACGTGGCCCCTGGGAACTGATAGGGTATGGTATCCAGGGCATCCATGATGGCGTCGCGTCCTCTGTAGGCGTTCAACTGCAAAACAAAAGCAAATGTATCGAGCTTTGTGTCCCAAGTTAGATCTTGGTTGATGAAAATTATCAGGATAATTCTCTTTGGACAACAAAAGACATCACGCCATTAATCAGGCCAGATACGTGAGAGGAGCCAGAGAGGTTCCACAATGACAACCCTGACAACCACCACACTAGGGCAACTCATTTGACTCTCGATGGCTTCTCCACGAAAAGGCGAAAAACGTGGGAAAACAGGTGTTGATCGATGTAGGTCACCCACCAGCATGGCAGGGTAACTCATTTTGGCTGCTCCACAAACTAAAGCTGCACGGCCTGAAAACTGATTTCGAAAAACAGCTGTACGCACGTGCCACTGGACGAGCGCCTCGTTGCTGTAGGTGATGGCGGCGACCTGGGTGCGTCCGGAGGCGAACTCAAGCGGCGAGATGACCTCCTTCGCGAACTCGAGCTGCTTGCGGAACTTCTCCTCGCCCACGCTGATGGACGAGTCGAACAGGAAGACCAGGTCCATCTCGTTGTTGCAGTCTGAAACAAGAAAACGAGAATCCACACAGTGATGGCCCGCAGGTTTTCCCATCCTGTGGCGGCCCACCTGAATCAGAAGTCTCGTTGTTGCACTCTAAAACGAGAATCCACACAGTGTGATGGCCCGCAGGACTTCCCGACCCTCCTGTGGTGGCCCACAGAGAGGCCTGAATCAAAACAAAACAAGAAGAGTGTCATTGTTGAAACCTGAAAGGAGAAACAACACAAGGGTGCAATGGCCCACACCCTTCTGCGTGCAGCCCACAAGTTGGCCGAAACACTTTTGTTTTTCCTGCAATCTGAAAGGCAAATAGAGTCAATGGTGTTTGCTTCGTAAAAAGCGTCAGCCCTCATCCACATAGGCCGCGTGATGAGTGACGTGACGCCGCAAATGTCCAATTTTTTCCATTTGCTTCTTCTACAGCATTTCCTTTCTATTTTGGTTTCTTTTTAGCAACAAATTTAGCCTATCACGACCACGCATATTTGATGAAAACAAAGAGTGGTATTTATCCAGGAATGGATGTGAACTGGGCATTTCAGGAGCGGATCCAAGGCTCCCGGGCCCAGGTCTCCGGGATTCCACGATCTTCTGATTCAGTGCCACATCTGTTTGGAGGCCGCACGAGTTTCAGCTTGAACAAAAACTTTGGTCCATCCCACCCCATACAGTTCCACTTGAAGTGACTTCCAACACTCTCCTGGAGGATTCAGCAGTTTCAAATTTCACTCTCGCGCGCCTGAAAATGCAAATATTTTTGCATTGTGGAGATAGAAAATGTTTTTGTCATGTTTTGCTCGAATTGTGGGTTTCCAAATAAACCAATTCGAAATACCGCGGGGCCACTGTGTGTTGGAAGTCTGTTTGAACGCTGAGTATATAAAGGTTGTGCCTGCGTGCTGCACGCAAAGAGAAAGCGCTTTTTGGGCAACGGCGAAAGCCGAAAGAGTTTGAACCTCAGAATGCCGAGCCTGGGCTTTTCAGGATCCGTGCTTGCGCGTTTGGAACTGTCAAAACAGGAAAACAACAGATCATTTCCTTTGGAAAGGACAGTGCCCTTTTCCTGGCATTGTTCTTAAAGCTGAAAAACCCATTCTTTGCTCCTCCTACAAATGAGACCGGATGTTTCAATCGTGAGCTAGGGCAAAAACTGCGTGTCGAAATTGTACGATTCCTTTGTTTGTTCTGACAATGGGAAAAGAGGCCAGTGTATTGAGACTGCAGGAGGCAATGACATTCACATGGCCGCAGTGGTCCCGAATCCAGTGCAGCTTCGTGAAATCCGCCCATATACTCACCTTCTCTCGCAGTGGGGCCCGCTGAACCCATCAGTGTAAGGCCTGACGTCTTTTTTGGAAAGTAATTGAAATTAACTTTGGTGAATAAGTATTGCGCATGGCAACTTAAAAACACAAGCGTACTTACTTCTCTCGCAGTGCGGCCCGCTGAACCCGTCCGCGCACTGACACGTGTAGCCCGGTGCGCTGAAGGACGCAACGCACTTGCCGTCGTGTTTACACGGGTTCTTCGCGCAGCCGTCAGCATCTGCAAAACACCATCACCTAAAGCAGTCAGACCATCTTGGCCCGGCAAACAGTGAACACAGAGGTGGGTCAATTAAACGTACAAGAGAGACTTCTACCACCCATCAGGACCTGGAAAAACACCATCACCCAAAGTGGTCAGACCTTCACTTCAAGTCAGTATTGAACCAGTGTAGGTGAGTCAGTCAACATCCAAGAGATATTTGGTCCACCCGTCAACATTGAATCTGAAAATTTTAGCTTTTTAGTCGCGCCTTGCTGCTGCAAGGAGCGACTCTACTTGTCACTCTGCCATGTCGGTTGTCCGGTTGTCCGTCCGTCAGTAGCAGGACCCCCTCCCCCAATTTTTTTCAATGAGCTGTGGGTGAAGCAAGGCGCAACACAATGCTACCAAGCATTCTAGTTTCTATTTTCGACCAGTTTTCCAGTAAGCACGCCAGCACCTGAAATTACCGTGACCAAAGCAGTGCTGATCAAAAGACGTGGCACCCGACAGAGGAAAAGGTTTTCGTTCCGTTGCTACACGCACGAGGAACAAAGTGTTTGACAATTGCGTTGGTGCCTCAAAGAGAAAACTGGAGTCAACAACCTCATCAGTTCCTGCCGGACTCGGAGGTTCATTAAACTCATTTTACAATTGCAGCGGAGGTTCCCTGGCCACATGTGTTTGAAGAGGTCGCAATCAAGAGGTAAACAACACAAGGTTGATGACCAATCAGGCAATCACCAGCTGAACAATAACGACAGACATGCCGTCCAGGTCCTGAAGTTATTCCTTCTCAGGCGTGGATCCAGAGTTCCGCTCAGCGGCCCAAACTGAGCCTCAGTTCACACAGGACGCACAAGCATGTTTGCATGCAAATTTGTTTCCAAATCCGTCGATCTTGCTTGCATACAGTGTGAAAGCTGCCTGTTGGCAACAATGTGCTCAACTGTCTGTGCGGTGCCATTTGTGAGTACCTCCGTGTCCTGTGTGAATGGGCCTCATGCTGGGTGGGGGTTGGGGGGGGGAGTCTGACGACAACAACATGACTCCACAAAGCTGCACCGCCTGAAAATGATGTCCTTGAGGCCTATTTGCACCGGCCAGGAAATTGGCATTCGTCCCGAAGTGAGTGGACAAATTTTTCCAATGGCAGGCAGTTCGTTTGCTCAATTCGGGACGAATACCAATTCGTCTCCAGTGCAAAAAGGGCTTTTCGGTCCATACCAGAGATAAATTGCTATTCATCTGGAATTGAGTAAACCAGGTGCTGTGCAATTCAATGGCAATTCGGGACGAATTCCAATTCATCTCCTGTGTAAATAGCTAGGCTAGTCCCGCCAATGGGGACGTTTTTGCCGTACCCTCGCAGATGGCGGAGACGAGGCGGGAGGAGACGGTCGGCAGGTCCTGGAACGAGTCGACGAGGATCGTGTTCTGCCGGTGCGGCTCGCTCGCAATGGCGTAGATCTCGTCTAGGTTCGTTAGGCCCACGCCGATAGAGAACATGTGTATCCCTTCATCCTGAAAACAAACGAAGCAGCATTGCGTTATCCTAAAACAGATAACAAGGGTGCTTATCAGCATCAAAGCCGCGCATCCTAATTATACAAGTTCGTCTTCACTTATTTGCAATCCAAATCTTTCACACTCCCATCACAAACAAAGTGTAACCTATTCAGTTTAGCTGTATTGAGCTGGCCAATTCAAACTACTCCTAAATCAGGTCTATGCCAATGACAATAATGCCAATGATGATAATGATGCCAACAATGACAATGATGGCATGGTGACTCAGATAAGCCGCTTTCGCTAGCCGCCTTTCAGGCG
>JAAUYG010020493.1_pt1 | contig 13029 bp, 18 predicted proteins | sample 7278091 | NCBI WGS metagenome assembly JAAUYG01 (sample SAMN14350201, study PRJNA611818) | marine sediment metagenome | isolation source: surface marine sediment (0.6m) | place: French Polynesia: Moorea | collected 2018-08
CTAAAATCAACGCTTTACCTTCTGGTTTGCAAATTATGTTTACAGGATGTTACTATAGTTACAAAACTAGATCCAGTATGAAGGGCAATTTTTATATTAAACCATGTAGTCCAAAAAAGACATCTTTTAATATTTAGTAATATTGGTGTGAGATTGTGGAATAATTTGAATGATAATATCCGTAGTTCAAGAAGTGATAACCTATTTAAGAAAAAAGTTAAAAATATGTTCATTAATTCCTATTCTGATTAATGCCTTTTATATTACTGACTTATCTGCATTATTTATCCTAAACAAGAAAGGCCTAAGTCACTTAATTACAACATGTTAATTTATAGTCAATCTTTGTCTTAATATGTCATTGTCACTGTAACTTATTCTTATTTGTGTCGCTTTACTTTACCTCATTAACTTACAAAATGTGAATGTTTTATCAATATGAGAATGTCCTAATATGACATTGTAACCATTTAACTGTATTTTCCTTTTCCAACTAAAATTTATGTGTCAATTTTCTTGAATGTTATCATTACATGAATGATTTGGTTGGAATAAAATTGAATACCACACCTTTAATTTTGTAGTAATAACTGAGACATTTATTTAGTCAGCAAAGGACAAAATTTCATACACATTTCAAACACATCCTACAATGCAGTCTGTCTGCCTTCTAATATCCTACCGTCCACACGAACCATACATGCATAACATAAGCTAACATATGGATCCTGTTCAATGTCAAATAATCACACCGTGCATCTCCGACCCCGTATCAATTTAAATGGTGTGAAACCTTACGCAGGAAGTCTCGTCCGAAGACTGGATTCTGGCAGAAACGCATCAATATTTTAATGTTTTTGTTGTTATTGTTGAACTGACACCTTAGCTATAGAATGGTTTTATCAGCCGACATGATAAATATGAACTTGCGCACACACGAGACTAAGGAAAACTGCCGCGAATTGATCTACAATTGAAGCCTATCACCGTATCGGTAGATCACGTTGAATGACATCTCGAGCCAAGATGGCCGCTCTGGACTTAGAAAATGTTGAGAAGAAGTTTCGGGGAATCGGTAACACACAGGAGAGCATTCAGAGTTTGTCTCTTTGGGTAATTCATCATAAGGCGCAACACGAAAAAATAGTGGAAGTTTGGTTCAGCGTCTTGAAAAAATGTAAGTTTTCTACTTATTCACAGGTCCAGTAGTCTACTAGATCTTTGCATACTTTAAGTTTTAGGGCATACGACTGTCAACAGTGTTTAAATCTGCAGTAAACTGGTAGAGCTACACTGAATGAATCATTCTAGGTTTGTTTTCTAGTCCAGCATACCAGTTCAGTTGCATTGATATGGTACCAGTCCAGGCAACATGAATAAAACTGCCGCTAACAATGCCTAACGTAAGTTCATAACCATGGCATAGCGGACTGGATCAAACTGATTTAGATGGTGTTTATGATGATGCATACAGGCCATGTCCCAAACAGTATCCCATTAGTCGCGCTGTCTTATTCTTTATTACTACTAAATTGATTCATTATGAGGACCCGAAAGTCTCCTACCCCGACCAGAAAAGATGCTTTGTCTGCTTTTGAATTGCTGTTTTAATGATTGTGATTTGACAATTCCATCACTTACCATCAGGCAAGATGCAGCATCGCCTCACCCTCTTCTACCTGTGCAATGACATTGTGCAGACATGCAGACGCAAGCATGCAGTCATATACAAGGATGCCTTCAAGGACGTTCTCAAAGATGCTGTGTTGCTAGTCCGGTAAACCATAATTCAGATTCTACTAGCTTTCTTTCTGCTCTGCTGTCCTGGTACTTAAGATTAGGGAGAGACGTTAATCAGGCACTAGACCCTAGATGTGAAGTAAGCACAATGAGTTTCAGATGATAGACAGTAAATGATATCCATATATTTTGTCAAACTATTTGAATCCAACTATAAGGATCAAGAATTGTATTGCATACATGGGTACATGACCGCAATCTATACTTTTGGTTTTACCTTTTTTTCAGGGATATGTCCATTCGGAGCAACATTGATCGTATCTTCACTATCTGGGAAGAGAGAAAAATATATGACAAGGACTTTATTGAAGAACTTCTAGCCATTCTGAGTGAGATTTCTTGGAATTTTCTTTTTGTTGTTTATTCAGGCGCAGCGTAAAGAATGGGACGGCCATTACTAGCCAGGTTCACCCAAAATACATTTTGTGATTTAGTTGCTGCATTTTCTGCTATGATTGCCAACAAGTTACTAGTAAGCTAATGTCAAAGTCTGGGCATGTGGAGTACTTTAGAGCGATAGACCCTGTTATTGGTATCATTGCTTACAACAGTATCGGTGTCATATTGAAGAAAATAGGCTATAAACTGTAATACTGTATCTGGTTTGCTATTTAGCTAATTGGTCATTGCTTTTAAATATTGATCATTTGGTTGTTTCTGTGTTCACCACTTCTTCAGCTGTAGCTTACAAGAAAAAGTTTATTGGTTACATTATTTTATATATTATATGCATTCTCTTCCTTATAGATAATACAAAAGTGAGAGCTACAATGAATTCGAAGCTGTTGGCGGAATTTAAGGTATGCATTACAATGATAACATGTAAGTGATAACACTCCTGTCCTGTGGGTGATCATTTTTTAAGATATCTAGATCTTCTAGCCGCAGTTTCCCTATGACGGCTTTTTTTATAGCTTTGGCATATGAGAATAAGAGGCATTTTACATGTGGCATATTGAGTATCCACCATATGTATTGTGTAAAATGTCTAGAAACTGCATTCAGTGTAATATTTTGGCAACCTTACATATATTTAACGGGCTGTTGTTATGTATGCATGTCATTACAAACAGCTTTCTGTTTCCAGCCTGAAGAGCTGGTAGATAAAATCAAGAAATTCAAGCGCCTGGAAAGCGAGGTGGAATCAAAGAAGCGTCAGGTTTCCATCATGCGGCTGGATGTTTCCAATTTGGAAGCAGTGGGACAACTGAAGGGTACTCTTCCAATATCATGCAATCTGTTTTGCCCTACCTTAATCATGTTGATGGTTACCAGGTTGTTTTGTGTACATTACAGTGGTCTTTTATTTTAAGGCCTCCACCGGACCATGAATCTGTCATCTTATATTGGCGGGGTTGTAAAATATAGGATCAGTAGCACATAAAATGGAACTTTGGTACCACATTATGTGGTCTTACGATAAAGGTAGTTTTAAACGAAAGATGGTAAATTCGAGGAACCACTGAACTTTCTTGTATTTCCAACTTCATCCTATAAAGCTTGATTTATTAGCGTTGTCTTTAAAGCTATTGAGTTAGTATTCTTTTTGTTGTGGTTGCTGTTCATTGTGTTCGCTCTTCCATTTGTTGAGATGATGCCAGTACGAAAGACATAATCTGTGCAAGTTACAATAGAGCCTTTAAACACTTTCTGTTATGTTTCAGATCGTAGTCATGGCAAAGAGTTCTGTGAGAGCTTTGAAGAGTCCTGTACACGTTTGGAAGAGCTTGTTGAAAACTTACAAGAAGAGAACAAGGACAGGACATCGTTAATTGAGATGCTTGAGCAGAGCGAAATATTTTACGACAGCCAGTATGGAGAGGCCAAAATAGTTGCCAATGTAATTAGACAATGTGCCCTTCAGTAAGGGTGATTGCTTATTCATCCATTATACATGCAGGGCCTATAGAAACTCTTAAATTTATGGTTTACTTAAGGTGAACAGTGTTTCTAATTGAAGTCTTTTACAGTTTAACCTCTGCTAAGGGCTGGAGCACTCCTGGGAGGCTATAACAAACACATGCTAAGTTATTAAAGCATGTTTGCGAATTGGAATGAATATGGCTCACTCCTTACATGGATGATTGCATATCCTCTTTCACAACTTTATCATTTAGCATAGTGATTAAAAGTGGACCATATTGTAGATTAAAGTGAAAAGAAATGTTAATGTGATCTGTTATCATCACAGTAGCTTGTGTACCTTATGGCTAACCCATTAAAAAGTATAGAAGGTGTGGATCTGAAATGATACAAAAAATACATTGGGGCCGGGTACAAACGAATTGTAATAATTTGCAGGAATGGGGTGTAGAACAATTCATCCTAGTTTGTATTGTAACGCAAGAAGAACTGAAATGTGTTGTAGGTTGGGATTAAAACTAACTGAAATATGTCGCGGCGGTGCTTAAAATGGCCCTTATCAATTTGGACTCCTATATAGAATCCCTATTGCTGAGTAGCTAGTGATGCTGCAATATGAAATCGAGTAGAAAGTAACCAAGAAAGTCCTTTAGGAAGTCATTCCACATGCATTTTCACAATGCAATGATAAGAGTGATTTATGTCAATGGCTATTTGTGAGTTGCCACTCAAATTTGTGGTTGCTTATGGGGGCTAAGACATATAGCACTAACTGTTCCGATGGAAATGTCTTTTTGCCAGGCTTACAAGAATTTTGGAACCCGTGTGAGCAACCTGCGTAAACGTCTGGACGAGCACATAAATACATTGCCTGATCCCGACAGTCCAGTACCGTCACCACCCATCATGGATGCTCCATCCCCAGATAGTACGGCTACACCCCCGGGGGAACCCGAAGGAATAGCAGGGGGAGCTATGGACATGGAGATGTCGGATGAGGAGGAGGAAGCAGCAAACCCAGGTATGTATGCTAGAGACAGTGGATGCTCACTCACACTACATAGTCACTACCTGGTCAGTGGGCGGCAATATTCCTGTTACAGTGAGTCTTCCAATGTTTCTTGTTGATAGGGGAATGCAAGAGAATGTTTTAAAAAAAAAAGTAGGAGGCTGTTTTGATGCCAAAGGTTGGTTTGGTAGCCCATGGTTCTAGGACTCGTGTGTTATGTTCGAGTGTTTTGTTGACATTAGCATCAAAATCCGTTCCCTGGTGTGGTGGATTGTAAAAATAAGCATAGTGTATATTGGTTCCCATTTAATATATGGTCTTTGTTTGCATGCGTCTTTGTGTTAGTTTTCTTTACCATGGTTCTGATAGTGAAATGTGGAAATAGCGTGAAATCAAAGTTAAGACATACACAGGAGCTTTTTTGAATTCTACACCACCTGATTTATTCTGCATTTTTGCTTGTGGCAAAGCTGAAAATCGTCATGGCTGTTTCACTGTAGAATGTCCATCAGGCGTAGTGCCCAGTCTCTTCATTTCTCTCACTGTCTCCTGTCTTGTTTCGCTGCAGCTGCAAGCCGCAGGGAGAACACGTTCACTGTGGAGTCGTACTCCCTCCCTATTGCTAGCGTCACACAGATTGAGATGAAGACAAGTAAGGGACATTCTCAAAATGTTCTCTCACAGTCGGTGTGTTGCTTGGGCTCGGGCGGTGTGCTGTCTGTTGCAATGTACATAAAGCACTTGATGGTGCAATTGTTTTTGTGTCTCTAACCTGCTTGTTTCTACATGGGAAGTTTCAATGTATCTAGGCATTCACACTTCGAATTCAGGGGTTGTGTGTATATGTGGCATGCATGCATTTGCTAAATGACATTAATGTTAGGTTTATGTCTTTATGTCATGCATGCATGGTGAGTGCATGATCTGTGACCGTATGAAAGTTTTTGTTCGGATCACAAGTTTAGTTCTGTTTATCATGTTTATGTCAAATTTGTGTTTCTCTGTGTGTAGATACTTGTGACTTTGAATTAGAGTATGCATGTAATTATTAACTGCTGTTGTATATTCTGTTTGTTTGCCCATTGAAGATTTCCTCTCCAGAAATTTGAGGTTCCCCCTATCTTGGTTTCTTTCCGTTTGCTCCCTGCAGGACTTCGTTAACACATCTTTGTATTGTTCAAACTCTACAGATGACAGACACCTGAATTGCTATTATATGTTGCATAAATACATTACCGTTTATAGTTAGCTCGGGGGAGAATATTGGCTAGAGGCCAAGGTGTTCAATACACTTAGTATTTACTCTTGCTGGATCCTATCTTCTGTGCCATATCCCTGACATTGAAACAGGAATTTGGGAGATCACACCTGCCCAAATGTAATACACATGACTACTGTGACAAACTATGCTGGGAAATTGGTGTAAGATAAATCAGTGGGTTTAATATCATGCATGTACAATTTACTGTATGTTTCTTTAGCCTGACTTGCGAAAGTATATGTTGTGTCAGATCCACTTGCTTTAAGGAGGCCAGGAAGGCATGTTACTGTTATCTCTTGACCAGTTGAGCTGCAGTATTGTTATACCTGTTGGTTTGTTGGTTTCAGGTAAGAAGCGGTATCTGTTAGATGGGGATAACACTCCTAAGTCTCTGGACTCCTTCTCCCTGGAGGAGAATACGCTTGGTAGGTTTCTGTCGTTTAGTCATGTTAGTGTCAATCTGTCCACGAACACACCAGGATTCCTGATGATTAGCTACACAGCAAATGTTGGGGAGCAGGCCGGTATATCGGACAGCACAAATGGTGTCAGAAAGCAGGCTGGTATATCGGACAGTAGGTCTCAGGGAGCAGGCCGGTATATCAGCCAGCACAGGGAGTAGGTGGGTATATCAGACCACACAAATAGCGTCAGGAAGCAGGCCGGTATATTAGTACAGTAGGTCTCTGGGAGCAGGTGGGTATATCACAGATAGTGTCAGGGAGCAGGCTGGAATGTCAGATAGTACAGTAGGTGTCTGGGAGCAGGCCGGTATATCAATGGGTGTCGGGCAGAAGGTCTGTATATCAGACAGTGCACTACTCTGTTAGGGAAGAGGCCGGTATTTTAGACCACACTGACAGCGGGTATCAGGCCGGTGTTTCGCACAGACATCACCGCAAGCAAGAACATAACAGCGCCCATTGAATCATATAGCTTCACCGAAGATAAGAACATTAATAAAAAGACAATTTTGCCCTCATTAGACATGAGCTCCACATTCAAAACTGCTGCTAAACAAGCACGATGTGTGTGTGTGGAGGGGGAGGGTATGATAAATGTAACTTGTCTATGTTCTGTGATTATAACTTAGATATTGTATGTAAACATGTAAGATTTCCCAAATGTTCAAATATACCAGTATGTCCAGTTTTCAGACATTTTAGTCACCAGGAGCAAAAATGTATGTACCAGGTATTGATTTTCATTTGGATCAACACTAGGGTGTGTTTACAAACAGCTGATATTGCGTCAATTCTAAACTATGATTCATATGATGTGTGTTAGATCCAGGACTTTCCCTGTTCAGAATCTAATCAGGTTGTGGTTGTAATTGGTAACTTGTTAAATATAGTAGTATTAATAGAAAATACACATTTAGTGAATGGAATAGTAGAAAAAATGATTTAAGATTGTGTTTTTAACTTAACCAACACGTCATGAGAGAACGAGATTGATCTTTAAGGCATTGACCTGCACGTGAAGGGATGAACATCATATTCTGGACCAGATTTGAGCAGGGTTGAGTCATCTTGAGAGATTTCGTCTGGTGCCGCTTCAATTTTGTACCCTTCACAAACATTGACTCAAAATCTGAATCTATTTATATATCGTAAGGGTGTCAAAACATGCTATATGGAGTAAATTATCGTGAAATTAATAAGCTGACAATCTTAAGTTGTATCTGATGGCTAAGATGATCTTGATCGTAACTGGAAATGGACCTTCACCTTTCTAGTACATGTAGTATTGATCGAATAGCATAAGAAACCGGTACCCAAGTCACTTATGCAATGCAAATATAAAAATTTAATCATTTCTCGTTACCGGCATTAAGGCCAGAAGTAGAATTGAGAAGAATGTGTTTTGCCTTTGAATTGATAAAAGCAAGTATGCTCCTGTTCGTATGGATTGGTTCATGTTGTGTTGCTTGTGTATGTCGTTACGGTATTTGTCACTAGAATTTCCCTTTTTCTCACCAGTTACTGCAGAAAAGGAAGAAGCATACAACCCATTTGAGTCCACCCCGAGCGAGGTCAGTTTGCCAGGACTGTCCGATACCCCCACGAATGTCCTCAACCTAGCGGCTGACCCGCGGCAGACCAGTGGTCTCAGTCACTCCACCAAGTCGTGGAACTCGTCCCATGGTATAACCAATCAGAACAGCCAGTCCAACCTGGTACAACTGACAGTGGGGGATGGTGGGGGAACGCCTGTCAAGGACGAAGGCAGCTCCACGCCGGTACAGGATGAACAACCCGACGATCCAGTCACAGACGTCACAACCAACCCGATCGAATTCCTCACCCAGTTATTGAACCAGTCCCAGAAGACAGGTCAAGGCGACACCAGCAGTGGTCAGAACTTCCTCCAGAATCTTTCCCTGCTGGGGAGCCAAGGCAACCCGCCTTATAACCCGGAGGCTGGTTTCTATGGCAGTGGTGGGGGAGCCGAGGAGAGTTCAGAGCCGTACAGCGGAGAACATGGATCTCACATACCGGGCCTGGATGGGGAACCTGGAGAGCAGTCACATGGTGCCCAGAGGCCCTACGACCCCCTGATGCCGTCTGAGGGGTACGATCCCACACAGGAGGAAGGGGAAGAGAAGCCGCCTGCATGGTCTGAGTGGAGTAGTACCAGTGGTTCTGGCAACCAGACGTCACCCACACCTACAGCCGAACCTCCAGGCTTCCCTCCGCGCTCACATGATGACGACCATGGGTACCAGCCACCTGGAGCAACGGAGCTTGATCACCAAGGTTACCACCCCCCTCCCCCCACCCCAGACCGACCCAGCTACCAGCCTCCAACACCTACTCTGTCAGAGCAGCCAGGCTACCAACCACCCCCTCCTCGCCCCCCACCATCTGAACCAGCCACCCCCCAGGGGTTTGACCCTCCACCCTCACAGCCATATCAGCCAACCCCGCCACCCTTTCCTCTAGGGCAGCCCCCACCACCTCCCCCACCTGAGTCATTTTTCCCACCCCGACCCCCTGTTCCTCCTAACTTCATGCCTCCCACCCCCCCAGTGTGTACCCCAGGTAGTTTCCCCCAGCAGCCTCCCCCCTCCACCCCGCCAGTAAATCAGCAGTCAGGGTGGGGCCCCCCACCCCCTCAGAACAACCAGCTGTTTCCTGGACCTGGGAAGCCTCCCCCACCTGGGGGGACACCGCTGACTCTATATTCCCCCAGTGCACCTCCTTACCCTCCCCAGACTCCACCGGCCCTAGGCAGTGCTGGGGGCCGCCGTGACAGTTATACTCCTAACTTGGACCCCCACATGCCAAAAGGCAATCTGCGACGAAATCTAATGGAGATTTCTACCACAGACCCTGAGTATGATGCTGGAATGGACCAAGAAGGGTCTGACGGTGATTGCATTCCAATTATTGGGGGCTATGGCAACAAAAGTGGTGGCTTGCGGCAGGCCCGGCCCCCCTCGCAACCCCCTACCCCTCACAGTGACAACCCGGCCCACGCTGGACCTTTCTTCAGTGGCAGCAAGAGTAGCATGGCGGAGAGCGATGATCGCAGAGAGTTCATCGACAAACTCAAACGCAAGTCATTTGGCAATTTGGCCAGCGCAACTCCTCCAAAGGGCATTTTGAAATCTAGCAGTCGGAACCAGAGAACGTTGACAGCGATCCCGTCACTGCCAGAGTCCGGGCTGTCCTCTGGCGACGAGCGGGAGTCAGACTCGGCATTTGTTGGGAACAACGGCGACAGCGCTGAGCCAAAGATCCTGGAGGATGGGGAGATAGACGCTCAGCCAGAGGCTGACGACTTTACAGAACAAATCGAGATGGACGATGTAGAAGGAGACATGAATATAGAAGAGAGAAATAGTGGCCCTCCAGCTGTGAAGTCACTCCTAGATATGGACGTTAGCCCTGAGGACGACGAGACAAAAGCCCGGCACTGGGGTCTCCCAGCGGGGCCGCCTCACCATGGCAACCGACCACGTGGTCCCCGTGGGGATCACTTTCGGTGGCGTGAGCCATTCCGGCCGGACTTTCAGCGAAGAGACCGGTTTGGTTCTCCTCACTATGCTAAACGTCCACCTAGACCACCAGGGCCGCGCCAGTTTCACGGACGGGGATTCTTCCCCAGGTTTTGATTGCGTGTGGACACTTGGTGTGTTATAGTATTTTTTTTCCTGTTAAGGTAGGACAGCCAAGCGCTAATTGTTCTGTCTTGAAACTGATGTTACACTCGAAGCTGTTTAGCCATCAGGAATGAAATGAATGCAGAGTGTATATGGCCGAATGATTGTGCACCATCTGGAACTCTTGTGCTTTTACCGTGTCTATATAAACTGGGTTGTAGATGAATATTCCCTGTTTGTTATTCTGTTACCAGGCAATATACTGAACAGTCGCTTCCTCAAAGGACAGAAAAATCCACAGCAATTACCACCGAGCCATGTAGTACTGGGTACTGACCTTGGCATTCAACTTTCACCTGGAAATTTAGGTTTCTTTTCAAGACAAAGTTTGGAATACTTTGATATGGTAAATTGTTGTCCTGTTAAGCCATACATTTATTAACATAATTACTGTGTACATGGTATCTGGCACCTATTGTATACACATATTCATGTACGAGGGTTGGTTGTGTTTTTATCCTCGAATATCCTGTTATTTCTTGTGCAAATATGATGCATTTGCTACACTTTTATCATGAAAACTTTGACGTGATTGAAATTTAACAGGGCTGAATGAAAACTTTAAAACTTTATAATTTGACTACTGACGTGCAATTCATTGCTTGTGGAAAACACTTAGTGTAAAGTATAGTGGTGGATCCATCAAACTGATCTACCTAGTTTTCAGCCCATTGATAATGTGATAAGCATCAGTACTGATTACTTCATGTTTGTAATCATGCAAAACTCTGGCATCTCAAATAATGACAATTAGAAACATCGCCTTTTGGGATTAGCTCTGTGGTACCACATTTTGGACAGTTTTACACATGTTCTGATCTTAGGTTGTCATTCCAATTTCGAGGTTACATGTATGATATATTCATAAAGTCTGGTATTAAAGCCAATAGACCCCAGTGCCTCTGTGACATCTTGTCTTCTACAGTATCAAGGAAACTTAATCACTTGAAGACAGGACAGTTCTGCGTAGATCACATCTGCTAATCGTGTATAATGGTTAAATCATATTAAGAAACGGTTTCTTCGAAGGAAAATTACACGAAGAAGCATCTAAGGAGTCCCAAATCTTGGGCTCAGAGGTTGTACTGGTGGAATGAGTCTTTGCTTTCTGGTCAGCATTTTTAGTAGCAGAGCAGCATTGTCTGTGAGCATGTTTGCTATGGGTGGCCTACTCATACTTGTGCCGACTGTTGGACGGTGATGCCTCCAAACAGGTGATGTATAGGCGAGTCTGAATAAAGTGGCGAGGCAGCTGTTGGTATGGTTCATGATGTGTGTTGTACCTTGATTTTAAGCGATATGTTTCAGTTCATGTACCAGTACTTAAATGTGCCTAACAAGGTCAAATTTGCCACTGCGAAGTGCGAACCCATCGTCTATACAGGGCTGCTGCCTGTTTATGATAATAAATACTGTGCTTACATCATCAACAGCCACTGTGACAGTGAAAGTGCAGGAAAAGTATAGTAATAGAAATTTTGATAAATTCAATAACAATTTGTGGTTACCATGGTTAAGCATATTGGCCCTTACACATTAATGCCTCACAAACAGGCTCTCTTGTAACATTAATGGTGTATATCCTAGGCCAGGCAATCGTGGGAAAGGCGTGTTAGGAATTTCCTCAATAGCAGGTTGAGCAAGTGCAATTTTAGACCAATGATTTCCTTTTATTAGGAAAGTTTGCGAGCGTTCAACAGCATGTCTGCATTCACATTCAATATTGAAACGATTTGGCCAAATTCCTATTGCCACTGCATGACTGTTATGAAAGGTTTCCCCAACTGTTTCGATACTGAATGCAGACACATGTTGCACTGCACAAATCATTGCCTTAAATCATTGCCTTAATCAAATCATTGCCTTAAAAAAGTTTTCTCGGGTTACTGGCCATCTCACCACTGATTGAGGCAGAAAAGTTCACAATAGGCACTGGCTTTATTACTCTAAGATCAATTCCTTCAAAAAGTATTGTGATCCCATAGTCCTTCTCTTTCCTACTGAAGATTCTTTTGGAAGTCACACTTGGACCTATTTCAGCCACATCTGTGTGACCATATGTCGCCTGTAGCCTTGCTCACAGTCTTGATGCACTATTCTGAATCTGGGTCGGCATCAACGAAAGCATCCAACATTAGGTTCACTTGGCCGACTTCTGGCTCCGTGGGTTCCTTTGGCAGGTCTTCCAGCTGAAAACCGAGTAAATGCTGGAATACTTTTGGGACACATGGATTAGTATTGGTGCTCCTCAATCAATGCACCAAAAATCTTTGCGCTAAAATTTCTTAGATGCGACATGTTTATTAATGCTAATCACTACATTGGTAACACCCCCTGTGAAGGTCCCCTGTCCACATCAACGTCTGGCAGAAACCTTTAATAGGTGTCCTGTTAACTTTGGTTTGGAAAGTTTTTAAGAATCGGGCATTACAATGGACGCCATTAATTTAAGTACATGCACTTACATTACCTAACCTTGACAGTGACTAAGCCAGCCATACTCCGTTACATAACCTAAGTACTGGTACCTTCTTCTTAGCAGCTGGTTCCTCCGACGTGTCTCCACCTACGCTTCCATCTGGATCAATCTTCCTCTTGTCACAGCTGACGGAAGCGTTTCCGGAGACCATGGTCTGGTGCGGGTCGCCAAGTGGTGTCTCCAGGTTACTAGGTGGCCTCGGCTGCTCGGACTTGTCACCATTGGCTACATTACTGACATCAAGTGGTGTCTGCACAGATTCTGTTTCGGCTTCCCCATCTCTCTCTAACATAGCGTTGTCCTCAGTTTGGTGTTCCCTGCAGTCTGCAGTGCTAGGTACCATCACCTGCTCCACAGTATCACAATCCACATCAATGGCACATTCCTCGCTAAGACCTCGCACTCGGGTTCTCACAACTGCTGCCATGTCTCCGTTTAATGATTCCGTC
>JAAUYG010291806.1_pt1 | contig 13025 bp, 7 predicted proteins | sample 7278091 | NCBI WGS metagenome assembly JAAUYG01 (sample SAMN14350201, study PRJNA611818) | marine sediment metagenome | isolation source: surface marine sediment (0.6m) | place: French Polynesia: Moorea | collected 2018-08
AATTTATTGGAGTCAGAATAAATATTTTGTATATTTTGTCTGTCAGCCACACTGTTTGTACAAAGAGATCTAATGAGGTTTGCCTCACTGCTGTTCATGTCAAAGAAAGCTACACCACCAACAGTGCAGTTCAAATCTTGATGACCTGCAAATTAAATTGTTTGATTGACACATTAAGATGTGAAGTATTTGAAGACTTGAAAAGGTAGTGTCTTGTACATCCTGGATTTTTTGTTCTCTCAAAACATTCAGCTGATTCAAAATTGAGAGTGGTGGACTTTTGGTCTATCATGATATTTTTATTTAGTTCTTTTTTAACAACTGAACTGAAAGTTAGAATATTCTCATTATTAACACCTTTCCTCTCAACAAACAGTCTGATCTGCAGAAAACAAATAAAGCTTGAGCTAAAAAACTCAGATGTTGTGTTTGCTCTTGTGTATCCAGCAAGAAAACCAGGTCCATCATAAAACAGAGCATCAATGTTTTTGTTTAGGGTGACTGAAATTTTGTGTGTCTTTTGTGCAACAAGTTTGTGAATAAACATAGTTGTTTTAATAACCATAACACCAATGTTGAATTTACTGAGTTGTAAATCTGATCTGCTTTCAAATTCTAAATTGTAGTATTTAATAACATTCATAGCCAAAATGTCATACACCACCTCAAGTTCAAAATCCTCAGGGTTAAGATAGTGCAGAACAAAGTGTGCTTTTTCTCCATGTGGATAAAAAGTGAAATTGTTGTAAATGCCACAAAAGGTAAATTTTTGCACATCATGTGAGATGCTTGCAGCAGAATGAATCTCAACATTCAGTTCACAGCTGTTCACATGAAAAGAACTGTAAATCTTTAGCTTGACAAATGTTATTTCACTCCTCAAAAGCTTGTGTGCAGAAACAATCATGACCTCTCTTCTTGGTATTTTATGATTGTAAAACATGAAAATCTTTGAGTTTTGTAGTTGAAACAAATTAAACAACACCAATGATGTAATGATATAAGGTTAATAAGAATAATTTCTAATAAAAAGGATCCCTACATTTCTTATTCAAAAATTTGAAGTCTGTCTCCTTGCAAGAAGGGACATCATTTTTGTAAAATTCAGTTTTGAGTTGTGTTTTGTAAATAAACCAACAAGGTAGGAGCTTTTTGATCCAATATATGTATGGACATATGATATCCAAGGTTTTGAATAGATTACATTTATTTCATTTTTCCAATTAAAGTGTTCAAATGGATTATTTGCTGTGACAGAGGAGACAAGAAACAATGCTAAAGTTGTGAGGTTCTGACTTGCATTATGAAAGAATTTCATTTTCATTCTTAGCAGCAAAAAGTGGTCAAAACAAAAAAAGGGCCACCATGTAGGAAAAAGTGCTGAGCACTCTGGAAAAAAAATTTAAAAACATCTTTGCTGGATGTCTGAATTTTTTTTCTGTTGACAATCCTTTGATTCAGAAACAAACCAAAATCCCTTATCATGATCACATGTTTTAAATAAGACACAAAATATATGTAATGTTTTGAAAGAATAACACTTGTGGCAGCTGTTTTGAGTGCAAGAAATCACTCACTTTATTACATTTTTGGGATAAATTGGCAAAAATACTAGGCCAAGGAATGTCTGAAAATTTAGTGAAGGCAGAAAATCACCTGCAAATTTATTTGTTCAATTTTAAAAAAAAGTAATTGCATGTGGTTTCAAATGACCAGGAAATACAGATGGGTCCCACTTTATCAGAAAAAAATACCCAAAAAAAACCAATACCAATACCAAGTGAAAGGACTTCAACTAATGTAAATTTCAACAAGTGTTGTCCAAATTAATTCAGTTAAGACACAGATAAACAATTCAGATAAGACTGAATAAGGAATTCCATTGAGGGTTTGATTTCTGTTAATCAAAAGGAATTTAATTTTTCCAGATTTAGATTGGAACCAATTCGCTATTCACCATCCATGCATCACACCTCTATCCAGCATATATGCCAGCAAAGGACAATGACATTGACTTTGCATGTAACACACCTCTACACATCATCAAGAAAAAAACATGGAACAAAATCCAAACCTGTGTGCACCTGCCCAGAACTATGAAGACAGTTGGGAAAAGAGCTAAAACATTGAATTTCAGGACAGTTACAGATCCAGGGGTTGTTGGACCCCCTTATGCTGATCAATAAGCGAGCTGACACCCCTCCCTAATTTTCTGAAAAAATAAGAATGGATCTCACCCCTGATCTGCAATTTTTTTCCTTGAAATCAAAGCCTTACTACACGAAAAAATAGTTCTTAGCCCGGAAACAGTCTTATGACATTTATATGTATTGCTCAGGATATCAAGAGGTATAGGATAACACACGAAATGATTTATATAATGATCAAGTCGAAAGGCCGCAGGCCTGGAGACTGGAATATTCACACCTTGAGGGTGTTATCTGACTTCTTCAATGATGTGAGTTAATTGTCTAACAGTCAAGTGTCAACGAAATACACTGTCTTGGAGTCTATTTCGTGCTGAATCTGGCATGCTGTAATAATGCTGATGTCTTGACATTCGCCGGTGCTGAACACACTGCAAGAAACTGACCACCGCTTTGCATGATGGTAGTGTGGACTCGTAAACCAGGAACTCACGGCCACTGGAACGCATAAGACACAACGTGTTGCTGAGAGGTGCCTTTCTTTGTTTTGCTTTCCTTCACAGCTTTGTTCATGACTTCCATTACCACGTTTTGACTCTCTTAACTATACTCCATGTCAGTTACTTGGATTAAGCATGTTTAGATTACATGGGACCCACCAGTAATTTATTTTAATGACAACTGTCAAGGAATGGCAGCTAAATGACTGCACAGATTGTTTCAATTAAAATTGAAATTGTAAAAAGTTATGCAAATAGAAATCACTTTTTCTGACCTTTTATGACATGGGAATGGTAAATTGTGAAGTGGGTCTGGGGAGTATTGTGTTATTCCAGTTCATTTACAATTGTTTGAAATCTCTTTCCTCATCACAACATGAAATCCATATGGCCAATACTATCAGGCCAAGTTAGTTTGGGGGCTGTTACCTGCAGGGCATCATTCTGCTGTGAGGGGTGAACACAGAATGTACATCAGCAATTTCTGATTGCCAAATTTTCAAAAAGAATATTGAATTTGTTTGACCATATCAAGTTGGTTGAAGTCTCTTTCACCTGATTGGGAATGGGAATTCAGGAAAAATGAAAATGCTTCAAAGAAATGCTGTAGAGGTAGATTGTGAGAGGCTGCAGGGACCACTCCCTGGGCTACAGGCTGTATATACTCTGTGTGGATTCATATTACTGGCTCTTCAACTGTTTGGGGATGACAGGTACTGACAACATCGAAATCCAAAAGAAAATATTTTTCTCCTCATCCACATTTTCCAGGAATGTTTGTTTCTTGACTTTGTAAGTCAAACAAATGAAAGTGTAACTGCAAAGGAGATCTCTGGCAACAACCAGATCATTTGTCAGCTCCTAGGGCAACAACTAGAACCTTTAGCAGCTCCTGAGGCAACAACCAGAACCTTTAGCAGCTCCTGATTCAACAACCAGAAAGTTTAGCATCTCTTGAGGCAGATTATCTTCCCAGTCCTGAAGACTGGTGCAATCTGTGATGTTGGTCAAAGCACACAAAACACTGCAATGTGCAGTTGTTGGTTTGGGATGGCATGACTTTATTTAGATGTTGACAACAATCATCACCTTTTAACCAGAAGAAAACCATTTCCCTTTTGCAGTACATCAACAAACACATGAAACCTCTTGAGAACACTTTCCAGGAGCAACAACCCAGCTTATGTGAAAACATTAATTGCTCCATTTTTTTCTAACTTCTTTATAAGTTTTTCTTTCCTCAGCCCTTGATATCCTTTCCACAATTAACCTGAGACTCACATCTCCAAAATTATCCAAGGCAAATTGAATTTCAATCTGTATTTGTTGTACACTTCTTTAACTGTTTTGAAGAAAAGAGACCCCAAGGTGAGCCAGCCAAAAGATTTTCCACAAGTTGACAGGACTTGTGACTGTCATTGAATTTCTTTGTTTCTTCATTTTTTTAAATCTGGCATTTATATTCTCTGGAAGAAATCAGCAAAACAGGAACATGTGCAGGTCAATGTGTAAGAAAGGTCCACAGAGGAGTCTGTCACCATTACTGAAATGGCATTTTTGGCATGTAACTCAGTAAAAACTCAACTGAGAGCTCCTAGTCAAAAGGTTTTTGTTTTTTCAATGTGTGGGTTTAAACAAGCATTCACACTATGTGAGTTTCTCATTTATCAATTGTAATCCAAATCTCTCAATCTCCAATACCATCTTAGAGGTGAGCAAGTAAGATCCAAATCTGCCTTGTCATGCTGTCAGATTGGCCATCTGTCAGTTGTGAATGTTGCATTTCCCACTGAATGAAGTGGGTTTTTTTTTTTTGGTTTTTTTTGTTACAGAAGGAAAGGGGTTCTCAGGTTTTCCTGATAGTTTTCCTGAAGTGTCTCTATTTTCCTAAGGGTACTCTCTCATGTCTCATGCCCATTTTGTCTTTTACATCTGTACAAAAGTCAATAAATCACTGTTCAAATCCATTTTGGTTTCCCCTGGTGTTTTTTCTATTGTTTCAGCAACAATAAGAAACTAGCTTTGCTGTTCAGGACCACGGCAGACCAAGCCACAACTGGTCACATCACATTCCCATCATATTAGGTAATGCTTACAGTGTCAGGAAGGTGAGAGTGTTGTGTGAGTATATAGCACTAAGTGGCCAATGAACTTCCTTGGATTTTTATTTGTGGTTTATATTTTTTGACCAAACAGCTGAAAGACAGATTCTGCCACTTTTTCTTTCAGCCTAATATTTACTTTCTTTGTAGTATTTTGTGAAGGAGTTGAAATGCAATATTCCCACCAGATTTTTTTCTATTTTGACAAAAGACTTCAATTTGTTGCATTTCAGGAAAATTGTTTGCTTTGAAATGTTTTTGTAAGAAGAAAGGACCAGTGTTGTGAACATTATTCTATATATTTTGACATATGTCATGCATTTCTGAAAAGCTGAAAACTGCAAACACAATCATGTGCATCAAAAAGATTGTTTGTATTCCATTGTTCTTAAACTTAGAAATTATCTTTGTAGAGAATTTGGAACTTTTTGAAAAAATTGTATTGTTGAAAAATCACACCAAAAGTCCAGTATTTGGAAAACTGTTATTGAACATCAGCAAGACACAGATAGCTAATAGCATTCCAGCATCTGTTGGCAGAAGCATAACATCAACATATGAAACAATGGCACATATTTTTCATGAAACATACATACAAACATCTTGCAAAATTGTTGACAAGGCACACAGGAGGGTAATAACACATGACAATGTGCCAAGAGAAGAATATGATTTCACATACCCAAAGATCTTTCCAATCAAAAGCTTCACACCTTGTCACAAAGAAAAAAGTTATGTAACCACTCTGTACCTGATTGCACTGCTTATGCTTTTTGGAAAATTTTGCTTGCAAAGTGATTCAATTTCTCCTCAACAGAGCATTCACAGAATTGAATTCAGAATGGTCATTCTAGAGGATAAAAGATTCTTCCTGAATTTGTCAGTGGTAGAGTTCTCTTTCACAGCACAGCATTATTGTTTTGGAGAATTTCTGTACATTTATCCTCCCACAAAAGAATCCTCAAAGCAAAAACTTCCAGAATATGTCTTTTGTAGACAGAAACACCCTTGGCAAATTATTTACCCCTTGAATATCATAATTGTAAAAGTTGTTGCAAGAAAAACATCTAGCTTCTCCATGTTATATCAAGTGATGAACAAAGCTATTGTCACTAATTTTCAAATCTGCCAACCTGATACCTGTGACTCATCACAGAAATGTGCTGACTTCAGGCCATATTTGCTTCAGAGAAAAATAAGTGGATACGATAAGTTATTTCTCACTCACACCTTACAGTTTCACAGAGTGGCAAATGTGTTCATATTCTATGTTGAAGTGAAAAAATTCAAACATCTTGTCTTACATGACTCTGGAAGCATTTTGGAAAGCATACATGACAGTCCCACAGTTGAAAGCAGAAAAATAATCTTATCTGGAAAAGAGATAGCTTTCTCATCATTTCAAGCAACCATAGTTTTGTGTGATGATCAACTGCAGAACAGATACAAAAATACCAGGAACTTCAGGTTATCATCTGCAGTTACATTTTCTTCTGTCATAAACAAAAAATCTTTAAAAACAATAGAAAAAGCAGAATACATTTACTTTGGAGAGAACAGTACAACAAAACCAGCATTTCAGACATTTTGGTTGCTTCAGCCAAAACATTTATCTTACAACATTCAAATAAGTTTTGTAAGTTACCAAGGTCCTGTGGAAATCAGAAATATGATCAATTATGGAGGTATATCTGTGTACTTTCTTGATGAATCTGGTAATGATGAAGAAGTTGTAACAATCAATCACAGTTTTTCATGAAATAGCTCTAATTTACAAAGGGGCAGAAAGAAAGAATACTCTATTGTGAGTAAAGTTACCACCAAGTATGTAATTCTGATCTATTACAATTATCCTGGATATAGCCTTGTTTCTGGAAAAGCAACAGTCACAACTACACCTTGTGTGGGAGTCTTTCTCTCCAGACTCCATCAAGACAATCAGTGGAAATTTATTAAATTAAATATGAACATGGTTTTGTACTGTTCCCATTATGAACCTTGTACATATTTCATATATGTTAATCCTCTGCAACTCAGAAACAACATCAAATGTTTAATTATTTCTGCTTTTAATGAAAAGTCCTCTGATAACAGTTTCAAAAGCAATTTCACAGCAAAGCAGAAAGATAAGTTCAAACTTAAATTTTTTCTTCCTGCACAATATTTTTTGGAACTTCAATGGGAAGCCCATGCAACAGGTTTCACTTTTGAAGGACAGTTTGATCGAGATTTTTTTCAGTATTTCAGGACTGACCTCAATTATCCTCAGACTTATTGGGCATATAAGTTAGACCTCTATCAGCCAAGATTTATGACTTTCATTGAAACTGTACATCTTGAGACAGTAGATAGAGTGGTCCTGCGAAAATGTAGAGGACAGATTTATGAAAATATTGGCATTATATCTTCATTAGGGGGACCCAAAGAAATTTTATTTGACCTTGAATCTGAACTTTGGAGTTATTTTGACTTTTGGGTTACAATCAAAGTGAATTTGTTTCATTGTAAACAAAATCCTGTCTTATTTTCACATAACATTCTTCCAAATTCCAGCACTTTTCCTAATTTTTTGGAGAAGTCTACTCTGGCTTATATTTGTACTCATATCAATGCTTACCAAAGACTGACAGAAATTCACATAAAAATGTACAACATTACAGGTCCATTTATAATTAAAACTCTAAGAGAAAGTCAAGACTTGTTTGATGCAAAGTTAACTTTGTTTGACAAGATCAATGCACCTGTAGCAGGTGCTTACTTGGAGTACAAATTGCAGCAGCTATATGAAACCAATATTTCCTTTAAATATAAATCCAGATCAAATCCATCACATGCAAACAATATTGTTGCAAAGCATTCAGTGTTTGAGTTCAGCTTGCCTGCAACAAACATATACTTCCTGATTCCATCTACATCTCTGCCCAGGTGTGCATTCTGTTCTCAGGCAACAAGGGTGCTTGATGCTGTGGAAAGGTGAGTGCAGTGTTCCACAATACCTTTGTTGGAGATATACAGACAGTTTTGTTTGGAAGTTTTTTTTATCAAAGAAATACAATACTGCCTTCCCTTCGCATTTCTGACTGCCAGAGGAATGCAGAAAATGTTTACTAAAGAGCAAACAACTTGAATAGTGAACACACATTTTGCTACCAATTCTAAACCAGTAAAAAAACTTTGCACTCTTCAAATTAAAAATAGCCATTCACCTTTGACTTCAACAGTAAACCATCCAAGTAGCCATGCAGTCACATGGTTGCTTGGTGATAATCTCATTGCCATTTCAATTCACTAAATTAGGATTTGCTGTTGGATAATGTAATCTTAACTTGGTTCTTTCTTGTGGTACATGTATTGCATACAAAGAGAATCCCTGCAAAAGCAGAGTTTGTTTCAATTTGTTATTTCAGAGATGGTAAGACTTATGACCTTTACTGCAGACATATGAAAATAACTTTGACAAGTAATCTCACAGAGCAGCACAAATATTTCAAATTGTGGACAAACAAAGATCAGGGTCTTTTCTTGAACAATGCTGCAACTTTTGTTTTGCTAGAGCCTCAATGTCAACAGGCCAGCAGCTGCTTTTCACAATTTATTTCATGGAATGAGGCAAACAACATTTGTCAAAGACAAGAAAAGAGCCTGCCATCAATACACAACACAAGAGATATGAGATCAATTGTGTCTCAAATAGACAAACATCAGGATCGTATTTCCAGCCACAAAATCAACAAATCACACAAGTACTGCACAGAAAAACAAACAAACTGGCCTGGTGGATTTTCATCTGTAAAACTGAGCTACCATACAATTGGTATTTACATTGGACTTGATTTAAAGGTGTGTGGGCCAGTGCTTTACATTTTCTGATTTTGTTTTGTTTTGTTTTTTTTTTTTTTTCACAAGTTATGTGGTTGAGCCATCACTGGTCCAGGTATCACCTGCTTAACCTGAAAAAGTAACACCAAGAAACTTTTCTTTTGAATTTAGAATTAAACATGCAGAATAGCATTGTGGAAATAGAAGTGCAGTAACTATTTCTGTAGGGGTTCAAATTAGCCACAAACTTTGATCACCATAATTTAGATAAAGTGGACTGACAATGTGTCCCTGTTTCTGAGGAACCACCCTCCTCAGGTACAGATCCAGGATTTTGGTCAGGGGGCCCAGCAGAGTTTTGACCCCAATGGGGGGCCCTGAGCCTAACATTTACTCAAAATAGGGTTTTTTCCCTTAAAACTCATTGAAAACTGCATGATTTTGAATAAATCTAGGGGGCAAGGGGGGCCCAGGCCCCAAGGGCCCCAAGGGCCCCCCTAGATCCACTAGTGCTCCTGAGGATGACAGATCAAACATGACAGATCTAAGATGGCTGCAACCTGTTGAGGGGGAACCTGCCTTTTTCAAGTTGTCTGCCAATGGGACTTAACTTTTTTCAAAGAGCCACACCAGGTGTTAAAATTGTTTCTGAAAGTCAAAAAGATCATTTTGGTATCTTGTTTTCTTGGCACCAACAAACAGAATTTATCAAAATTGCTGCTTTTTCCTCATTCTGTATTGAAGAGGGGGGTCCAACAATGTTTGTCAGGTTGTGAAAGGATGGATGCAGGTAAAGTATATATTCAGAGTATATAATTTTGCCACAAAAACATTGGCATATGTTTTTGTAGGTTGATATACCCTGAGAGGTCACTTAAAATTTGCCTGCAAAAAGTTCTAAGGGGCTAAGTTGCTGCTTAATGCTGATTAACAGCAAAGTTCTAGCCTCTGCATTGCATTCTGGTTGTCAATGGTGGTGACAACTCAGTTGCTCAAAATTCAACACCTGACAGCTTTGTACTAAAGACTCTGAGGATTCTGTGAATGAGGGCAAATCCCGATGACAATGTTCAAATCTCTTCTTCAATGATGATCTCAATGATGATCGTAAGTTATCTTCTGTTGTATATTTTTTCTTCATCAGGAATGAAAATACCTAGGGAGATATTTTCACACTGGAAAATGTGGAGTTCTTAAGGGCACAGGTAGCCAGTCAGTAGTGAGTGTGCGTCAACATACTCTGAGAAGCTTAGCAGCAGCAAGGCTTTTTATAAGATAGTGGTGGCAGCAGTGGAGTTTTGTGAAGATGCTCAGCTGAAGTGTGTTGATCTTGGGTATGCAGTACTTTAGCCTTGGTGTACTTAGGCATGTGTTTGGGGTTAGGCATGCAGTTAGCATACTCGTCAAAATGGTGGCAAACAGAAATTGCAATTTCAAAGTGACCAAATGCAAGGGTGTTAATTTGACACTGTGAGCAATGAGGAAAGGTGTTAATGTTTGAATGTTTGAACCCAAAGTTCCTTTCAATCCAAGGGAAAACTGTGGGCAATCAATCAGAAAAAAAGAATTTCAACAATTACTGGTAGTATATGGGCATTTTACTAACTCCCTGAGTTTTGTTACCTTTTCAAAAAGTCAAAGGCAATTAACTCACATCATTGAAGAAGTCAGATAACACCCTCAAGGTGTTAATAACAAAGTTTGGAGGCCTCCAGCCTCTTGATTTGATCATTAACTCCTTTCGTGTGTTATCCTATACTTTTCCCCTTGTTTATTTACACAAGAATCAATTCTGTTTCAGTAACAGAGAACACAATGAATTTGAGATTGCTCTGAGGCATTGGTGAGGAAGCAATCCTTCAAATTTGGTGTGTTTTCTTAGCTACTTATCCTAATGTGCCAAACATAGCAAAACACAGTGTTTGAGCCAGCACTTCTTGTCATGCTTCACTGGAGGATGTCTTTTTTTTTGGCTTTTTTCATTAAATCAAATACTTTTTTCTGCTTTGCAGATATCACAAAATTTTTGGACCAATGGAAATCCTGTTTCCTCAACTTTTTTTAAACAACTTTTCAAGAATGATGCCACAAGAATGTCATGGCGACACTTTCTCAATTATCTGGACTGGTACTACCATGAGGTTCTGCAAGCTCCAGTTGAACAGGTTGTGGTGGAAACAGAGCTCTATCCAGAAATCATTTTTGCAAATGATATTCAAAACTTTGAAGTGAAAAATTTGTCCAAGGTTTATGACTGATTGATAAATGGATAAAGGATTCAACCCACTCAAACAAGACATGCACAATGCTATTGCTATGGAATGTGTTTTATTTACAATGGGTAAGAATTCCCTGTGATCAACCAATACTGGATAAAGCAACCTTACATTGTGCTACAGGACACAACACTTCAGCAAATGTTTCTTTTTACCACAATTTCACACAAGTGGGAAAACCAAAACAAAAAATAGAGATCAGCAATATTTTTTGTTGCAATGATGGGGTCTATATCTCTGCAACTCTTGTTTGATCTTTTGTTGTGTTTGTGTATTTTTTGGTCACACACAAGAGAGAAATTCTTTTCATCGTTTCACTGAAATCTTGCAAGTCTCAAATCACTGTTGTTGGTGTTTGAACAGAAGAAAAGAAAAGAATTAACCTCAAAAGGTGAGCTGCATGACATTCCTGAGTGCCTGTTTGATGAAATGACGAAAGAACGTGCTTGTTTCTAAATTGATCTGTCTAGAAACCGGCAAAAGTCAAAACTTAGAGAAAAAAGTTTTTTTATACCGTTTGATTCGAGGAAGTTTTTTTATGACAGGTGACCATTGTGCAGCAGGTCAGAGTTAATTGGTTTGTGTACAAATCCAAAAGATCTTTCAGGCTTGGATTTTTTGATCTACACAATGTTTTCGTACACTCTCTGTTTGAAAATTCAGACAAATCAAGAAAAGCCCAAAATTCATTCAGAATGATGAAGTGGAATTTTCTCTATGAGTTGATTCAAAATATTTTATTGATAGTGTAATCCCTTCAACAAACCACCAAATGGCTTGTGTTGCACGGGAAACATACCTATTCTTGTTTAAGGTTGAATAGTCCCAAAATGGCAAAGAAAACATGCTTATTCAAGATTGCTATTCTTGATGAGATTGTTGAGAGTTTCCTGATCTAAAACAGCAGAGGAAACATACTCAGGAGTGTCTGGAACATTGGTTCCTAATCTGTATCTATTCTCTGTGAATGTAATCTTGAGGATTGTGAATCAAACAAAGCATTGCACCAAATCCTTTGCACCCTTAGGTCAAAGTTCCAAAAATTTTCTTCTGATTTTGAATCTTCCTGAATCTTTTTTTTTAATTTTGGATCATTTGAAATTCTGTTGAAGAATCTTTCATGCTTGGTAATGTGTGGCACCTTGCTCCTCCCAACTGGTGTGCTTGGTGGCACAAATTTTGGGGGTGAAAAATAATTTGATCATCATCTGAAAAGTACATGTCAAAATGGCATAAAACATCTAGCAATGCACAAAAATTTGATGACTCCAAAACAAATTTGGGGTGAAAAAATAGCAGGGATTTTTTTTTTTGCAAATTTTATGAATTAAAGAGTTGCTCAAAATTGCTTGAGCTGCCCAGAAATCATGTTTGGGGGGGGGAGTCAAGGTATGGATGGACAGATAGATGGATGGACAGACAGATGAACATCTCAGAGTGACACTACAGGCAAAAAATACCAAGTACATTTGAAAAAACGTGCCCAACTATACACTGGACAACTGGCAGTCAAGTCCAAGTGTCCCAGAGCCAAACTTCTTACTTTCCAGTCTGTTCCTCAAATCCTAGTTCTGCTTCTGAAGCTCTTTGGTCATTTGCTTTTTCAGATCTTTGACCCAGGCGAAAAAGGAGACCACACACAAAGAAAACAAGATGGCTGCTCTTGGGGTAGCCATCATTCTTGGTGAGTGCAAAAAACACATTTCCTGGACAAAAAGGACTCCGAGCAGCAGTAACTCTCTTCAACTCAAAGGAATGGAGGGGATTTTTTTCCTCTTTGTTTTGTCACGCATTGTATGTGTTCAACTGCAACTTATCAACATTGAATTCAGGTTTGATGGTGGCATTTTTGATGAAATCTTTGTTTGGATGTTTAGAGTTTGATGATGTTGATAAGGGCTACACAGCCTGTCTCCTGCACAATAGAGTAGCTGGCCCCTGCAAAGCTCTTCAACAAGACCAATTCAAAAGGTTCACACAAAAATCCAGGCGAACTCAGACAGCAAGTAAAGGTGAGCAGCAACACTGACCAAAGGCTAGGGAACTGAAAAGCTCAACAGGCCAGAATCACAGCAAAGTAAGGTGATTGTTCAGGATTCATTACAAGGGCAAACTGTACTGTCGAGTTCTAAAGGGTGCTAGGTAGTCAGGCTTGGTGAGTGTGTGGCAACATACTCTGGT
>JAAUYG010040508.1_pt1 | contig 13024 bp, 8 predicted proteins | sample 7278091 | NCBI WGS metagenome assembly JAAUYG01 (sample SAMN14350201, study PRJNA611818) | marine sediment metagenome | isolation source: surface marine sediment (0.6m) | place: French Polynesia: Moorea | collected 2018-08
AACCCGCACTTACAATTTAAAGGCTGTGATAATACACAGAAATATTCGTACACTTATATAATTAATATTCGTACAATTTTAGCACATCATGTATAAAAATAAAAGTTGCTGAATTTATTGGTAGCACAGTACCTCTAGCACATCATGTATAAAACTAAAAGTTGCTGAATTTATTGGTAGCACAGTACCTCCTATGTAGAACTAATTACAATTACAATGTCATTATTATAGATAGCAGATTCGTTTACAATGTCAACATTGCGTGAATTTACAATGTCAACGCTGCGTAGGCGGATGTGTCATTTTTTACCCGTTTTGGCAGCAGATACAAAATGAGTATTGTGGAGGTTTAAATATTTCAGAAATGTGATTTTAACTGAGACAGTATGAGCATTGTGAAGGTTGAAATATTTCAGACATGTCATTTTAACTGAGACAGTATGAGTATTGTGGAAGTTTAAATTCAGAAATGTCATTTTAACTGAAACAGTATGCCGAGTATTGTGGAGGTTGAAATATTTCAGACATGCCATTTTAACTGAAACAGTATGCCGAGTATTGTGGAGGTTTAAATATTTCAGAAATGTCATTTTAACTGAGACAATATGAATATCGTAGAGGTGAGAATAAATAAGTAATACAATTGATATCTAAGTATGAGATTCGAAGTAATGAAAAATACCAGGTGGCTACTGGACAATATAAGTATTGTGGAGGTCGGACTAAGAAAGAAAGATCATGGAGATGGAATAACTAAGAAATACCGTTGGTGGTAACTGAGACACTATGAGTGCCGTGGACGTGTTAAATAAATCAGAGTACCGTTGGTACCTAAGACAGTATGGGGATTGTGGAGGTTGGAAGTAATGAGAAATGCCATTGCTGGTTACTGAGAGGCAGTATGAGTGTTTTGAACGTTGGAATAAACGATAAATACTATTGGTAAGTGAGTCAATATGAGTGTTGTGGAGATTGGAAGTAATGAGAAATATTTTGGTGGTAAATGAGATAGTATTGTAGAAATTGATTCAATGAAATAAATGAGATGCTTAAATGATAGCTTGATGTAAGCAATGTGGAGTGGGGATAAACGCAAGATACCATTGGGTATAACTGGGACAATATGAGTACATGTATTGTAAAGGTTGATGTATATGGAGGAGGAAAGAGTCGACACTATCGGCAAATAGTATTGTGTACTAATGTTTTTTGTTGTTACACAAACCGACGTTAAATAAAGCTTTATTCTATTCTATATTCCATTCTAAAGGTTGACATAGATGCGAGATTGCATGCCAATATTGTTATGACTGAGTTGATAAAAACTGATATGACTGTACAATATCCACACTCCTAAGATCCTGGCAGCTGATGCTAGATTTACAGTGCCCCAGTAAGGTATCTGCCTGCTGTCTGCTCAGACGACCCAGCCTGACACTGCCATCATACAGGGATTTCAGGGCTGCCAGCCCTTTCTTCAGACACTGTAACACAATAAGGCCGATGGTCGGGTTTTAAAACCAGTTGCACTCTTGCATTGATCCAAATATAAGTAGCTGATGGCTCATGTTTTAGTTTACTGTTCCGACTTGACCGTTATTTTCAAACCATCTGTTACATCATACATGAACTTTACTACTCGCGAACCAAATTTTATATCTTCTGTGTTAATTTACTTCAAGAATATTGAATTGCGATCAACTATATAAGTATAGGACCCACCGATTCGTCCTTCTCTACCAGGATAACTGGCAACCCTGCATTCAACATTGCCATGGCAATACCAGTACCCATGGTGCCTGCCCCAACGACAGCTGCCGTAGTGATAGGGAGACCTGTAGTGGACTTATGGTTACCTAAACCAGGAATGTCCCACTAAAAAGGATTAAATACACTTGTAATTTAACAAGAAACCGTGCGTGTTGGATAATCCCATCCGTAATACATAATTCCACAAACCTGTTAAACACAGTCATAGAGATCACAAGTGTAGAGACCCTGGTATGGGGTTCTAGATGAAATTTTAAAGTGACACTGACCGTTACAATGTGTCACCTAATGACCAATATGCAATTAAAATGTGATCTAAAGTTGAGTTGGGCACATGTAGCTCATGATATGGTATGGCTTGACCTACCTTGGAAGCAGTCCTCTCAGCAAAGAAGGCATACTGCAATGCCTTGGGCTGCCCCGATGTTACCAACGCCTGGGCAAGCTCCCGTTCTTTTTCATGGCATGCTTCAAATGAATCGCTTTTAAGAGCTGCCATGATAGACTTGATACTGAGCTGAAAAGCACAAATCATTTATATGAGTGAAAACAAAGAGTTGGAAGAATAGTTCCAGGGTTCATTTCTCCCACGTTAAGCACAGAATGCAAAAATACACCCTTCTCTTAAACACAAAAAAGCTTCTACGTTTCACACAAAATACAAAAAAAAATCATCTTCAGTATTAACACCTATTGCTATGAGAATTGAGGTAATCCGAAGGCTTGCAGCATACATCAATATCGAAGGCTAAGCCTTAACAAAATATAATTTTATGGCAATTATAAAATAGATAAATTAGTAGGGGCATGACATGTTTTACTACATCTGATTAAGTGCTTGGGGGATATATAAAGGACTAACAAACAACATACCAGGGGGGCTAGCGTGCCACGGGACTTCTCATGTGCTTTACGCACTGCCTCTGTAAGAAATATTTGGTTTATAATATTTCGTTTAAGCTTAATTTATTTGCGAAGGATTCCAACAAACCGTAATGCTATACAAAAGAAAATGGTTGCCTCAAGACGTGTGATTGATTGATGGGTCTGACGTCGACAGTGGCAAATTGGATAATACGGAATAAAATCTGTTTGATGCAAAATTAAAAAAGTACTGGCTATAGAAAAAACAGTTAAAATGTTTTCTTCAAGAGAGAGAGAAATAAAATGGTCCACATGTTATGTTTACATACAACCTTTGTAACCAGCCCACCCAGGATAAATGGATAAATAAATAAATATTTACCGGTCGTATGGTGCCAGATACATCAAACATTGCATACTGAGCTCCAGCTTATATTATGTTATCATTTATACGCGTCAATTGATGTTAATCTGAGCACAATAAGACTTCATTCCCGGTTTCGCTTAGTTTAAGAATGTTAGAGAGAAAAACGTGGAAGTTCTTCTTGCATCCTTACCATCTCTTAGTGCTGTAGCATTTTCAATACATCGGATAGGCATCTTACTATTCCTACGTAAGTCCACAGGTTTACAAGCAACCCGCCTAGCCAAACTAATAGCCTCCTGCAGCCGATTTTTGTTTGCAATCTGGAAGCAATAGAAATTAGAAGTTCTCATATGGATGGCAAATTACGGTGGCCCACAAGCACAAGGCTGCTCCGATATGCACATTGCTACTCCAAACTAAGCTGTTTTTGTTTCTCTGCTTAGCACTTTTCATTTCCGCTTAGCGTTTTTCTACTATGATGAGCGTTAATTGTTCTTCTCTGCCGAGTAGCACCGCGGCCGGGTAGTGTAGTGGTTGAGCGTTCGCCCGGCATGCGGGAGGTTGGTGGTTCGAACCCCGGCCGCGTCAAACAAAAGACGTTAAAATTTGAGGTTCTGCTGCTCTGCTTAGCGCTCAGCACAAACGAGTTAGAGACCGTCTTGCCGGTTCGGAGTCAGAATAATGGTCTGGGTTGGGACATCACTGCTTACCCGTGGGGTGGTGGTGTTTCAGTGGGCTAGCACTATAAAGACTGGCCGGAGGTCAGACTAGTACAAAACGGGTCCAGTACATACACACCAACTTGCAGTCAATGATATGACCATGAGTGGTTGAAAGCCGACTATAAGCCTGATTCATCCATCCATCCAGGCAAATCAAAATATCTGCAGCCATCCCACATGTTTAATAACATTATAATACTTATAACTGCTGTATACAATTTTGTATGACAATTAAATGCTACAATTATGCAAACTTGTGCTACTATAGCAACCAGTAAGGTTGACACTTAATGCATAATGTTACTACAACATGTACAATGATGTCACATCGTTCAAAAACTTTATTGTAGACCAGAATTATGAAATGTTAAATACTGTGGCAAAATAAATGTACCAGTATATCTTGTCAATCAGAGATTCTGGAAGGGACTGAATATATCATTCAGTCTTTGTCATGTATTTCGGGAACATGTATTTTGACATGTATGACAGATACGGTATTTGGCATACGTGACAGAGACTAAAAAAAAAAAAAAACTGTGAGCAGGCAAACTCGGAGCAGTTCAAAGTAAGTAATACAGGTCATACGTATTCAATTGACTTAATATAATTAAAAACTTGCGACCTTAAATTTTTTGAGAAAATTCTGCAATATCTGCATCTCTAGTTTTGTTTGCAGTGTGGGAGCTGTCATGTCCCCTGTTAGTAGTAGAACTACCTCTTGTCGCAGTCTCCCGGAGATAAAATGTCTGTGGCTGCAGTAAATTCCACTGAAAACTTGTGAAGGCGACTCTGTCCATGTCCATGTGAGAGTCAAGCCAGTGGCAGATTGTGGCTGCAGGCGGACTTGGCTGTTGGATGCCTTAAGGCTCCCAAGCAGCAAGTTTCTGCCTGTGTCCCAACGCCCGGCATCTCAATGCCGTCTTGGGTCTTCCCTTACCATGCTTACCCCATGCCTGGCTGTATGTATAGCCTGCTACGCCTGCTGCTGCCAGTGCTGCCTGTGGTGGCCTGAGCAGCAGGCACAGTGGAAATGAGTCTTTTAAAAGTGTGATGGAAGAAATGTGTTTTTTTTTCTTCTCCTCAGCAGCTGACGAAGATAGGCAACCGACACTGCATGATCTGCCCCAGACTCTTGATTGAAAGCGGGTGATCCGTCAACCTGCTGAGCTAGTCCAGTCAGCAGGAGTTTTTCCAAGGCTCCGTCTGCCCTGCCGTGACTTCTCCCGACTAGGAGAGGAGTAAATTCGTCCCCCGGAGGTGAAACAACCCAATCATGTCATCAGGGAAGGTGTAAGGATCCTTGTTGACAGGACTGCCAGGCCGGACCCGAGAACCCGATTTTCCATGGTGACAGCCAATCTGGATGTAGGCTGGGAGGTGACATCGTCTGCGGTCCCTGCGGGGCCATGCCGTGGGTGACCCACCCCACCATACCTACCCGGTAGTACCTATTCTCAGGGTGGGTTCAGTAGTGGAGGAAAGCCTTCCATGGTAATATAACACCCTCGGCCTGGAGACAACAGGGAAATGTCAAATTAGTCTGAGATCTTCTGAAACTCAAACTTCGTGGGGGGATTTGTGGAGATTTTCAGCCCCAATACATGCATGGGACAATGGCTGTGGCTTTGCGTGGGAACACTTTGGCGGATAATTGACAGCCGGGAAGTGTTGTTTGTCCACGGTCACGAGCCAATGGCAGGGAGGATACAATAGGCCATGGGCTGCAACATGAGAATGTTCGGCTGCGATGGGAGCTCTCCCTGCTTGGCCCTTTAATGTCTACGCAGAATGGCTCTTGTGGATAATATCAGGAGTGATGCTGCTTCTGTGTTGTAGACTTCAGTTTGTAGTGTCCTGCCTATACTTGTCATCACTGTGAACCATGTGGTGATATAGATATATGTATTGCAAAAGGCAACTTGAGCCACACACGGACCCATTCAGGCAGTGCCTTTGTGTTTTAATTGCTTCCATAAGTGGTGGCAAGAGGATTACAGGGCTAATCTTGAGAGTGGAAGTGACTGATTAACGTGTCAGAGGACTTGGCTGGCTGGGAGATGATGGATGTGACAGGTAAGAAGGCAAAGGGGGGGAAGTTAACCTATCACAGCACAGCGCTGTAATTGTCCTCAGCAGCACAGGATGCCTTGACAGGGGACACTGTGACAAGGGAGAGTGTGACAGGGGATATTGTGACAATTTGTGACAGGACGTTGCAGAAATATGTGACAATGAAGAAGACATTCTGGCTATATTGACAAGACATTTTTTTTCATGAGAGAATATTGTTACAGCTTGTTGGTAATGATAAAGGACGGTGACAGAAGACATTTCGGAGAAGGAATTGTGTCACTGGACTTTTTGACAATTTAAGATGTAGAGGACATTGTGGCAAAATTTGAGACGTAGAAGACAATGGGGCAATATGTGAAATCTAAAAAGTAAAAGTTCATTAAAGAACTTGCCAAGGCATTTGACATGATATTTTGATGAGACTGAGAAGATTTGAGGCAGCAGACATGATCATCTAACAGATATTACGCATGCATTAAGGCAACTTGAGCAGTGTCCCTGCGCGGTGGGCGAATGGTTAAGGCTACGGGCAGAGCGACACATGTCCGCGTGACATGGGTTCGAAACCTGTCACGGATTGATGCCTCAATATATGGCCCGCAAACTGCCTGATTATATGATGATAAATGCAAAATGGGTCATGTGATGTCCGATAAACTGTGGTGTCATATAATATGTTAACATTCAATTTCAATTGTACTTCGAGTACGAATAATGATATATTATTATTAAGCCGTGGCACTGATGATGGGCATATAATGACAGTCACTGGGCAGTGCAGTGGACAACTGTAAAGGACAGTGTCAATATAGACATGGTGACATACATGTTATGCAATATGATTGACACTGGACACTGACAGATATTATGACTGAGAGTTCAGTGGCACATATGACAAGAGAGACTTTATGCCAGAGGAGAGTTTTTACAGAGCATTGTAATTGCCTAAAAGTTGGGCTGGATTCCTCTGCAAAATTCAAGTCCATTGTAGTTTTAACTTAAAGAGACTAATCTGGGCACTGTGATTGACAGAGATTAGGACCAAGCCAAAATTTATTCTTATGTATATTGAGAACATTCACCCTAGACAGACACTAATATCAGCATATAGTCAAGAAAGAAAACCAGCCCTGACCAGATACTTGTCAGTAGAGGACATTGACAGAGCACTGTTGGTAGTCATGACAGAACATATAAGCTCTTGACAGGGACTTGCCCCTGTAGAGTCAAGACAACATCAGCCCTGGATGGAGACTTGTCAGTAGAGACAAGACAGAAAACCTGAGCCCTGGACAGACTTGTCAGTAGAGACAAGACAGAAAACCAGCCCTGGACAGAGACTTGTCAGTAGAGACAAGACAGAAAACCAGCCCTGGATGGAGACTTGTCAGTAGAAAAAAGACTGGAGGGTTCCACAGTGTAATGTATACTTTGGGTTTTGACAGTGGCGGTTAAACTTTAATGAGTATTCCAATATGCTCCATGTGTAGTGATATTTAGCTATATTGGAAGGGCCATGCAGGTACCGAGCTCTGTGGGGTACCCTGGCATCTCCTGAGGTGCCTGGTAACCCATGCTAAGTACCAGAGTCAGATTTATGCTTTGTTCTATTAAAGCTCTACCTGGGTGATTCTTTTGACCTGTAGGGAATTCTTCCGAGGTGTTTTCCCTGGGGTATGGTGGCCGAGTGCCAAGTATCACTTCCGTTTCCCTTCACTGAATCCCACTGGGCATGAAACTGACTCCAATCTGCTGCAACCATCACTGTATTGCACAGGTTACGTCTTCATCAATACAGCCTGTCACTTTGATCTGCTTTAGAGTCTGCCTATGCTCTTGAGTAGTGGCAATTACCCGGCACTGTTACAACTGGCTTGCTTGATTACCCTGCAAAATAGGTGTGTACTATAGCTATAGATGCTACCCTTACAGAACTGTAACCCCACGGAAGGGGTTGCAACTGACTGCTCCTGCTGCGGCAGATGCTCTTGGACAGCTGGTGCCAAGACTGAAGGGTGCTCTTTTCGTTTCCTCTCCCTCTCCTCCCTTCCCCCAGAGGCAATTTAACATCGGCTCTGGTCAGGCCACTTGTGGCAACTGCAAGAAATATTTATTTTATGCTATTTCCTTTGGCAGATGGAGACTTAAGAGAAGGAGGAAAGAGAGCGAATTGGAACTAGAAAGTGAAGCTTTGAATTTGAAGTAGACACAGATGAAGAAAAGGGTGGAACCTAGAGATATAGAGAGCTGAAGGCAGTGGTGGGTATAGGTTAATTGCCTATCTAAGGAGGTGAGTTGGGCCAATTCCAGTAGAAACAGGCCAGCCCAGCCACACAGTCCCTGTGTGTGGCAGGAGGGACACAGGGTCAGAGGACCAGGGGAGGGAAACAGACATTGATGGCCTAAGGATTGTTTCCATGGCAAGAGGTGCAACCCCTGCTCTGAAGTCTTGATCTTTGGCATCCTTGAAAAATATTGTCTTTCTTTGAAGCTGCTTCAACCAGAAAATCAGCATGCCTTTCTAGAAGTTAACACAATGAAATTTCAAATTATTATGTATATCTTATGTTTTGATACACTGGGAACTAAAATTTTAAAAACATTTTCCAGTAAATTATAGTTCAAGTATGATTTTTTTTTTACTTTTAGGTCTGCTTGTGTTTACATGGCAGAGCCACTGTCTTGGTGCGGGTGTCCATTGTCCATCGTCTGTCCATTTACTGAGGTTCCTCGGAAACCACTGCATACACTAAAGCCAGATTTTGTGATAAGCCCCGTGGCCACCATATGTCCAGACCATCAGTTTCTTTTTGGCAAAAGTCACAACTTGTCTTGACCCCTGGCCTCTTGTTAAATTTTGTCAAAGGTTAAAATTGTAACTTTGATTATATTTTTACTTGCTGTTAGTAAAGATTTTTACAACTAATCTTCGATCTCAGAGCTTTTAACTCTGCTTGATTTCAGGCTTCCTCACGGACTGTGTCCTATTGTAGGAAATGGCAAGCTGTCTGGGATACCTGCTGTGCTCCTTTGGATGACCCGGGATACATATGTCTATCTGTGGACAGGATATACAGGCTATTACTCATATCCATCATATCATATCGTTGCGTTGACCGCCATCGGCATTTGTCATAATAGGGGATAAAGAAGTTATCACAGAGATAGTTGGCCAGACGAGCTGTGGATATATGAAGAGCAGGGGTATGATGCTTGGCAAGCCACTCCGATGATCAACGGTGACATTGCGTCTGATGCTGTGATTACGGTATGAGAGCTTGAGTGTGCCAATGGGGGGATGTGTCACCCTGACGAGGCTGTAGGGGAGGGGGACGACATAAAAGGCTGCCGGGGCGACTGTCGCATCTCTGTGCCAGAAAGCAGATGTAAAGGAGATACGCCCAGCGCAGCACGGCACGGCTGAAGCACAGAGCTAGCTACCTTAGGCATGCAGGTGGAACAAAAAGGCACTACCGAGACATGATGGAAGTGGTGTGAATTTGTAAAGTGGGTGAAAAATTATAACGGAAAAAAAAAAGAAAAGAAATAAAAGTAATCTGCATACGAGAGTGTAAATAATAAGTAACATGTAACTGAGTAACATGTCACTCAGTGCAGCTGGAGTATTGGGAATTGCTGTGATAGCTAGACTGTCCTAATTGAACTGCCAAGAGGCTGGTATTTCTACGACATCCAGAAGAAAGCTCTGACAATCACTCATGCTGGTGCTACTACTTAGTTAATAGTCACTGTGGATATAACCCAGCAGCATGGCACTTCGATATGATGTGGTGGAGATCATTAGTTTCGTCGGGATTATACTAGTCCTCATGTCACCGACGATGCAAGGATTTGAGCTGGAAGGCTCCAGAGAATCCTACGCCAAGTTTCCACGCTGGGATCCATGCCAAAACGGATCTCTGTCAGTCGAGTTTCGCAGCACCAAGGAGAACGGCGTCTTGCTGTACCAGGATGATGGTGGATACATGGACTTCTTCGAAGTAAAGCTCATCAAGGGTCATCTGCGACTACGCTGGAACCTGGGAGACAGAGCGATGATGCTGACGTCGATCTCAGACAACTTGGTAGACGATCAATGGCATAAAATGGAAATAAAGCGAAATGGCTCTGTAACCAGCCTAATTATAGATAAGACAATGGAAGTGTCAAAACGAGCTCATTCTGGGCAAGATCTCAACTTTGGAAATACAAGCTCTAACAGTGCGGTGTATATTGGTGGGGTTCCCCTGGACTACATGACAAGGCTCAGAGAGCTTGCCTTACCATCCATTGTCTTTGAGAGCAAGTTCAGTGGATACGTACGGAATATTTACTATTCGGATTGCGGCCGACCCACCAAGAAAATGTCGATGATAGACAGCCGAGGCGTACGGACCTCGGAGAGCAACCACTGCTACAATCACAAGTGCATCAATGGTGGCCGATGTATCAATACCAATAACGGAAGTAAATGTGACTGCAGGGCAACAGGCTATGAGGGAGAATTCTGTGAAATAGGTAAGCCTTTCGCAAAACTTACCATACACAAAGGTATGCATTTTTTTCTCTTTTTCAATATTGCCATTTAAAAAGAGACTGCCTTGGTTTTAGGACTGTCTTTGAGTTAGGCCCATGTGGCCTGTTTGTACATCCATATTGTACCCTTAATGTGCATAAGCGGCAGCCCATGTGCCCTATAAAATCACTGGCATTTACCTGTACATGGACCTATTCCCAACTAGCTGTAAAACAGCTAGGATAGAATCCTTTTACAGTCAAGGTAAAATCTGGTGCATTAAAGCATACAGAGTTTTGAAAACAACCTTCACAGTATACATGGTTACTAATATACTTAGTGTATAAGAAGGAGTTGCATATTGGGCAAAAAATAATGTTCACACAAGTAGAAAAATAATTTGCTTTCCTGGTGCATTAAGGCATACAGAGTTTTGAAAACAACCTTCACAGTATACATGGTTGCTAATATACTCAGTGTATAAGAAAGAGTTGCATATTGGGCAAAAATAATGTTATCACACAAGTACAAAAATCATTTGGTTTCCTACTCTTTCTTCGCATATATGACAGCTGGCTAATCTGGACGAAACAGTGAAAGAAATAATTGGGCCAAGCAATGTGCATTAGTATTTATTTGAAGGAATAAAGTGACCCAGATTGTTTTCAAGCTTACATCCCATTAATCTGAAGTACCATCATCTTAACCACTGGTGAAAATTCCCCAAACTCAAATTTGAAAATGTGGCCATTCAATCTCCAGTTGAATGCTTAAAGTAAATTAAAGAATAAAAGGGCATACTAAAATTTATATATTAAGGCATTGGTAACTTCGTTGCTGCACTTAAAGTGACAGATATGACCATCAATTATTGTTAGAGAACCATACTTTGCAATGCCCCAGTTAAAGTTTATCTCTAAAGCAAGTAAAGGTATATAATGATGAATACTGAAAAGCATGTATAAAAGTACATTGTTTTTCCTGATTTTTGCCTTGAGACGAAGAATTAATTGTATTCCTTCTAGACAATTGAGCCAAATCCACTTTCAAAGATTACTGTCTGTGTTTGTAATGATTAGCCTTATCTCTGTGCGGGAGAAGTGCCGCTGTACCTCTTCCCCCAGCGTAGTAATACCCACACCCTCAGAGGAGGGATTCCAGTGGTGACCTGCAACCAAAACTGGTGGAATTCCCCAGATCATGTTACTGTTTCCAACAGGGAGAAGCCCTTGGGTGTATTTATTGATTGAGAGGGAAAGTTTTGCTGCCAATCAGCTGGGTAATCAAGAGATTTCTCCGGAGGGGATCCCACTGGGTTGGGGCTGGCCTAAGTCAGGTGTGAGTTAGGATAGGGGTGGGATATTCTGCTGGTAGTTATGTCATTGGATGGGATAACTACGTAACAGTATAGTTGGCCTAGTTTTAAGCAGATTCATGCCCATCCATACATTCATTTTATTTAATTGGATAATCAGCACCACCGGGTAATTATTATTCTTCATGAATACAAATGTGTTGTATAAATTGCCTGAATGTTTTTACAGTGGCTGAATCAGGTCTGGGTTACTAAAGGTTTTGTATTTTCACCACGTAGATGATTACTTTCATTTATACATGTTGGCTTTTTGAACCTTTATTTTTAAGGCCACCTGTGGTGCGAAAACATTTTTCTGCCCTTACAAATGAGTTTGAATGAAACAAATGCTGGAGAAATTGGAATCTTTCAGCAGATCTATCGCATTCAGTAGGAAGACAGAAAGTCATAGTTTAAGTACTAGTACTTGGTACCACCTTTAAGAACAAAAAAATCCTAACTCTATAAGCCTAGAAAGGCACTTAGGTTCATTAATCACCTGGGCAACCTTACCATTCTATGCTTGGGATCGGTTTTGGACTCTATAAGCATTTTTTTAAACTGACCCCTGAAAATGACTGCTGAACTTGGCTTCCCTCTACCGTGAAAGAAGAAACTTGTGCAGACAATTTGCTACTCAATGTTGGACACTCAACAGAAATCTACATTAGTTCCAGCAAACAAACTTCCACAAGCAAAACCTGGATTGTAGGTTTGACCAACTTGGACATTAGCCCGAAAGTTCCCAAAATTACTTCTTTCATGTTTTCTCTTTCTTATGCCGTTCCTGGTGCATGCAATATCTATGCAAAAATTCTGTGTTTATAAATCTGAAGGTGTGCATAAATCCAAGACAAGTAGTTTAATGTGTCTGGAGAACATGTGTACAAGGTGTATCCTGGCACAAAGTACAAAATCTGCAGACATGGGCTAAAAAGCTAGAGCAAAACGTTCCAGGATACCTTAGAAACTATGCCTTCCACAATGTTCCAAGGAGGGTCACTGTACCAAGATTTGGTACTCCCAGAAGAAGAAGCCCAATTAGTTCTCTTATTGATGGTGTGAACTGAAAGCAGATGAGTATTTGCATCTGAGTTGGTAAACTGCATTGTTAATTTCTGATGAAACATTCTACACACAGTCAAATAATGGTGGAAAAAAGTTCCCGAATTTTCAGCAGAATCTCTCTGCCTTTGTCAGGGGATGGTAACTAGTGGCCGTTAACTGGTGTCACATGATCCAGAAGGGTCATGTGACACCAATTAACGGCCACTAGTTACCATCCCCTGACAAAGGCAGAGAGATTCTGCTGAAAATTCGGGACCTTTTTTCCACCATTATTTGACTGTGTGTAG
>JAAUYG010012125.1_pt1 | contig 13021 bp, 8 predicted proteins | sample 7278091 | NCBI WGS metagenome assembly JAAUYG01 (sample SAMN14350201, study PRJNA611818) | marine sediment metagenome | isolation source: surface marine sediment (0.6m) | place: French Polynesia: Moorea | collected 2018-08
CACCCCCCCCCCACCCCCCCCCCCCCCCCCCCCCCCCCGAGCGCCGCCCCCCCCGCGGCGGCCCCCCCCCGCGCCCCCCCCCCCCCCCGCGCCCGCCCCCCGGCCCCCCCCCCCCCCCCCAACTCTGCTGCGGAGAGAGTGGGCACTAGCCAGTCGCATGCGAGCAGCTAGCATCGGTGGTTCAGTGGTAGAATACTCGCCTGCCACGCGGGTGGCCCGTTTTCGATTCCCGGCCGATGCAAAATGCCTTCTTTTAAAAGGCGAGTCTTCCTCCCAATTTTTTTTAAAAAATACATTGCAAGTTCCTTCCCGAAATATCCGAAAAGGCGTAGTTTGCATAGTCGCGCCTCTCAAAGACGGCGGAATGTTTTGCATAATATTCATGCGCGCAGCAAGATCTTAATGATGGGATAGAAATGTGGCTACGCATGTTGGCCCTCATTTCATACCTGTCAACTATTCGTGCGCCTGATTGACACTTTCGCAAAATGTTTCATGATGCATTTAGAACCCCCCCCCCCTCAAATTTCAGTCATGGAATCCACTTTGTAATGAACGGAATCTATATTTCCAGTATAAAGAGGCAGTAGAAAGCTAGCAGTATATTCTGCCGCGCAGAAAAATCGCGACATGAAGGGCCGGTTTCATTCGGAAGGCAAACTACACTTGGTCACCATGCCGCCTTTACCCACATCGCGTCATCCCCGACCGCGTCACACCAAAGACGTGAAAACTGGGAGTTTTGCGCATCTCCGCTTGGCATTAATGAGTTAGGCAATCAACTGGCCTGCTCGGAATCAGTATAATGACCTTACATCATTTGGCCGAAACAAGACAGGTCCAAATTAACTCCGACACCACACCTACACCCGCATTCACCTGCATTGACCACCGAATCTAACCTGCAGTCGGTGATATCACCATGAGTGGTTGAAAGCCGACTTTAAGCCACTCCCAGTCGCGTCACGGGTGCATTGTCGCTTCAACCAATATGGTTGTCTTTTTCATTTCGTTGTTTTCAAGTCGGCTAATAAGCTACGAAGATGCAGAGCAACCTGATGAATATATAAAGCTGACTTCTTGCAGAACCGGGTGAAAGTATTTAGTACTGATCTTGTGCGACTTCTAATGTAGCTAGTTCTTAATGTATCTGTATATATGTGACTGATGAAATTGTCCCCGTCACGCATGAGGCCAAAATGTCATGCCCCATGTCACAGTATGTTGCCCTTTAGGAAATATTTTTCGGGTATCTTTGGGCCATTTTTTTCGGCAAGAGGTTTAAAATACTCTTTTTAATTGCTTGGTAACAGAAACGGATTTTTTATATATGTCCCCACGAGACTGGCCGAGCAGTCTAAGGCGCCAGTTTAACGTCCCTGTCTCTGGAGGCGTGAGTTCGGCTCCCAACGCAGCCAGTTGAATGATTTTGTCCTTTAGTCATCTTGATTTAGTCTTTCCTAAAATGTAAATTATACTGAAAACAACCAGACACACGCGCTACATTATTCATATGCGCTGCATTATTCTTATCCAGGCATATCCATCACAGGTGTGTGTTCTTCCCTGGGTCGTTTATGCGTCTAGCAGTCTAGGGGACAGCCCGAGCAGAATCCGTCATTTTGAGGGAACCACATATAGGTTTATACCAGGGTGATCCAGCGAGGTTTGCGGGGCTGTCGGCTAGACTGCTAGGGGAATAGGCAGTATCTTAACCCCTTGGCGGGAAAATTTTCCGAAGATACCCGAAAGGGTAAAGGCGAGAAAACAGGGCCGGGGAAACAGGGGCATCTCACGATTGGTGGAGCTTTTATTTGTCGCAATATGATTGGCTAAAGGGTAGTCATATGACCAAGGTAGTTTGGCTTCCGAGTGAAACCGATTATTCATACTACGAATTTGTGGCGCCAAATACTCCCTATTGACGACGGACAGCGACATGCACACCAGACGGGGTGAGGCGCTTGTAGCCGGAATACCTGGCTCGCCTGCAGCATTTACCATTTTCTGATGGACGCGGCAGGCCGTGCAATAATGTCATGTCCAGTCAGAAGGTGTGAAAACGAGTCTAAAGGCTTGCAGGAGACAGGTCTTCCGGCTAAGGCGCTTGATGCCCCGAGCGCGACGTCTACCAGAAGTTTGGCGGGAACCGAAGCGTCGAGGCTCCAACAGTGTCGAGTAGGATCAGAGTCCAAGGTCGGACCTGTCGCTGACTCTAGCGGTATCTGCCCCGACAGTGGCCGAGGTGGATCCGCCGTGGCCGGAGGAAGCCGAAAGGCTATAGTCTATATCAGTATATGGTGGCCGTGGGTCACCAGGCGCCCCGGGCCCGGTGCCCGGCGGCAAATCAGAGACAAAAGACGAAACATACACGCCACCCTCGGGACGAGTCGTTTATTACACAGTTCTTACAACGCGCTCTGCCTCGGGAGGCAGACCCCCCACGGCTATCATGTTAGACATGGACATGGTCACTCGACAATATTAAAATAACACCCGTCCACACATGACGGGTAGAACACGGCCTGGGGCCTTACGTGAACAAGTAGAGTCTGCTTAAGGCTTTACGTTAATAGTCTCGTCCCAAGAGAGAGAAAAAAAGACTTAGGGCCACGGGCCATTGCCAGGGTTCCGCGACGGTTGATACCAGTTACTACCGACATGTTACGGGTTGTCAAACGGCTAGAGGGTGACGTCACACGGGCAAATGCAGAGTTATAGTTACAAAATAACATGTGAAATACAATATTACATGTGAAATTTAAGCAGTATAGTTGAACAGATGCGTTGGAAATGGGCTCGTTCCAACGCGACATTTAATTACGGTGACTTAGCTCGACTAAAGACCTCAGAAGTTGCGAGACGTCCGTACGTTTTAATATGAGTTCCAAGGTATCTCTCACAGCCGGCTTTTTTGACAAACGCTTCATCTCATGCGCCGTTACTAACGCAACGGCGCCTAGCAACTAAGCGCCAGATCCAACACTCGCAGGTATGTATTATAGTACTCGGCGGCACCACACCCTACAGATAAATGCCAACTACTTGGCCGTTAGTAAGCCGATTTACACCATCTAAAGACCCCCTCGCAGGGCAGATCAAGGTCTACACGATTCACCTACTTTGAACGCGACGTAACACCCACCAAATCCTCTGGTGGGGCTCAAAAGACTACAATATGAATAATATAGCGTTTTATGTGTATACTGAGAAGGTGAAACGAGGAAACAAAAGAAACACACCCCTTTAAATATATACAGAAAAAGTATCAAGTAGAAAAGCTAAGTAGGTCTGCATGCTAATCTGTAAGTAAGCGCAGTGAAATATGTCATCTCGACACTGAGCCTCTTGAAATGTCAAAATGGAATTCCAAAACCCGCCGTTATCCTTGTGTATAACAAGCTTAGAGTGTGCCAATAGGGAGTATTTAACCCCCTTTGGCGAGAAAATTTCCGGAAGATTCACGACAGCATAGAGGAAGAAACGAACAGAATGCACGAAAACGGCGGCAGCTCGATCATGATCGGCCGAAGCTTCATCGGGCACACCCGGTAATTGGCTAAAGGGCACCATAAGTACTACCATATACGACCAGGAGTAGTTCCCAGAACACTTGCATCATTGGAAAGTGTTGGACTCTGGGGAAGGGTGGCAGTTTGAAGTCCGAATGACTCATGTTGCCATTTTATGGCGCGAAATCACGAAATTTAATTTTGTCGAACCTTCGGCAGGTTATATTACATATTCGTCTTTTGGGTGATCCTTTAATAATTACACTAAGTCTATCAGATTACAATACGGAATGTGTTACTGATTGTTAAGTGTTGTAACACAGGACATATTCGAGATTCGATGTGCTCGTTTGTATGCCCTGTTATACACCTACGATATCTATCCGATGGTCGCTCTTCCCCCAATTTTCTAAATTCATATGTATTAATGCATCACCATCACTGGTCCTTCCTGGCTGGATATGCAATACTATAATAATTATTTAATTTGTCCATTAATCCGGCTAAAATCGTTGTGATTAACGGAAACGGGCTGGGCCTCAGCCTGGATAAAGGCCATATACTTAATGTTAGAATATTAACGTGTTTGGTCATTTTGTTGCACATTTGTGTTTGATCCGAATATATTTAAGCCACATATTATTTGGTTGTGCACAGTGTTCTTTCTACAGAATGAGCACCCTGTGACCGTCTGATCAGTTGCTAAATAATATACCGGTATTTTTCCTCGCTATACGGACTCTACATGCACAAAGTTCTGAAATCAGCCATCAGTGTTTTCTTCTTTTTTTTCCATTTTCACTATTAGCCGCAGAGGCCTGTAAAAACATTTGTAGGCGATGTGTTAAAAAGACTTCAAAAGCCCCCGACCAGATTACATAGCACCAAAAATAAAGAGCCAAATTCATAACGCGATAGGTAACACACATGTGGAAATCCCTGACATGCTTAAATATGCATGCATACTAAAAGGCATGTATACATAGGCCCCTATGTCGACTGCCCATTTTCCAGAGAGGCCATATGAATAATTCGGTTACATTTTCTACCTATTTTGAGCAGAACTGGCCATGGTGGGTCAAAGAAGTTAAAAGACATCGCATGAGTTTCCACCTGACAAATATAAGCATAGTGATATCGTGTATTGGACTGTGCATGGTTCTAGCACATAGAAGCTCTCCGTAAAAGAGCATGCAGGGAATTTTTCTGCCTGTCGGGTACATTATCTTAAAACTTAAGTTCTTCGAGACTTAAACCTAATCAAAGTAATCGTTCTGGTTGATTATATAGCTCCTATACAGAATGTTGCCGAGAGGAAAGATACTTTTCGTTAGCGGTCGTGGGGGTATCTATCCAGTTAGGATATGTTCCGTGAACACGAGCCAATACAATAGCAAATAGCTTTATCTTAGTTGTAAATATCTTGCTCATTTCACTTTTTAATTTATTTGTACTTTATCTGATCGAGTGCGTCATGCGATGAGCCCAGCCATATGGCTACTAATAATATGGTAACTTGCGCCCCCGCCTCATACATTTACCAGTTTGCAGGAATCAAACAAGAGATACGGGAGCTTTGACGCTCTGCTTAGGTCATGCCACTCGAAAGAAATGTTTCTGTTTAGTAATTGTGTCACAGTTGCATGATCTTGATTTAGCGTTTAGGTGATCCTAAAATTATCTTGTTGTGTCTAGGGTCAAGAAATCACGAGAACACTGTAAACACACCAGAGAAGTCTAAATTTTCCATCAGTTTTTCCCTACTAGTAACGGTTTCTGAGTCACCGGTTGATTTGCAAATAAATGCTCTGGATGACACAACAGCGACCTTGAACACTTAAGTCTCAAAAACTCATTTACACTAAAGCTTACCCCTGAGGCCTAAAATTTTGTCTGTGTCGCTCTACAACTAGGTACTTCAGAGATACAAGGTTGCTGAAAAAGCAAATGCACCGAATTACCTCAGAACTACCGTGAATATTCAACAACGAAAAGAACCTTGTATACCTTAAACACTTACCCACGATGCTCTAAGTTTGGTCCATTTCGCTCTACATCCAACCATTTTCGAGATATAAGGCTGCTGAAAATAGCAAGTCCAGCGAATGATCTCAGAATAACCTTGCATACTTAAAGATAAAGGATCCCGCTTGACACTAAACACGTACCCACAAGACCCTAATTTTGTTGTATTTCCCATATCCTACCACGTTAAATATTGAAAATAGAACACGAAAGACACAAAATTTCAAGTATTCAAAATTCAAAATGTCACGATTCTTTTAACAACTCTGGAAGTGATTCTCTCCAGACGTATACATGAATTATCCGGTGTGAATGTGGCGAATAGTTTCAGAGGAGATGCCCCATATGTTTCCATCGATGTTAAATGAAAGCTAATACAAAAATCGTAAAATAAATAAATTAATGAAAAAATAAATTCTAGAAACAATATTTAGTTACCTTCCGCTAAATTTGGCGCTAACTCGCTTGACTGTTTCTGAATTTTTTTTTTTTTTGCGGATTGGTTCAGTTGACGGATGCCCGCGCCATGGCACTAGATCTGTTGCACAGTAACACAAAACAGTTAATAAATCATACCATATTATATGTCAAGAAATCGATGACTGTATAATTAAATCGAAGTTCGGCGAGGTCAGGAACAAATCACCAACCGGGGAATCGATCAGAAAAAAAATAAATTCTATAAATAAGCTGTCCAAGGATCGATACTATTTGAACCAGCACACATGAAGACTAAGTTTCTAAATATGTATATATAGGAACTCGTAGCCGCAGTTCGTTTCCCGAGGGCCAAAAGTTGGTCGAATTTACCTCATGAATATTAAGTAGCTAGGACCAGGACGTCATATTAGGTCTAGCTAGGTCTGCATGCAAATGCAAAACGTTTGAGTGTTTTTACTTTTTTATTTTTTTTTGTTCCGTAACGGGGCTTGTAAACCCAATATATCAAAACCTGTTGGCAGTAGCATTTTCACACGTTGCATGATATGAAAATACCACGAGAGAACGCTATTGAATTGGTAATGTTACTAATTACCAATTCCCCAATCCCCCCCCCCCCCGAGGTAGAGAGTGTATCTGTAACTTCTGCAACTTTTGTGGCCAAGTGTTATGCCGAAATATGGCAATTTTGAAAATAGGCCCGTATCTCGGAAACCGCTGCTTGTAGAACAAAAATAAGCTTAATTTTGACCTGCTTGGGGGTAAAAAGAGAGTATCTATGCAACTTCTGGAACTTTCGCTAATGACCAAGTTCATACCCAATATGGCTATTTTGAAAATCTGTCCATATCCTCTGCCCATAGAGTGAACATAGGTTCAATTCCTCCTCGTCCCCCGGTAGAAGGAAAACGGAGGTGCAGCTTTGGGCAATATTCTACATGGTCAGAGTTCATGCCCAAATATGTATGTTCTTTATTACCTCCATTCCCCGGAAAGCACAAAAATGTAAATACAGACAAAGAAACAAATAAAAATAAATAAACAAACAACTAACTAACTAACTAACTAAATAAATAAAATTTAAAACATATATATGTACGGCTATCTACAAAGCATGAGCTTCAGAAGCTAGGTGCAGGAATTAATAAAGATTTAGCGTAGGCTCATAACAAAATTTGCCAGCATGTAGCACACGTTGCAAGCAGGGCCTGCCATTGGTCATCTGAGATCTCCAAATCGTTAACTCGTTCACAGGTAAGTTGTACAGGTAAGCACTGATGTTTACATCAAAGATATTTACAATGATTGGCCAATACAATTCCCTGCCTCTTGGGATAGAAAGAGAAAACATGCACCACTTGGGAAAAAAGTACTCTGTGCTTCCCTCTCTCTTTCATTCCCCAAAATGCCATGCAGATCTTGAATTTGTCTGCAAATTCTGTTTTTAGTTGGCTTATAGCAGGTTGTTTTATAATATAACACACAAACCGTATACGTAAATGAGCAATGACTGACCACCAGCTCATTTGCGACATTTAGAAAAAGGTTGCAATTTGTCTCTTATGGGTGTTGTAAAATGGACACCAACAAATCACCAACAAATGAGTGCAAAGCATGAACGCAATAGAGGGAGGGGGGAACAAGAAAAAGTAATTGGCAAATGGATTCCCAATTTATCAGGCTCGCAATTCCAGCAATTTTTGCATTCACGAGGTAGCGTGCGATATTACATGAATATATGCAGCACCCCAATGACAGCGTGCAGTAAACTTCGTTTAGAAAAACTGTTCCAATTGGTTAATGCCAAAGATGGGCAACGGCTAACGCGTTGTATAAAGTTTTTGTTTGGGTTTCCGTTTGCATGAATCGCAAATACCGGAGAATATATGCCTTGTGTGTTATCCTCTAGTAGAGCTAGTAGAGTGCTGCAGTTAGATCTCGGGAGGCCATAAGACAAAAGACGCTACTATACTACAGTGACTACTGCCACTGCTACTGTTCATGGCGTAAACTGCTGCTTACACCTTTCCTATATGGATCGCTGGGTCGCGGAGATCGCGCTGCCTGGACTGTACTCATCTAGAGCAGCCATGGAGTTTCAGGATATCTACAACCCTAGCGCTTATATAAACGTTGTTTGTTCGGCCACACATAGGTTAATGTCCTGTTTTTTTAAGCGGGCGAAGTTCTCGTGCCGGTCAAGCGTTAATGTACACGTGTTCATGTGTTAACTAAAAACCGGTCTTCGGTCGGCCAAGAATAGATGGGAGTAGTGGGAAATATACCCGGTAAATTGTCTCCGCTGAGGGCCGATGTTTGCCGCCGACTGTAATTGAAGCAATACTCTCCGGAGGCGAGAACGGCCCCGTCGTCATTAGTCTCAGTCTCTGGGTCTTATAAATGTTCTTACCAGCCTTGAGCAAGATCAAGAGAGTCTACTGTGGACATTGCCAAGGACAGCCAAACGAAAACGAAAACACGTCGCTTCCAACAATTTGAAAGCGGTTTCCAGAAGGAGCGATGGACAGAAGAATAACATATTTATAGGATATTTGGCATGTGTCAAGTTCTGTTACCGCATTATAAGGGATAAGTGCTGTCTGAATGATGGCGGATTAAGATCTGAGCAGCAACCTGCCGTTCATTGTGCTGTCACCTATACCATCAACCAGAAATTTACAAAACACACAGTGTCACATAAAAAATAGTCACTGTAGTGATAACCCCGTATAAATCTGTCTTTAAGAAACGAAAACAAATACCGTGATTGGCAAATATCCTGATTCGTGATTATTAGCAGTATTTTTGCTAAAACACGAATTATGTTTAGTATATTTGATAAAGCATTACACCTTTCTCACACTTACTGTAATTATTATATCGTGTATATTGTCCACTACAAGGTTGCTCATAGTTTGACACTTATCTGAGCCCTGATACTTGAGTAATCTCTAAAAATCCTTTTTATACACAGAATGGCATTTTTGTGGAAGGGGGTTCCCACCGTCCCAGCAGGCTTTCTTGTCACCGCCATTTGAACGCATGCGTAACCACAAAACCACAATTATATTTGAATACAAATGATATAGGGGGATATGGAGACATCTAAATAGTAATATGTAATGCATAAACAATTTATGACATTTATGCCGCCTTCATATATCACATTCGGCGTTTATTCGCAATGAAGAATTAGTTATTCTATATTAGTTATTCTATAGGCGAAAAGTATCTGGAACAGCCTAAATATAAGACAAATGTCTTTATCAAAACCTTTCTTGAAACAACTGTTCACTAAATAGCTGTTCGACAACACAAAGTTAACGTACGTATCATTGCAAATAATCCTTATTCTCCCCATGACCACCATATTTACGTGAAGTTTGTTTGAAATCGACTGAAAACTTTGGGAAGAGTAGTCCTTTGAAAATCGTAACCTAATTTTGCACAGAATGAGCCCAAACTGAAGTTTGAAAAATACCGTCATAATTTTGTAGTATTTAAGATCTCGAGACACAATTTGCCCGGGACAATTTGTCTTCCTTTTTTGTTCCAATATTATAAGTTTCCAGATATTCATAATATCATACACTTTAAATAGGGTTTCCCATTGACTCCGCTTGCCAAGAAAAACTAACTAACTAACTAACTAACTAACTAACTAACTAACTAACTAACTAACTAACTCACTCACTCACTCACTCACTAACTAACTAACTAACTAACTAACTAACTAACTAACTAACTAACTAACTATAAGCAAGTAAACATAAATAAATAAATAAATTAATAAATAAGTTGAAAACTGATTATTACCCCTAGAAAAGAAAAATAAATAAAGAAAGAAAAACGATGATGCACACTGTATTTGTAGCAGTAAAATTTGGTGTTAATGTGTATGACAGCTTCTGAGAAAATGACAGTAACGGACGGACGGTCAGTGTTATGATATTAGCTCTCCAGTATAAACAAAAAAGGAACGTGAAGCAGAGTTTTGATCAACAAAATTACAGCCATCAGTCTCGATGTCTTCATCGGTTAAACTTATTGATTTCATGTGTATATAACTGTTAAAATTTACTCCCTCTGAATCGTCTCGAGCACATGGGGTTATTTTTCATTTTAGGGTGTCCAAGTGCCAATAAATGTAATATTTTGGCTATAATTTTGGAATAAGGGGAAGATGAATACTTTTTATGGCATATACTAGCCTAATTCCATCACTCGGGTTGCATCAGCGTTGTATTGTTGTTTGGTGCTTGTGCAGAAACACCCGTCTTCTAGGGTGTGCGTTTATGTAGTCACGCCTGGACCACCATGCGCTAGCGATGACGTGATAAGACCTGGGGGAAGCAGGCTACGCAGTGTTCCAGGACGACAATGCCCGCCCCCGTATAATAGTCAGGGAGTTCATGGTGCCACCCACCATGAGAAAGACTAATAGGTGGTGGTATGGTGTCATATGGGTTTGGGTGGTGCTCGAAGTATGGGGCAACCACAGTAACACTTTAAACATAGCTTTGTCTGCGCAGCAAAAGTCTTCTCGTGACAACCCATTTGAAAACTGGGTAGTCATCCGTCATCCCTGGGGTGCACAGTTGCCAATGGCAACTTCAGTCTGTTGGTCATTGTAATTGACATAGGTTGGTCGAAACAGCTTCAACAGTTACTACAACGTTGTTGCAGAATAGTTGTGACAGACATGTACAAGGACTGCCAAATAACACACTTCATAGCCACATTCTTTCTTTCCATGGCAACCCCCAGGGACAGGTATCCTCGGGTGACCCACCATGAGAAGGACTTAGGGGTGCTGGTTTAGTATCATATAGGGTTGGGTGGTGTTCCATTGTAGGGGAAGACAAAGTTACACTTTAAACATAGATACTTGAAATTCACGTGAAAACCTGAAATTTATCCAGTTTCTGGGGACATGCCTGTAGACCAGGGGATTTAAGGAAGCACCGAAAACAAAATGGAACAGTAATGTGTCTTATACCAAATGAAAGCTTTTGAGCTCCTCTATAACATATCCAAAATCTAATTAATGGAACACATTTTCCAAGACGTGGAAAAAAATTAGCCTTACACGTACCTAGCCGTACAGTTGTGAACATAATGATTATGCCTAAAATGATGTCACACTTTTCAAACGTGTACCATTTAACATGAAATACCTTATAACAAATAATTCATAATATATTAGTTTACACAGTGAATTATTCACTTTTTGGAAGTGAATGGCTTCATGCAAACGATTCATCAAGGTGAACACCCTCAGACATCATCAGTTACGTTTCTGCCAATGACAGACCTGGACCCAAATGACCCAGCTTGCATATATTCAACTCACACCTATGTATGCAATCATGCCAGGGGGTATCATTGCACACCTGTCATAAAATTTGATCACGCCCTGTGGTGGAAAACCCACTTGATTGTGGAAAGTCAGCCCGAGAGCTCTGACTTTGACTCTGTGGTTGTGTGTCATGGAGGATTTCATACAAAAAAGTTTCTTGGGTAGCATAGGACATCTAATGAAAGGTTCGGGGATTGAGAATGTGCTGGATGCCATAGCAAGTAACACAGTATCTCACATGTCAGGCACAGCTGTGTGTAGAGATGTTAGAAGTCATTTCATCATTGATGCCGCCTGAATGTTCTCCTGGCTGCTCCAGTTTTAGGTGTACCACTGGGCTTGTCCTTGCAAAGTAGACATGGGGAATATACTGATGATGGTATAAGGGAAAAGCATCCACCGAGCCCAGAAGTCCAAAACTTGGCAAGTCTCATGAACCACCTTCAATCAGGCATGAAAAGCATTGATGCCGTTGAACAGAATCCTATCTTGCAAAAGCCACAGGGGAGTGTGAGGTGTAAAGTAAATAAGCTTTCTTCTTCCAAAACAGCTGACCGGTGGCTTCAATACATGCAAATACAATGTAGTTGACCTGCTTTGTATGTTCATGAAAGGTGAACACCTTCGCAATTAGGACCTTCACCTTCAAAGCCTGTATGAAATGCTACCCTATTTTACTGCTTCTGGCCACAGACTGTACCCAACGAGTGTACATATAGAAGTCTACATACTTCGCATGCCTGAACAAAACCCTGAGGTCCACTAGCACTTCAAAGAACGACACCATGTCATTCGCCGTTCTGATCGCTGTTGGTCTGGGTTATCACCAGACGTAGTCATTGAGCAGTGCCTCATGAGAAGCCTCAAGACAGCAGGTGGGCTAACGCGAGGTAGGGGCTTCTCTGAAACTCCACGTCTTCTGTGGGTGTTGTCCATTCCAACGTGTGCTGAAATCAATACTTTCATGCAGCAAGAACATCAAGTATGCCACAAGTGAGCAGCACAAAGAAGCAATTCGTGCACGAGTTGCTAGGGATGCCAAAGACATGCACATATTAAGTGTTAAACTACCTAACTGACAGAAGTCCATTCACAGTAGAGACCTGGAATATTGCAACTGGATTTACAGCACTACCATCTGTGGATGTACATACATCAGTCCAAAGAAATTGGAGAGCGTATCCTGTCCTCCATGGAGGGAAACTCCATATACACATTCAGGAAGAAAGACAAAATTGTCACTATGGAAACATCAATCATCAAGGTCCAAGATGAACCCAGATCCATCTCTCTTTGAGTCTGTCAATGCTCTTCGTCCAGCCAGTTTGGCAGATGGCCTTATGCTGTTCCGAGGTTCCAAAACTTCCTGGTCCATCTCTAACAGTGCAGTATGTCCTGGCTGGTGGAGCACTTTTGTATCATATCCTCTGGTAAGAGGAGCCACATACAACCAGAGCTTTGAGCAATACACTACGTATTGTTACGGGGATATAAAACCCCCCAGGTTCCTTTTGAATAGAGTTCCTGAACAAATAACAGAGACTAATGTATGAAACCGCAATTTATTATTAAGAATGAACTTCAGAGTGGAAATTACAATATTTACACAATGTGACGAGATCCTAAGACAATGAACAATGCAATGTGAAACAGATGTACAATTTTAAAAGACAAATACCAAATG
>JAAUYG010156158.1_pt1 | contig 13020 bp, 13 predicted proteins | sample 7278091 | NCBI WGS metagenome assembly JAAUYG01 (sample SAMN14350201, study PRJNA611818) | marine sediment metagenome | isolation source: surface marine sediment (0.6m) | place: French Polynesia: Moorea | collected 2018-08
ACAAGTTATGGTATAAATGAATGTCACTTTGTGCAATAAATAAGCATATCAGATGAGTAGTAGTTTACCAGTCGGTCACTGTATGCAAATATTAAGTCTCCTCACCCCTATCTGGCATTTTATTAGGTCCAACAAGTTTCAACTGAGTCCAGTATGGATATCAAGTGACAGGTGAAATATGAAGTTACAGATTAACAACTAGTGTACATGTATATACATGGGTAGTGTGCAATTATAGTCTACTGATAGAGTGTACACCATGTTTTTCTGCCTGATGCTGTGTGTGTACAGCTGTGCAAGACATTGGTGTTCACACACAACCTGAACAAAAATTCAGATTTCATTGCATGGCATGAAAGATTCTGGTTAAGATCATGCAGTTTACCAGAGTGAGAATCACATAACTTCTCCATAAAGATGGTAGTCCCATGAAAATGGTAGTCCCATATCTTCAGCTGTGTTAAAAATAATACATGGCTCATGCAATCAGAAAAAAGGGAGGTGATTTTGAATGGAAAATAATTGAATATCTGGCCCATCGTAGGTACTATCGACATGATGCTTAATACCTGGTAAAAACATCTTTGGTAGCCTCTTTCTACAGTTTTTATGCAAAAGAATCATGTGGAGAAATACATAACTGGTTATGGCAAACACACTCAGTGCAGACGATTTCCTGGTACCCATTATGCCTACAGAGTACTAACTTTTGCAATCATTGCGAGAAATTAGTTGTTTGATATGTCTTAAAACTGTACATTGAGCAATTAGTATCCAGTTAGCTACCCATACCCCAGGGTTCCAGATAAAATAAGATGTTAAACTGTGTAACTGGTTGTAAATGTGTTAAGGAAACAGTTCCTAGTTGACAGACTGAAATTTTAAAGAATTTTTGAACACCTAATCATCTGCAATGTTTTATTTCATGATTCCCCACCATATCCTGCATCCAATTGTAAGTATGTTTTATCATTCACATCTCGGTGTGCGTTGCAACAGTTACTTGATTTCCATTGCAGGGTTTATCTTCCACTGTGACTAGAGGCCAGAAAGCTAAACCCTGCCACATCTGTGGGAAAAGCATTGGTGCGTCATGGATGAGTGGCCATCTCAAGACTCATCAAGGCATCTATCGCTACAAGTGCAGGATATGCGACCATGGTTTCAGCAGCAAGTCTCGACTGGAAGGTCACATGGTCAAACACACAGGTCACGGCCAGGTGACCTGCGTTCTGTGTTCTCGCATGTTCCAGCATAAAGACTCCCTGTCAAGACACTATGCAAAATCCCATCCGCAGTATGCGGCCCGTCAGCAGTATCAGCCATAGGATTTGGTGTCTCAATATGGATCATACGTCGTACTATTAAATACTTGATGTGTAAAGTGTTCCGTCTCTTTAACACTGGAGAAAACATCCTCTCTGGAAAGGACACAAACCTTGGCAGCAAGTACTGTGAATACATTTGATACTCCCTCTTCCCAAAGGACACCTGTAATGAGGACAAAATTTTTTGGCAGAAGGGAGTTCAGTATAGTAACAGCACAGTGGTTTCTGTGTGACACTTAGCCAAGCGGGTTAAACTGCAAAGAATATTCAATTGGATATACATGTAATATTCCCAAGTAGAAGAACGGTTGAGATTTCCAAATTGGAGTTTAGTTTACAATAGATTCTGTGGCATCGAGAAGTTGTATGTGTTGTAATCCTGTTTGAACAGGCCACCCATGCTTTAGAATTTTTTGTGCGCCAAGGAAAATAAATTTTCTTGAATATTGTTACTGATACTTACACTTTTCGCAATTTCACTTTGATTTTCAAAACATATCCGTGAGTAAAACATGTGTCAGTTTAAGATAATTGTTTGTTTGATATCATGTGATAGAAATGTACTGTTATCTTATCATCTGATAGATCATATCGTCATACTAGTGATATAAGATACCTTATCTTTTCATGCTTTTGTACAGTTGCGGTCACTTTGTCATTTGTGATATGCCTTTTATGACCAGCTACATTGTATAATCTTGGGTAGTATGTACTTTCTGGTACTTTTTCCCATTACAACCTACCTTCATGGCTTCTAGTACGTGTATGTGGATATCCAATCCATTATACAGGTTATTATGACAGATGTACATTTGTGCATGTTCCAGGACATTCCAACTTTGGCTCGAGGCCAGAATTCTGCCCCATGTCGCATCTGTGGGAAATGCATTTGCCTGAGCTACATGAGAAAGCACCTGCAGATTCACCAGGGGATCTACCTTTACAAGTGTGAAATATGCAATGCTGGTTTTCACAACAGAGTTCGACTGGAGGGCCACATGGTGAAACATACTGGTCGCGGGCAGGTGACCTGCATTCTGTGTTCTCGCGTGTTCCAGCATAAAGACTCCCTGTCAAGACACTATGCAAAATCCCATCCGCAGTATGTACCCCATCAACAGTACCAGCCATAGGATTTGGGGTTTAAGTAACCTTATTGACAGAAGTGCCTTAGAGGACAGGTATTGCACAAAAGACTTGAAATTGTGGGAATGTGTCGCAACATACATACTATTAAATACTTGTGTAAAGTGTTCCATCTCTTAAAGAACACTCGAGAAAGGGCACGAACTTTGTCAGCAAGTTTTGTGAATACATTTGATACTCTTTCTGACCAAAGGACACCTGTCTTATTATAAGGACAGAATTATTTGGGAGAAGGGATATCCATATATAATAACAGCACACAGTACTTTCTGTGTGACTGACTCTTTAGTCCACTGGGTTAAACTGGAAGGAATACTCAATTGGATACAGTTTTTCTAAGTAGAAGAACGTTTGAGATTTCCAAACTGTATTTTAGTTTACAATAGATTCTGTGGTGTTGAGAACTTGTACATGTATGTGTTGTAATCCTCATTGAGCAAGTGCCACTCATTTTTAGTGCGCTAGGAAAAATAAATTTTCTTATGTCTGAATATGGTTACTGACTTTTCGTAATTTCGGCTTGATTTTCATGATCTATCAATAAGTAAAACATTACGTGTCAGTTTAAGATAGTGCCATAATAACTGAAACGAATTTTTTTTCCATATGTTGTGGTAGAAATCTCTGTTATTTTGTCATTTGATGGATCATATCGTTATACTTGTGACTATAAGATACTGTATCTTTTGTACAGTTCCAGTCACTTTTGTCATTTGCGATATGTGCCTTTTGTGCCCAGCTGTAATTTTGGGTAGTATGTATTTTCTGGTACTTTTCCAGAAACAACTTACATCCCTGGCATCTGGTATGTGTACATCCCATCCTTTATGCAGTTTATTATGACAGACAACCGGTTTACATTTGTGCATGTTCCAGGACATTCCAACCTTGCCTAGAGGCCAGAATTCCGCCCCATGTCGCATCTGTGGGAAATCCATTTGCCTGCGCTACATGAAACAGCACCTGCAGATTCACCAGGGTATCTACCTTTACAAGGGTGAAATATGCAACGCTGGTTTTCACAACAGAGTTCGACTGGAGGGTCACATGGTGAAACACACGGGTCGCGGGCTGGTGACTTGCATTCTGTGTTCTCGTGCATTCCGACATAAGGACTCCCTGGCTAGACACATGGTGAACACCCATCAGTACCATCTGCAGTAGATGGCATGTTGCTGGATGGCAGATTTGAGGGTTATGTCTTTGCGTTGCGGCACTTAGTGAATACAGTATCATCGCTGTAGAGATGTGTTAGATCACACAAATAAATATGCTTTATAGAAAATATAACAGACTTTCAAATGAGAATTTGTCAGCAAAGTTAGTTTTACAAATCTTAGGTCTACCCATTGCTTAGGGTTTTCCTGTGCACGTTGTAGGTTATAATGTCATTTATGTAGTAAATTCCACAAAACATTATTTTTTCACAGTACAGTGTCCCTTTATTTTACAACCCTTTGTTTTGAAGGCCACCTTGATCAATATACCACTCAATGTGGTCCTAAAGTGAGGATTTTGCGTTATTGAAACTTTTCATTGGAAGACCACCTGCTACGCAAGAAAATTTGAAGAACCATTAGTGGTTTTAAAATTGAGGGAGCATTGTAATAATTGGTTTATGTAAGAATGGACATTCTGGGCCACTTTGTTGTTGCAGCTGAAGAGTTACATCAGTAGTTACATGGTCTAGTTACAATTTAGCTTTCTGACTATTACAGTTGAGTTATCATTGTACCGATTGTTTCTTTTACATGTCGTGTGTGAACCTTTATGTGATTATACTGGACTTAATACGATGGCAAGTGTACAGTGAATTTGGATAAATTTACCTTATGTTTTTATGTTTGAAATATTCTGTTATGTTTGCCGCATGTATGCAGTATTGTGTGAGTGTATGCTGATGGGAAATAGGGAAATGTATACATGTATTTTGACCATGTGTCAGGATATGCATTGATCATGTGTATGGTCCTGCATTGAGCAGTACATGTACATTACAGACTCTATCACAAGTATCTGCGATGAAACCGACAAACGAATCTCAGTCATGTCTACGGTATTTTGTGTCGGAGTAGGATATCACGTAAATGAATGGTTCAGCATATCATCTCACGTTGCCCAATATCTACTGCCTAACATACATTCTGAGTTAGTGTGTATATGGTCATAGTAATGTGTGTTTTGACAGATTATGAGTTTCTGCTGACCTAAGTTTCAGTTAGTTACTGCAAAAGTTCACTGGTACATGTACTCAGTACCAGTGAACTTTTGCAGTAACCCTGTTTATGACTTGTGACCTCAAAGGTCATGTATAATAAACAACTGGCAAAATTTGCATCTTTATTTGGAGTAAACATTCAGCTAGAATTACTAGTACACCCTTGTGTTTTACAGGTGGATGATAATAGGATGTTAAATATGGTATATGGGATGCTCCAGTATTTTCCTTTACGTTGATGTTGAGTAACTGCTAACATTGTGTATGTTATGGAAAGTTCTGTAATAAAACTGACTGAAAATAGGTTGTGGATTTAGTTAGTAGTGTGCAACAATGGCCTGTCAGTTTGGCTCGTCTCCGTTAAAGTTTGTAATGACCATGATAGCCAGTGACAGTGGGATTGCAGATACATGTAATTATTCTGTCAACTACCACCCCCCAACTCCCACCTCGGTATGTAGCAGTCATTATGCAACATATTACAAAACACAACATTCTGGGTGCATGTAAAATGACAAAAAAAAATTGTCTTCAGAAACTTATTGTGAAAACCGGACTATGGTTTGTGGTATTTTGATTTAGAGTGCTGACCTTACAAAGCTGGAATCTTACTTGTATTCAAATTATGTATCAACATTATTTATCCGTTAATTGAACCTGAGGAATCGGTTATGTATTGGGTACGTTGGCTGAAGAGTTAAGTGCAGTACATGTGTACTTGTATTTCAGTTTACATAATCTTGGATTGCATTAATTAAGCTTTCCCTTCATTGTTTCATACAGGCGACATTCACTCCACAGTTCAGCTTCAGCTGCACTGTGTGTGGGAAACACATGAGGACCAAGGAAGGTCTGAAATATCATCTGGGTCTGCACGGAGGGAAATACCGCTACCACTGCGACAGCTGCAGCAAGGGCTTCTCCTCAATCACCACTCTACGCTCACACATGCGGGCTCAGCACGGGGAGGCCGCGACGTTTGTCTGCCACACCTGTGGGAAGGACTTTCCAACGAAAAAATCTCTCGTGGTTCACATGCAGCGTGTGCATAACCTTGGATATTTTGACTAAAAATTACCATGATCCATGGAATTGGATAGGAGTCTGTAGGATACACTGATAGGACACTTATTGTATGTAATGATTAGAACACAAACTCAAGAATTACAGTTGTTTTTGGACTGCAGTGATTTTGTAAGTTAAAATTAAGTTCTGCCAGAATTGAATGTTAATCTGAAACAAACATCAACAGTAAGCCCCTTGTGGCTATTGTTACTATCGAGCAATAATATAAGGATTCTAAATATGTGTCAAGTGCAACTATGCCATTACAATTTGTGAGTTCTGTTAAAATCAGGATTACGCAAATGTTGATTATTAAGAAACATGACATTTGAGTTGTAAAAAATATTTCACCATGATCATGCTGCAGTTGAATATCTGCAGCAATTTATTTTGGAGAGTTAATCATGTCATTGCTTTGAGTTTATCTTTGCAATAAAAGCACAAGCAATTCGTAAAAAGTCAATAACAGGATGTTCAATTTCTTCGTACTGGGGACTTGCAAAGAGCCAACCGAACAGATAGGTAAATAGTTGTAGTGAAACATCACAGGTTTAATCATCCAGCATTTGGTTAGGTAATTATTGTTTGTAGAGGTACATGTATATAATAAATTTCAGACTTTCACTACATGTGTATGGCCCTCGAAAGGACAAAATGAGTTGTCAGATAATGTTGCGAGTGAAAATCAAATGCGAATAAGATGTAAACTCACATTTCAGTAATAAATTAGAATTAAAAGTTAATGAGACCAACCTGAAATGAATAAATGAATTGAGGCTGGACCAGTCCCCACCCCCATCTTGGAGCCTAACTTAATACTTATATACATGTATCTTTGTGCTCAGTAAATCAATACATGTACTACTTTGTTTTGCTCAGAATTATGTATATATGATCTATGTTTAAAAAAAAAAACTCGTGGCAATTTATGAGAAATAGATTCTGTGCAAGATTTGCAACTAATTGTCGGGCCATTTTTGCATGTTATTGCTCCAGCCCTATTTAGTGCTTGTCATATTGACGTGCCATTTTCCATTCTATAAGAAAGCACAGGTTTATGATGGGACATTATGATGCTGTATGATTCCTGGCTTAGGCTGTAGGTTTAAATGCCACACATTATCGGAAGTGTGTCTGGTTTCATATGTATGCAATAATTAACAGGTATTTGGAGCATATTAAATATGAAATTGTTATAGATGTACCATTTACGTGACCGTTCATCTCTTGCATCTTGCTGTATATAATATTTTCCAGTTTGGGTCCTTGCCTGTAGGGAGGATGCGCAATCCCAGCCCCACTGGTACCGTCAAGTGCCCTGTGTGTTGTAAATATGTCACTGCGGCCTGGATGAAAACTCATCTCAAAAGTCACCAAGGAATATACCGTTATACTTGCAAGGTCTGCAACAAGGGATTCAGCTCCACAACTCGACTGCGAGGTCACATGGCTAAGCACACGGGCACTGGCTACATTGAATGCAGTCTTTGTAGCAAGGTTTTCCAGTATACAGACTCTTTAAAGCACCATATGATAACCAAACATCCTGAAGCTGTTGATGTTGAGAAAGAACAGTGGCTAAAGTGATTGTGGACTGATCTCTGATCTCCATGTAAGGCTCTACAGCGGATTTTGGACTTACTGTATCAGATGCTAATATACAGTACCGACTTGGGATTCCTCTGTTGATATTAAAATTAAGAATTTAACCACGGGGACAATTAATGTACATTTATTTGCATACACCATGTGTACAAGATTGGGTATGCAGTGGAAGCACTATTACTACAGTGTGTGAAACTCAATAAAACCAGCAGCTCTCGTTGAAATAAATTTACAGTGCCCATGTTCCAAATGTACATGTATACAAGCATGGATTCTGCTCACTAAGCATTTTGTGGTCACATGAGTTGTGCAAAAAGGTCAAATCATGCAAATATGCTGTAAATTATGAAAGGAGTGCTATGGTACAATATAATTTGGGATTATATGGCTTTAACAGTGCATGTTAACTGTGCATTGATGCTGCCAAATTAATCTGTTTAAAGAGAAACATACCTTTGAATTGATCTAGCTATAAGTAGCTAGGTCCGGGTGCATGTATACATGTAATTACCTAAAGATATCAGGCAGTGGATAAGTATACATGTACCGGTAAGTCCAGTTATGTATTCTCACACCTGCGTCTGTATATTGCTCATCATGTGTATACACTATACACTGTGTTGCAACCTCAGATCCTATATGTTTCCCATTCCAGAGCTGGCATCGAGGCTACAACCAAATCCAGAACACAATCACCCCCCCTCGGGCAGGCACCAATCCGTGTCCCATCTGTGGTAAATACATCAAAATTAGCTGGATGAATACCCATCTGAAGGGCCACCAAGGCATCTACCCTTACACGTGTGAGGTCTGCAACAAGGGATTTACCTCCACAAATCGATGGCGAGGTCACATGGCCAAACATACGGGCACTGGCTACATGGAATGCAGTCTTTGCAGCAAGATTTTCCAGTATAGAGACTCACTAAAGCATCATATGATGACCAAACATCCTGAGGCTGTTGAGAATTAAAGGACAGTGGCTAAAATGGACTTTAAGTTATCTCTGCGCTCAGCAGGTCCTGTCTTGGACCATAACACACATCTGAGGTCTGTCAGATGTTGAATGTATAAAACGACTTGGGATATTTTTTCTGTTGATACCAAAATCCAGTCAGGATGGGAGTTAGTGTGAGTGCAGTTAGTTTAGCAGTGAACGTGGTGAAATCATACTACCTATATTTACTTATACTAGTCTAGATGAAACATCATACCACCTGTGTTGAAATAAATTTATGTGACTGTGCATCAAGGCCCACGTGTGTGTATAGCATACAGGCATGAGTTCTGCTCACAAAGTCAGCATTGTATCATCACACCAGTTATTTAAAAAAGTTGCGAAAGATTAGAAACCAAATATGCTGGTAATTATGAAGGAATACGAAGTATAATTTGTGATTATTGCTTAACAGTATGTGTTAACTGTGCATTGAGCCTTCTAAAATTTTACAGATAGGAGGTCAATATAAAATTGGTTTGATTGATATATAAGTATCCAAAATGGGTCAAGATAAAAGTCACTAATCTACAACAGTGGATCAGTACCGGTAAGTACAGTTATGCATTCTCGCACCTGTATTGCTGTATTAGCCACGGCATAAACTGTGTTGCATTGATTGTATGTTCCATATGTTCCTATTCCAGAGCGTGTATCCAGGTTATAGCCAGATCCAGAACCCCCTGAAACCCCCACAGGCAGGCACCAATCCATGTCCCATCTGTGGTAAATACATCACCATTAGCTGGATGAACTCCCATCTGAAGGGCCATCAAGGCATCTACCCATACACGTGCAATGTCTGCAACAAGGGATTCAGCTCCACAACTCGACTGCGAGGTCACATGGCTAAGCACACAGGCACTGGCTATATGGAATGCAGCTTGTGTAGCAAGATTTTCCAGTATAGAGACTCACTAAAGCATCATATGATGACCAAACATCCCGAGGCTGTTGAGAAAGAACAGTGGCTAAACTGACAGTGGACTTATCTTGGACCTCACCAAGCTTGGTGTTGCGACTAAAATCACACATCAGAGGTATCAGATGTTCATACAGAATACCGACTCGCAATTCCTCTGTTGATATTAAGTCAAAATGGGACCAAGGGACAATGAAAACCTATATGCATGCACCATGTATACTGCAGTGGGTTTATCATTGAAACCATACTGTACTAAAGTAACATGTAGTTTAGGCGAAGCATCATTAAACCAGATGTGTTGAAATAACTTAACATGATTGCCCATATGCCACATATACATACATATACCGGTATATACAAGCATGTAAATATATTCAAAGTCGGCTTTGTAACAAAAGTCATGTGCAATGTTTGAACCATAGGTTTAGTAAGCTGTAGGCATTTAGGCAAGTTTTAAAGATGTAAAAGTGGTAAAAATGTTACTTGTAAGCATATGTATTGAACACATTAAATGTTTTTTTCTGAGAAATGTTCTGAGTGCTTGCTGTAACTTTCTTATGTTCCCCCCAAAATTACCGGTACAGTATTGCGTAGTATCAATGGCCAGTAATTCCCATATAGCTAAGATAAGAAGTTGTGAAATAAGTGCCATACTAAAACTGGAATTTGTGCAACTTTAGCATGCATCATGTGCATTGAGCCTCTAAAATGTTGTAGGAGGCTAAAACTTGTGTTAAAAATGGAGAGTTTTTATTCAATTTATCAACATATAAACATGGTGGGTGACTAGGTATATGTATTCCGATATTCGGATTGCTAAATTGACCATGTTAACTGCATTGTAACCTGATCCCATATGTTTCCCATTCCAGAACCCACATCCAGGTTACAGCAACATCCAGAACGCCATCAAACCCTCCCAATCGCCTAGCAGTCAATGTCCCATCTGTGGTAAATACATTACCTTTGCCTGGATGAAGTCCCATCTGAAGGGCCACCAAGGAATCTATCCATACACCTGCAATGTCTGTGGCAAAGGATGCAGCTCCACCATTCGACTGCAAGGTCATATGGCCAAACACACGGGAATCGGACGGATAACATGCACGGTGTGCGGAAAGGACTTCCAGTATAAGGACTCACTGAAGACGCATATGTTTTTGAAACATCCTGACATAGTTCAGAAGTGAACTATAGTTTGGACAGTTCATGTTGGGTGTTCGTACATATATAATGTGAATGAAAATTTTTAAAGATGCATCAGCCTTGTATAGTGACAGATACATGTATATATATTCTTTTGGTGCAAGCTTGTGGCATGGACAGTAGTAAGCAATACTAGTGTCATACAATTGCAGTCCATGATATTGTGGAAAAAATATGCTGCCTTGATGAATGAAAACTAAAATGACAATGTTACTACTAGTATTTTTATGCAACTTATGTTGCCAGTAGTTGTCCATCTTGATAACATAACAGGTTTCTTGTGTTATTCAATGTATATCATACATGCTGGTTTGAAAATAAAACTTGCTTTCAGACTTTTATGAAAAGTAGTGACATAGCTCAAATTTCTTCAACAAATGCCATGGTATTTGTAATAATACACGTGTACACTGGTATGAATTATTCCGGTACCATTTTCAGTTCAAAGAACCTATATTATCACACTTATTAATATTCCTTGGAACATGTCCTGCATGTGGCATAGAATGATCCTGGATTTGGTTTTGGCCATGCTGATACAGGTGTTATCAGTTATTCACATACCAACATGACTAAATGCTGGATAGGTTCAATCTGAATTATCATTTTGCTGATATATGTATTTATAGTGCAAACATTACCTATGTGTGCAAAAATTACCATTGGTAACAATGCATGTACAATGTGCTCCCATAGTTAAGTTTCCTTTATTAAACCTGCATTTGGCAATTACACGTATCATATCTTATTTTTGTCAGATAAGTGCAACTGCAGTGACTCAAGGTGTAATAGACCAGTACATAATGATATAAATGCACATGTACTTAGTAGTTTGCTTTTTCAGAGCGCTCTGTCAGGTCAGGTGTTTGATTTTGATAAATGTGCATAACGTGTACTTGCGGCACATACATGCCACTTTAATATGAAGACGGTTTAACCTAACTTTTCAATCACCTCACATTAAGACCACTTCAGACCAAGGACCATTTCCCATCCATACCCAAACTGCTTTTTCAATGTTTAGTAGTCTCAAAAATAAGACCACCTCACAATTAAGACCAGTTTATAAGGCCGTTTACAACCTTGATTCCATGGTTCTGTCTTAATTCTGAGGTAATGCACTATTTTAACACATTTAGTGCATGGTTTATATCGGAGTTAATTTATTATATAACATCATTGATCCACACTGATAAACACTTAATTTCCATTTTCTAGGGCCTTGCCATGGATATGGGCTCTATAAGCGACCTTCAGAAGCTGAAGGTGAAATGTTCAGTATGTGGGAAGCTGGTGTCACAGAGCTGGTACCGTAATCACCTGAAAGCTCACAGCGGTCGTTACAGGTACCACTGTCCTCTGTGTAACAAAGGCTTCAGCTGCAAACAGAGACGGGACGGCCACATAGCTGGACACTCTGGGACGTCGCTCTGTACCTGCACGGTGTGTGGAAAGCAGTATCAGTACGCAGACACACTGACCACACATATGCAAACTATGCATGCTAACCTACCGGACAATGGATAAAACCCTGGAGAGGATGTAGTTTTACTGGTACGGGGACGTGGCTTCAAAATGGTCAAACTGCTTATAGTGACTTGCGGATATTGTGGAAGACTTCTGTAGTCAAAAGATCTGTGATCTGTAGATTTGTGTCATATTTACATGTGTTCATATACTACTATATGTTCAAAGCTGCATATAAGTTTTACTTGTATTTCTTGCATTCCATAAATATTCTTCAACAAAATGTTACTGTGTTTGCAAAGTTACTTTACAAGAAAACAGCTGGAGTTGAAAAAGCAGAGTGTCTTTGAAGATAGTGTTTCAGTTTGGGTGCTTTTCTGTTGGATTTCATACAAAGAAACATACGTTTCACGGCACTGTGAAATGACAAATATGGTTTATACTTAAGCAAATTAGAAATATTATGCTGAAATACCAGTGCATTATACATTTCTGCATATTCTACAGTCTTAGATGCACGGTCCATGTGCAGAGAAAACCTGGACCATCCGTTACCAATGAACATGAGCTGTAACTGGTGATCTATTCTCTCTTCTTGTGTTTCAATTTAAAAGCAAATTATTGTTCTTATGAAACCTCACCCAGGCCCTTGTGAAGTGTTTGTACATTTTACTTTAGATGCATGCTGCAAGGTGAACTGTTTGCAGTCACGTTTTTCCGATCAACATAAATGGTTTTTGCCCATACTTTTGTCTTTATGTGGTCCGATTTAATATCCAGTATTGGTGATGGATAACTACTACTGTGCACAATAATTCTAGTAAGATTAAGGCAGGCAAAGATAGTTTGACAATGAAAGACGTGCAACCTGCATACCAAACAGTATGAACACAGTGGCAGGTGTTACAGGTTATAGAGTGTAGACACAGTGGCAGGTGTTACATAGTTATCACTGGCAGGTGTTACATGGTTATACAGTGTAGACACAGTGGCAGGTGTTAAATGGTTATACAGTGTAGACACAGTGGCAGGTGTTACATGGTTATACAGTGTAGACACAGTG
>JAAUYG010101295.1_pt1 | contig 13019 bp, 14 predicted proteins | sample 7278091 | NCBI WGS metagenome assembly JAAUYG01 (sample SAMN14350201, study PRJNA611818) | marine sediment metagenome | isolation source: surface marine sediment (0.6m) | place: French Polynesia: Moorea | collected 2018-08
ATTGCGTGACCTGCATAATAAGCAGCGTAGTATGACTTAATAATCAGCCAGGCTATAGAATTTGGTAATTTTAGATTACGTTCAATAGAATACATAGTTTCAAATGCTGCTTATGATTTTTGTTTGTCTTTGCTATTATTACTATTAGCTCCAGTAGATGATGTTCTATTACTATTAAATCTGTATTTATTAGGTTTATTAGGATAACCCATTACCGCTATAGCATTATTTGTCATAATCTCTTTATTGATGAAACTGAATATTAAAACAAGTTTCTTAATTTTAAAAAAACTACGATCAAACTGTAGTGATCCAGATCATATATACATTTCTTGAGTGAATCTATGTGAAAATCAATACTTAACTGGAAACTTAGAATCAATTACTTTAACAATTTCTCTGGGATTATTATCATAAGTCAAAGCCAGCAATTCATTGGCAACTACTATTAATCGATCCAAGTCAACTAACTTTTCTAACTCCTGATAATCCATCCCCTCATAAACCTCTTTAGCAGCACCTAAAACTGCTTCAAATTGACAATCTAAAATGTATTCATCCCAATTGTCTTGTTTAATATAGTGGGATTTCTTACCTAATCGATTTCGTTTTTGAATTGCTAGGAGGCTATTACTAATAGAATTCTTCCAACTTCTTGTAACTCTTTTCTCAACCTGAATTTTAATCAAATGAATTAATAAAATTACCAGAAACGATTCTAAATTATTAATCTTATCTTGTCTTCCCATCGCTTCTAGATCTTCGACTATGGCAAAGGCGCGATCATATTGTTGATTAAGTAAACAGTCTTTTAATTCCAGTATTTCTTCCATAGCTAAATTTTAGAATGCTCTAAACCCACTGCATCACTAATATTATCTAAACCTCGATCGTTCAATTTAGCTAGCAAACCAGATAATACATTTTTAACCATCCACGGTCCTTCATATATCCATCCAGTATAAACTTGCAGTAGACTAGCCCCTGCAACGATTTTGTCCCAAGCATCCTCTGCATTAAAAATTCCACCGACACCAATTATGGGTAATAACCCTTCGGTTTCTTGATAAATAAAGCGAATCACTTCAGTAGATCTTTTTTTCACAGGTAGACCGCTAATACCACCCGCTTCATCTTGAATACTCTTTCCCGTTTCTTTCAATATTTTGGTTTTCAAACCATCACGACGAATAGTAGTATTAGTAGCGATGACACCAGAGAGATTGTAGTTGGTAGCTAAGTTTAAAATATCCTTAATATCTTGCCATTCGAGGTCAGGAGCGATTTTAATAAGTATAGGTTTATGCTGGGTATTTGCTGTCTGTAAACCTGATAATATAGGTTCTAATTGTTCCCCTGCTTGGAGCGATCGCAATCCTGGGGTATTGGGTGAACTTACATTAATGACGAAGTAATCTGCCACATTCTGTAGATATTTAAAACTGCCCACATAGTCTGCTGCTGCCTCTTCTAAAGGTGCTGTTTTAGATTTACAGAGATTGATGCCAATAGGAATCTTGCGGGGTTGTCGTTTCCAAGTTTGAGCCAGGGTATCTGCCATTACTGCTGCACCGAGATTGTTTGCACCCATGCGATTAAGTGCTGCTTTATCTTCGGGGAGGCGAAACATCCGAGGGCGAGGGTTTCCTGGTTGGGAATGGAGAGTAACTGCACCTAATTCGGCAAAACCAAAACCAAAACTACTCCACATTCCTGCTGCTGTACCATCTTTATCAAACCCTGCTGCTAAACCAAAGGGGTTATTAAAATCTAATCCCCATATTGTTTGTTGCAAGCGACTATTGCGGACACAAAACGACTTTTCTAACTGCTTAATCGCTAAACTCCCCCAGATAGAATGACGATTTAATTCAAGATTGTTTAATGTCTTGAGCATCTGACGGTGTGCAGTCTCAGGATCGTTTTTAACAGCGGAAAGCAACAAGGAATAGAAGGGTTTGGTAAAGTTAAGCATGGTTTTGTTGGTGGATGATAGTTTATTGTTAACTACCTGTGTCACTTCTTCAAGTCATACAGTCATATTGACCGTTCCATTATGTGCAAATATCTCTTGCTGGTAGTTTAAGTGCCACTGCTACAGATATGTCTAAATTGGCGATCGCCCATTGACAACTCGGTAAGTTTAAGATAATTTTCTCAAACTGGGACAAGAGAATATTAGTTTGTTGGTTAGTCATCAATTTTCCAGCATTTCTAATACTGCCTTAGGATTTAGTTTATTTTTAAACCAAATCAGCCGATTGGGTAAGTCGGTAAATTTAACTCCAGCTTTTTCCAGATTTAATCTTTCAGAGACGGCTAAGATTAAATTATCTGTGTCACCATTGCGGACTTGATAAAATTTCTTTTGTAAATATTGTGGTCGCCAGTATCCGACAATTTCCAGTAAAAATTCTCTACCGTCTGGATGTACTATACGAAAGTCGGGAATCATCACACTACCAGGAAGGGGAATCAAATCTACTTCCCTTTCTAATCGCCATTCTGTTTTTGCTTTGTTCCAACTTTTGGCAAAGGAAGCCTCTAACATACTGTCGTAGGGTTTGCCTGGGGGATAATGAGAAACAAGGTCACAGCGATCGCTAGTTAAACTAAACTTACCTGTTTTGATATTGCCTGAATACTGATCGCGGTTTTGTAGTTTAGCCTGTAAACTCCACCTCGTTACATGAAGTAAAGCAGGAATCATTTTAGCTAAAGCTAAACCATATCTTGTGCTAGCTTTAAATAGACTAGCAGGGCCATCCATGGTTAGGGTAAATCCAGTATCGGCATCTCCTTCAATATATGCCATCAGTTGAAATAATTTAATGTAGCGAAATAGCAATTTGTATTCCCCAGGATCGTTACGATGAGCATTGATCACAACATTACTAGCGCGGTAAAAAATCCCCTGGACTTGAGAAAGATTATAACGATGTAGCAGAGATTCAGCCACAGGTGGCTCAAACTGAGTTAAGATGCGGTTTTCTTGCAAATCTGCATATAATCCCGCCTCGATTTCGGTACGAGATACGGGACGTTTTAATTCATCAGTTAAAGTACGAGCGATCGCCTCAACTGTATCACTGCGTTGACGGGGTAAAGTTACCGTCTTGGCTGCCTCAGCAAATACTTTTTGTCTGAGCATTGGTGGTTCAAGAGGGCTTATAATTTCAAAAGTAGAGAAAGTATTGCGTAATATGTGAGCTAATCCTCTTTTAATGCGGTAATCTGGGCTATCTCCTTCTAAATCTATTAATTGACTGTCTAATTCTCCTTGAGTTTTTCCTAAACAATCTTGAAAACAGTTAATTAATTCTGTGGCTATAGCCAGATTTCTATCATCAATCTCTAACTTTTTCGGTACTATTGTCTCGCCATTACGTCTATATATAAGCAAGTCGCTTTTTAGCATCAGAATTTCAATTTAACATTGAGCAAAATGTATCAGCCCCTAGAATGTCGCCCAGATAGCTACCAAGAGTGGTATCGACAAGGTAATGAGTTATGCTCCCAAGGCTATTACCAAGAAGCTTTAGCTAGCTATAACCGTGCTTTAGATTATCATCCCCGTGACTATTGGTCATGGTATCGCAAAGGTGTGGTGTTAGAAGCTTTAGGTTGCTATAGCGAGTCGATAGATAGTTATGCTACAGCCATAGCGATCAAAGCAAATAATTATTGGGCTTGGTATGAGCAAGGTTGTATTTATTTCAAAGAGTTTGAACAATATAGTCAAGCGATCGCTTGTTTTACTCAAGCTTTAAAAGCTCATCCTCAAGATTATTGGGCAATTTATCGCCTGGGAGAAGCGTGGCGTAAACTAGGGGAATATTCAGAGGCAATTTTGTACTATAATCAGGCTTTAGAATTACGTCCCCGTGATTTTTGGTCTTTCTATCGTCGAGGAGAAGCACAGCAGCACTGGGGCAAGTTAGAATTAGCTTTACAGAGTTATGACCAGGCTTTGAGCATTAAATCTCATGATTATTGGGCTTGGTATCAAAAAGGACTAATTTTGCAACAGTTAGAGCAGTTGGCGATCGCCATTAATTGTTACGATCGGGCTTTGAAGTTAGATGCTAAATCTGAAGAAGCTTGGTATCAACAAGCCTGTTGTTATGCTCGATTAAAAAATACTAATTGGGCGATCGCCAGTTTGGAAAAGGCAATTGATTTGTATCCTGAAAAGTATTTGCAGTTAGCTGTTAATGAACCTGTCTGGCAGGAATTTCGGCAGCAACAGGGTTTTCAATCTTTAATTACTAACAAAAGTCGTAGATATCAGTTGCAGTAATAAAATTAACAAGTTTGTGTTAATCTGTGGGCTAACGTTGCCTTGATTAACTCTCAAACTTATATGAAGCCAGTAACTAAAAGCTTTGTCTTAAAATTAGGCTTAAGCTTAAGTATTTTTCTGATTAATTCTTCAATTCAAGCTATTACCCATAGTGATTTTTTATTAGCAGTTACCACAACTAATACATCTAAAAATATTCCCGATCTTCCAGATACTGCCGACGGTAAAATACTGCAAAAAATAATTAATCATGCCGTTGAGAATGATTTAGATCGAGCATCAATGGGAACAATTGTGCAACAAATTGCTCATCAATTTTTGGGTGCGGAATATAAAGCAGGTTTATTGGATACATCTCCTCAAGAAACTTTAGTTATTTCTTTAAAACAATTTGACTGTCTATTATTTGTCGAAACAGTACTAGCGATCGCTAATAATATTGCTCAAAAAGATTATAGCTATCAAGCCTTTACCCAAGGAGTGGAAAATCAACGCTATTGGAATGGCAAAATGAATGGCTATTGCAGTCGTTTACATTATTTTTCTGATTGGATTCAAGACAATCAAAGGAGAGGCAATGTTAAAAATATTACTCAAAAATTAGGTGGTATTAATACTATTAAAAAGCTAAACTTTATGACTAATCATCGTCATAGTTATCCTAATTTAGCTAAAAACGACACTAACTTTAAATGTATCGCTAGAGTTGAAGCAAGTTTGTCTCCCACGTTTAATTATATTCCCACTACAAATATTAGGCAGATTTATTCTCAATTACAGCCAGGGGATGTTATTGGTGTGGCAACTGATATTGCTGGATTAGACTTTACTCATACAGGATTTGTTTATCATCAGCCAGATGGAAATCTGGGTTTGATTCATGCTTCTCCCGCAGGAAAAGTTGTCATCGCCAAAGACTTACAAAACTATGTGGGAAATGTTAAAAATGCGATCGGAATTGTCGTAACTAGAGCTAATAAGCCCAACTTACGATAACAAAATTACTCCATATTTATAGACGGAAAGATTATGATCGTTTTTAGAAATTTAAATCCCATAGAAGTCAATGAAAGCGATAGTCAAATTATTCTAGAAATTGACCCCAGTGCATCAGGAATTACAGAAGAAACTGCGGTACAAATATCGACGATTGATGGTAGTGCGATTTCTACCTCTTTTAATAATGATGGTGTAGGAGTAGACTTTAATGCCATTAATAATTTATCGGCGAATCTCGATCCAGATAATCCTGATACATTAACCTTTACTGTTGATATTATAGATGATGCGATCGCTGAACCTGATGAAGAGTTTCAATTTCAAATTAACGCTGTAGAAGATGAGAACTTGAGCGGTATCGCCACTGTTATTATTCAAGACAATGACAGTACTGATGAACCCGATTTAGTAGTTGACGGACTTTTACCAGGAATTTCTATTAGTAATGTTGAACAGCCAGAAGGAGATAGCAGCAACACTAACTTTGAATTTACTGTTAGCTTATCTGAAGCTAGTGAAGAATTAATAACAGTAGATTATTCTACAGCAGATGGTATAGCAGAATCTGAAGACAGACTAGAAAATGGTATTTTAGTAGACTTGGCTGACTATATTCCTACTACTGGTACACTGGAATTTAATCCAGGAGAAACAGAAAAAACAATTACAGTCGAAGTTCTAACTGATACAGAAAGTATCCCCGAAGAAGCACCTGAAGAAACTTTTTTTGTTAATCTATCCAATGCTAATAATGCCGATATTGAGCAACTGGTGGCTACGGGAATCATTCTGGATGATGATCTAGAAACTGAAACTGAGAACAATGGACTACCCTTCTTACAACTAGAAAGTCAGACATTTGTCGAAGGCAACCCAGGAGATAATGGCAGTCAAGAACTTACAGTGAATCTGGTAGATGCTGATGGCGCATCTTTTATTGCGACTCAAGATCTAACTTTTTCTTACCGTACAGCTGATATTACCGCCGCCGCCGATACAGACTATGAATTTATTGCAACTCAATCAGGAGTAATTACTCAAGGTCAATCTAGCACTTCAATTTCTGTAACTATTATTGGCGATGATCTGATTGAATCTGATGAATCGTTTTCGGTGATTTTAGCCGATATAAATTCTGATGTAGTGCAATTTAGTAATGCTGAATCTGAATTAGCAACAGAAATTACGATTCAGGATGATGATATCGTTACCGATGATGCAGAAAACCCCGATCCTGATGACAATATTGACATTAACGATATCAGAGGAACTACTGTATTTCGCTTTTTCGACTCGGCAGCAGGTGTTCATTTTTATACCGCCAGCGAAGCAGAAAGAGACTTTGTAGAAGACAATCTGGATAACTATGAGCTAGAGAATCCTAGCTATGCCAGCATTAATCCCGAAAATTTAGACAATGCAGCGGAAATTTACCGTTTCTTTAACTCTACAACAGGAGGACATTTTTATACTGCCAATGAAACCGAAAGAGATTTTATTATTGATAATCTAGACGACTTCGTCTTTGAAGATATTGCCTTTTCCGCTTTTGAAACCAATATAGATGATACTATTCCTGTTTACCGTTTCTTTGAGACAACCACTGGAGTACATTTTTACACTGCTAATGAAGCTGAAAGGACTTTTGTGGCAGAAAACTTATCTAACTACAATTTTGAAGGCATTGCCTACTATGCTTTACCTCTAGAAGCTGACTTTTCCTAAAAGTTACAGCAGTTTTTAATTGGATAGACTACGCTTAGAGTCAATTAGTTTTAAGCTATTAGCTATTAGCTATCAATCAGTCGGGTACGATTTGTGTGGTCTACTCAACCCAAAAGCGCAGTAGGTTGAATTTATCGGGCGAACAACCGTTCGCCCCTACTAGCAATTGTCTTCACTGTTTTGTTCGCAAGCACCAATTGAAACCCAAGTACTTTGTGATGTTCCATCTTCCCCTCGAAAAAATTCTTTTTTCCAGATCGGTGCATTGTGTTTCAAAGTATCAATGGCATAGCGACAAGCGTCAAAAGCTTCACCACGATGGGGACAGCCGACAGCAACTATAACGCTAATTTCACCAATTTTAAGCTTGCCAACACGATGATGAATCACAATTCGATTTACATCCTGCCATCTTTGACGTATTTCTGTGGCAATAGAATTAAATACAGCGATCGCCATTGGTTGATAAGCTTGATATTCTAGATATTCTACAGCTTTGCCATCGGTTTGATTGCGTACCGTACCACTCATTACTACTACTGCACCATTAGCTCGATCATCGGCTAAATTATAGGCTTCCGACAAAGAAAGGGGGGCGATGGTAATAGTAAAACTATCATCAGGATGGGGATTAGTAGATGGAGAAACAGGAAAAGAACTTAGATTGACCATAATCAGTTAGAGCGAATCGATCATTTTTTTGCTCAGGGGACATTTTAAAATCAGCTTATTCCAGTATTTTACCTTGTCACCAATGGCCATTGGCTAATTGTGCTATCGCGCGGGAGATGCAATTAGCAGCGAACTATTTCAAAAACAACCAAAACGCTATGTTAAACGTCGACAACCATTAGCGGTCTTCACGAGCGAAGCTCGCACAATTAGCAACGAACTATCGCACAAACAACGCCCGTGCTATGTTGAAGTTGAGGCACGGTCGGATTCCCCGACCATGTGCAATCGACTTGTTGAGCGACGACAACCATTAGCGATTAGCAAGTCCGCGACTGCGTAGGTTTCCCGCGCAGTTTAAGTCGGACGCGCAAAATCCCACGTCATTTATGCATGGGATGAGTTTAATGAACGATAAATTTTTCCCAAACTGCGATCGCTTTTAATTTCCACTACCAGATCTACTAGGTCAAAATTACTAATCAAAGGTTTAATAAACAGTTCTGGATGAAGTGCCTGCCAAAAATAATTTACAAAGCGATCAATTTCTAAATCGCTCATGCCCGTTTTTCCTGCGGCGATCATTTTATGTTCTGCTTCTTTGCGCCACTGTTTACTGAGACGATAATCTACGGGGTATAAAACAATTAGGCGATCTAATTTTGACCACAAGGGGAGATAAGCATTTAAACGCCGATTATTATCTAGGGCAAATTGTCTATCTTCTGAGGTGATAATTGGCTCAGGGCAATTTTCAAAGCAATCCTCTGTTATGGGTTGAACTCCGACAAACCAACCTTCAAATAACAAAATATCTGGCTTAGTTATAGCTTCTGGATTAGTGCGATCGCCTAAACCATTAAATGCTGATTTATCAAAACGAGGTATTAAAATTGATGCAGCAGAATCACTTCCCAGACACTGTTCAATTACCTGTAAACCTAAGTTTAGATCGTGAGTACCAGGAGGTCCTCGCCAGACTAAACGAGGATCTTGCTGCTGTAACTTTTTTCTTTCGGCATAAGTTAGATATAAATCATCTAGAGAAAGATTGGCAACAGAATAACCCAAAGCATTAAGAATTAACTTTAAAATAATGCTTAAGGTACTTTTTCCTGTGCCTTGACTCCCCAAAACACCTTGGATTAAAGTTCTGTCTAACTTTTGTCTAGCTATTGCCAACTCTAATGCCACAGGTAGCCACAATCTCTCCAAATCAGTCAAGATTCTCTGGTCATCTTTCAATCCCAGACTTTGACACAGGGCGACCACATCAGAAGATATACTTTGAAAAACTGGCGACTCTACTCCATCTGATATCAATCCTTCTAATCTTTTAGCGTATATTTCCTCATGCTTCATCCATAATCCCTCATCTTTTAAAAGTCTCTCATGGTTCATTCTTTCCCATCACGAACCCAATTTAAAGGCTTCTAAATACAAACTATAAGTTAGACCAATTTTAAATAAATTCAACACATCAACAGTAAGGGAACGCCTAACAGGTAACAAGTCTATTTGCTGACGAGTGCGACGACTATAAACAAATCTGCTAGTAAATTCGGTCAAAATAAACACAATAGCGGCCGCAGGAACATCCCAGACAGCATCTTGTCCCACAGTTGTAACAATTGCCGAACCCATAAAAAATCCGAGAAGAATACTAATCAAACTAAGAGCAAGACGCCTCCAAGGATTGCTAAAGAGCAATTCTAGGCGTGCGCCTGCAATATCAACCAGAGTGTTAAGACGAGTACGTTGCATTGTCAATGCAGAATATAACTAAATTATTTATCAATACGGCTTAAAATCCAGAGAGAAGTTACTAAGCCAGCAAAATGGGCAGCAATAATGTTGATGCAAGCTTGAACAATAAATAAATCTAAGGAATTGACAAATTCTTTATCTTTACCTGCCAAAACTTCCCCCTGACCAAATGCCAAAATTTTCGAGAGAACCAAACCAGCGATCGCTTGTGCCCCTAAAATAGTTAAAAATGTTCCCACTAAACTAGTAATTAAACCAATTTGGACTATTTTAATCGTAGTAGATTTTTTCGGGGGGGCAATGCCAGGTGTCGCAAATTTAGCTGCCATTTTGCCGTGTCTAAAGGCAATACAAACACCCACAATGAGGCAAATTAGCCCACAAACAGCACAAAAAAGACTAAAACCTGTTGCTGCATTGTTTCTTTCTGTTTTACTTGTGATAGCTAAGAGTAGTGTAACTGTCGAAACTACTCCTAAAACTACTTGAATCCAAAAGCCACTGAACCCACCCCATTTAAGGGCATTGGATACACGACGCATCCGCGCAGATTTGGAAAGCGGAGGATTAGAAGTAGAATTAGCATCATTAGAAAAAGGAGTGATCTCTGATTCTTTAGTCATGATTAAGTTTCCGTAGATAAATTATGCAGAAGAAGTATAAAAATGTATATTTCCTAAGTTGCAATCTCGCGCAAGGCAGTGGGTGAATCCCAGTCCCCTAACATACCTGGGTGAGTAATCGCTATTTTAACTAATAGTTAGTCATCTAATTATTTGAGGTAATTATTTGAGGTTCTATATCAATAAATAATAAACTAGATAAAAGAGAGAGTTGGCGAGGTAGTTGCAAATTTGTTCATCGAGACAAATTTGAGGAAAGTCTGGACTCCCGAAAGACCATACTTGCTGGATAATTCCCAGTGCGAGCGATCGCGAGGATAGTGCCACAGAAAAATACCGCCAATTTAAAGTAAGAGCTTTTCGCGAAAAGCTCTTAGTATTGGTAAGGGTGCAAAGGTGCGGTAAGAGCGCACCAGCAGTATCGAGAGGTACTGGCTCGGTAAACCCCGGTTGGGAGCAAGGTCGAAGGGATTACGGTTGGTCTTTTACCGATCCCGATTATGGAGAACCGCAAGAGATGTTTGGTAACAAACATCCTAGATAGATAACTACCCTCGACGGTAGGTTGTGTAACGTAGTACACTACACAATCTGTAGTTTGAGAACAGAATCCAGCTTACGCTCTAGCTCTCTCTAACCTAATCTTGTCCCTATCTCAATGTTTGAAAATCCCAGACGGCAAAAACAACTCCATAAATTTGTTCAAAAACTTGGTTTACCAAGCACTACGCCAGTTGATTGGTCGTTGCTAAATTTGGCATTAACTCACCCAAGTATTTCCCATACTGATAATTATGAACAATTAGAGTTTGTTGGGGATTCAGTCGTCAGGTTAATAGCCGCAGAATTACTACTAGAAACTTATCCTCAAGAACCAGTGGGAGAATTTGCTGCTATTCGCTCGATCTTAGTTAGCGATCGCGTTTTGGCAGAGCTAGCCGAAACCTATGGAATTGAACCATATTTACTTATTGGTACTAATGCCACAGGCAATCCTGTAGGTAGGCAATCTTGGTTAGCAGATGCTTTTGAGGCAGTATTGGGTGCGTTATACCTCAGCACTCATAATATGGATTTGATTCGTCCTTGGTTAGATCGGGCACTAAAAATCAAAGCGGCAGAAGTTCGTAGGGATCCTGCACGCTTAAATTATAAAGATGCCCTACAAGAATGGACTCAAAGAAAATACAAAATTTTGCCAGAATATCGAGTTAAAGAAAACAAACTATTTAAATCTTCAGTCAATCGTACTAACTTGTCGGTTCAAACAGAACGGTTTCTTGCTGAAGTCTGGCTCAAAGATCGCTGCTTAGGCAAAGGTTATGGTCGTTCTAAAAAAGCCTCCGAACAAGCTGCCGCTAAAGAAGCTTTTTTGACTATACGTGATGTTTAACTAGAGGAACGTATCATCAGAAATTTAGGGGCGGGTTTTCCGACTTTGCTCCGATAAGATGAAATAGTACTATGAGATCATAAAATATGAGAATTTAATAATCTGCTAAGAATCAGATAGCCCAAGAGCGACTAAAAGTGATGATGAAAAATGATGAACTAAGTTTAATACAAGCTGAACTAAGCAGTCCTCTGGATAAGATTGATTCGGCAGAGTCGGCATCAGAAATACCACCCCCAGATCCCGAAAGGATGCTGGAGTTACTCGAATCAAAAGAAGCTTCAGAGAGAATGCTGGCAGCAAGGGCTTTTTGTGAACTCAAAGACCAACGATCCATACCATTATTAATCAAATTACTTGATGATGTTTGTCCTCTTGTTAGAGTCAGTACCACCTATGCTTTAGGGCGTAACACTGATGCCACCACCGTCGAGCCACTAATAGAGTTGTTGGCCAGAGATTTTAATGGCTATGTGCGTAAGGGAATAGTTTGGGCATTAGGTAATAGTAAAGATCGTCGCGCTCTCAGGCCGCTAATTCACGCCCTCAAAACTGATATTTCGGCGGTAAGACTTTGGGCCGCTAGTGCTTTAGCTCAAATTGCAACCTTAGATTACGAAGATATAATTGCGGCTATTCCTCCTTTAATTCAAGGTTTAAGAAGAGACTCCACCGCAGCAGTGCGAAGTAACTGTGCTTGGACAATTGGGCAATTATGCCGTGAGCTACCTTCTAACGTGGTTTATGCTACGGCGATCGATGCTTTGATTGAGTCTTTAGTAGAAGATGATGATTTTGGGGTTAAGGATGATGCTAGAAGTGCTATCCTCAAAGTTGGTGATCCTCACGGTTTACAGATGATCGAAGAATTAGAGTTTGAAGGATTAATTTAACCGCAAAAATATTACATGACCAAACCCCTGATTATCGGCGTAAGTGGAGCTTCGGGACTAATTTATGCTGTGCGTGCTTTGAAATATTTATTAGCTGCTGATTATGCGATCGAGCTAGTAGCCTCTCGCGCTAGCTATATGGTTTGGCAAGCAGAAGAAAACATTCGGATGCCTGCTGAACCAGAGCAACAAGAGTTATTTTGGCGAGAAAAAGCTGGTGTAAGCTTAAGAGGTAAACTTAATTGTCATCGTTGGGGTGATGTGGGAGATAACATCGCCAGTGGTTCTTTCCGTACTTTAGGGATGGTAATTATTCCCTGTAGTATGAGTACGGTAGCTAAAATTGCGACAGGCTTAAGTTCGGATTTACTAGAAAGAGCAGCAGATGTGCAAATTAAGGAAGGCAAACCTTTGGTAGTTGTTCCTAGAGAAACTCCGTTTAGTTTAATCCATTTACGTAATCTGACTGCTTTAGCCGAAACGGGAGTTAAAATTGTTCCCGCAATTCCCGCTTGGTATCATCGTCCACAAACAATCGAAGATCTGGTAGATTTTGTGGTTGCCCGCACTTTAGATACCCTGGATATTGATTGTATTCCTTTAGAGCGTTGGCAAGGAAATTAAAATTGCCTCGAAAATTATTA
>JAAUYG010131389.1_pt1 | contig 13019 bp, 9 predicted proteins | sample 7278091 | NCBI WGS metagenome assembly JAAUYG01 (sample SAMN14350201, study PRJNA611818) | marine sediment metagenome | isolation source: surface marine sediment (0.6m) | place: French Polynesia: Moorea | collected 2018-08
ACCATCGTAGTACTAGTACGACGGTCTGTGCAGGCACCCACACTGGCCACAGCCTGTCTGACATCATGCAGTAGTCCGGGGCAGTAGTACGACATATGTTGGATTCCCTTACCCCTTAGCGATCTCTTGTCTAATTCTCGCCCGTCTGGCAAGGATGGTTTGTCTAAACCCCCCCCCCCTCCCCTCGAAACCCCTCCCCCGGGACTAACATGGACTGGTGCATAAGTATTAACATTGTAGTCGAGATCCCACCCTCCTGGGTCCACCCTCCCCCTACGGCCCTAGCCTGCTTCCACCGGGCTCTTTGATGTCGCTAATGCTCACAGGCACAGGGCCTGGTGGCAATTCAATACCCAAATTGCATTTGCACCAAGATCTTGGGCACGTCCAGTTGCAGAGGATCCAAAAAATATCTGCCGATCTACCATATCTAAACAAAGAGAACAGCATGTTCTTGATATTATTAGAAATAAATATTTTACTATGGTCCCTATTTTTTTTCTAGTAAAAATTATATTGTTAAATACTTTTAAAATATAATGCTGTTACTAAGATGCTCAGTTTGCTCAGCTGAGTCAGCTCAGCTATTCATCACCACAAACAGTGATTAACGTCCTGATGTCCCACCATGACGAGAAGACGTAAGTGGACATCGGCATCTTGGATTTCTCAAAAGCTTTCTCTCAATGTGGTCCCGAACATACAGTGTATGCCTACTAACATGACTAAAGAATATTGAGCACTACGGAATTTGAAATTTTTTTACATTGCTGGATCAGGGTAGAAAACTAATAGAGGACCAGAGGTGGATAGTCTGTTTATATGTTTTGTATTGTGAACACTAATTAGAGTTAGCCACAAAATGACTTTTTTATCTGACCGATAGCTGAAGTAAAGGTTACGCATTATAGACATGACAGACAGATGGCTACTTGAGGCTCAAGTAGCCTTCTGTCTATAATGCATAACCTTTACTTTAGAGGCTATACATGCTATAAGGACCATGACATTCAGTGTACATCATCAGTTTACACAATGGGACCCTATTGTAAGGTAGTCGTTATTACCTAGATACATTGTAATTGTGCAGTTAATTTTAATAATTTTTAAACCAATAAATCTGAATTCGGGACATTTACCTTTGAGTATCCATCTATTTTACATGCACTTTTACCTTTATGTGTCGATAGAAAATAGGTGGAGCTCACAGGCTCATCACATGAATAGCATGATGTAATCTAATACCTCCAAAAGATGCAGTATGTTACATCAAATCATACTGGAGCTTGTGCAAGTAATATTGTACAGTAGGCTACAGCATTGTACACAGTAAAATAATTTGACCAGGGAAGTTTAGTCTTATGATTCTATTGATTTTATACATGTATGTTATACAATCAAAGTTTCCGATGAACTTTTATTCGTTTTACTGCTAAACCTTCAGCTAAAACTCTTTGCTGTAAGCTTATATGTGCGTATATATACGTGTGTATGTAAGCTTGTACCCAGGGCTAATCTGTTTGTACATGTTGTACAGGCAGGAAAATTATATTATTTCAAGAATTTGGTATGTGCATGATATACTAGTAAGTAAATTAGTTTCTGTATCTGACATTTTGCTGCAGGTGGAGCCAGAGTGTCTGCCCCAGAAAGCAGCTTGATCAACTGTTCGTGGTACGCCAGTAACACCTGCTGTCGCCGTACAGAGGTCACGTCGGTGTTCAGCGGGATGTACCCGGTCTTTGGGGCCAGCGAGCTGTGTTCAAACCAACTCAACTACCTTATGTGCTACTTCTGCAGCCCCGAGCAGTTCAAGTGGTACAACAAGTGAGTAAGATGTTGCATATGTTATAGATTCATTGTTACTAGTCAAATCCCTGTTCTCAGTTTCCATTCTATTTGTCTGTATGGATCATGCCCATGTCTTAGCAATAGATTTGTAAGAAAATTTTCATGTGTCAACCATGGTAATGACCTTTACTGCTGCCGGGCGGGCTATACACATGATACACATGTACAGGTAATAATGCCCATTGCTCATGTTGCTGGGTTACTGCTAGGGCTTAGCCATTAGCCATAGGCTAAAGCTACCTGCATTTGGCCATGTTTGGCTAAAGTAAATCTCATATGCCCTTGCTGCTAAAGACCAGTTTTTCAGCGCTGTGGGGGTGGTTGGTCAGGAGTAAAGATGTTGTAAATCTGGTAGTTTCTCGAAATAACAGAAAAGTCTAACTACCTAGTATGCTTACTTTAGACTTTCAATGGCTTAAGTAGTAATAGTAGTTGAAAGGTTTGCTAAAAAGTATTTTCTTATCTAGTGCTAATGGGTGAGTTCTGCGATGGAGGATTACATTAAGGAATTAGCAATTTACAATCCCTCCCCCCCACACACACACCTGTGGGGTGGTTGGTGACATGGCACACTGAAACTTGACAGTTGCTTGATGAAAAACTGTATTTCACAAGTATATTTCACTGCAACATGTGGAAAGAAATAGCCCATTCAGACTAAACTACTGTGTCCATGGTGTCCGGCATCCATGTCTTACTTGTTGACTAAATCATTTTCCAACGTGATCAGCAGCCTGGAGTGAATAGAACCATAATAGAGCCATATCTTGGCCTTTGTAACTTGTGGAATGTAAGCTGAAATGGTTAGAAAATCTTAACCTTTTTGAGACGGATCACAGCTCAGTTGGATTTCTCTTGTCTTGCAGGCGAGCTTCTGTGTGCCGGGAGTACTGCACCTCACTGTACGAAAGTTGCAAAGTCGCGTCATATGAAGGAACACCCATTGGTCAGTGACACTCAGTGCACTGTGTCACACTCTCAGTTGTTACATACATATAGGGTGGTTGATGCTACATTGTGTGACAATGATAAATTCCCATTTACTATGTATTTAGACTAGTTTTACCTTGACCAAGGCCCACAAAGTACTGTTTATTTGAAAAGATATAATATTGAATAAAAAGTGTCACTATTGTGCTTTTCCTTATATATTAAAGGTGAAAAAGTATGACAAGTGCAGGTTTATGTATTATTCACTGCAAAATGTGGCCAGCTGTCTCACTCAGAGCATGCAACCCCAGATATGTGTTACAGCATGTACAAGGCACCATGAGTACTGGATATTAAATTAGAGTACATATAGCAATATATCATGTATATTTGGAACAGACATCTGTCTGGGTGGGTACTGGTACCTGTTTGGTGAATATAGCTGTTCCTTTGCTGAAGAGCTTTGTGGTTTACCTAATCCTATCATACCATCCTAACCTGTGTTAATTAACATGTCTTGATTAATATTTGCCCTGTTTCAGGTAAAGCCTACCCAGATGGAGAAGCCTTCTGCAGAGGCCAGAAGTTTGATGTTGTGGACGACAATGGAAAATGTTTCAAATTTGATCCGAAAGTTTTCGGTCAAGGAGTTCGTCTCAGTGGCCTACCCTACCATGTCTTCTGTACTGTTCTGTTTGTGTATCTGAGTATATACCCCACTTGAAACACCTCTTTGGTGATATCCTTTCGCAATTCTATTAAATGGGCCAATGCTGCGATACACACCAGGAACTCTTTGACAGGAACATTTATGGTAAATTTTTGAGTTGGTCCCTGGTGAGCTCCAGGCTCCCTGAGTCTTCCAGTCTTTTTTTTTTTTTTTAATTTGGGCTGGAGTACCAGAAAATACTTAAATCATTTTAGCCAATCACGTTGCTCAGATTTAGACGAGTATTTTCAAGCAGTACCGGTATTGAGTGTGAGTGCGGACTTGGTGTGGTGTGCATGCTGTGTGATGAGATTTTTTGACTGCGGTATGATGATAAGGTCGAAGGATGGATGGAGCTACTGAGTGGAAACATGTACAGAATATCAGTTCTGTGTCAGACCTGCTGTACATCCTTTCAAAGGAAGCATTATATGCTCAATAACTCATAAATTTAGCTAGGACAAGAGTTGCTAATAACATTGAATAAGGGTGAAATGGCTATGGCAAGTTCTGTCAACAACTCGAGTTCTCATGCCGGCATAAGCTCCCAAGTTCATTGCCACTCCTGAAACATAATCGGCGGATTTGCTGATTACTATTAGCACTAGCAGAGAGAAGACTGTAAGGTATATCCAAGCCAGACTCGGACTGAGTTTTAACAGTGTTGACATACGGCTATCTCAGTTTAGATGGGTGTAGTTTGTGTTGTGGTGGTACTATGTACAAACATATAGGGAGTTGGACATCTACTGCAGACCTGTATTTATTATCTGTCAACTTTACTCTGAATTGAACATGTTGAAACTACGGTAGTCCCTCTATTTTAAGACCACCCATGGTACCAAGAAAATGTGGTCTTATATTGCAGGTGGTCTGAAAATAAAGGTCATTTAATACAAAAAATTGACCTTTGTGACCAAATCAAGCAGTGTTATAATCAAGGGTGGTCTTAAAATAAAGGGTTGTAAAATAGAAGGACTACTGTATATAGTCTGCAGAACATTATATGTTGGGAATTGTTCAGTCTAGAAACCTGTTCCCCAGCAGTCTTCACCTGCCAGATTAAATGTCTTAGGTTGGGATAATATATCAGTACAGTGTCCTCCATGAACATGCAGCCTCAAGAGGGCCAGACCTCACATTGTATAGCGGCTACATGCAGGGAATGGCCTCGACATAGAACAGGGGAAATGACAATCAAATCAAGTGTTTGTTTTATATTAAAATTTACTTGCGTATATTGGTGTATTTTCTGTTGGCCCCCGACTTTTGTGATGTAATTGTCATCAACATGGCATGAGTGAAATTTTCTACGAATACATGTAATATATGTTTGTGCGTTACCATGTTTTCATGGTATATAGAATTGAGAAAAATCATTGTGTAATAGGAAGAGTACTTGTAGCAATGCATTGTTTGGTAATGAAAACAGAGAACATGCAATTATATCAGCACACGCATGGGTTGTTAATACTCTGACATACAATTTTATCATAGGATTGAGTTTCATCAAACTTGTTGAGGCGTTTTTGTTCAGCTCAGTGTGCATGAAACCAAACACTGATTATTGGTAACACCAAGAAAGCAGACAAGCTATGCTGTACAGTGATCCCTCTATAATAATTTTAAGACCACCCATAGAGTGATAGAAGCGTTGTTTTATACAGCAGGTGGTCTCAAATGAAGGCTCAATAATGCACAAAATTGCACATGGACCAAATTAACTGGTCTTATAATCAAATAATCAAGGTGGTCTTAAAATAATGGGTTGTAAAATAGAGGGACCATTGTATATTAAATATGTCAAAAGGTCATGAGGAAATTATTATTCATTTTACTGTAAAAATTATGGCCTTCAAGTTGTTGTTTCCTTTCTTTTGCCTCAGGCTATTTCTGCAGGTTGTGGATGTTCAGACATTGTTTAGACGGTCACTCTAGACAGATAAAGCATTTCCTTGGATCTGGTGTTCCCAATAGTTGTGATAACCCTAGCTGTAATACTAGGCCTAGTCAGTCGTGTTTAGAGGGGATTTTTTGCTACCTTATTGTAGTACTTTACACATGTATCGTTAATAAAGTATTTGTTGTTTTATGTGACTTGTTTCCTATATTTCCCCCCCAAAATAAATAACACTCAACAAGCTGGGTAGCTGGAAACCACTTGTGACTGGTTACAAGGTTCCCACACAAATACAGTGATAAAAATCCCCGATTTTCCCCTGACCTCTCGGTAATTTCCCTCTGACCTCTTGCTAATTTCCCTCTGACTTGGCAATAAATTTCCCTGACCTAGCCTAACCAGGGACCCTGTTTAATGCCATTAAAACTGCTAAATATTGAAAACTTAGTCCCAATTTATGAAAGGTCAGTAGGTAGCATTTTTATAATATTAAATACATATCTGGTTTGGACTTTGGAAATGGTTAAATTGATCAGCTCATCAACACATGCTCACCTGGAAGAATCTCACCAACACCAACATAACCAAAGCCTTCAACAAACCGCGCACGGTTGGTTCATTTCATTTGTTTAAAATAACGGATCAGGTTCTTTGGCTAAAACTCTAGGTCCAAACTTAATTTTCTCCATTTTCTAGCCCCAATGAGAACCTCGGCTTAGACTGTGCTGTAGCCTGTGTAGGACTAGACTACATACTGCTGCAAGACTAGACCAGTTAGACTGTCCTGTGAGACTAGAGCAAGAACATTAAGACATTACCTGTTGTGTACACCTGATGGAAATCCTTACAAGGCATTTAAGTGCAGAAATTATTGGGTGGGATCAGCCTCGAAGTGGCAGGATTGAAGGTAAGAGTACGCTTCAATGGAGATTAGCACTTGACTTAGTTTAGCATGGTGCCATGCAGCGTGTATCTGGGTGTATGCTCCCCATACACATGATAGAGGCAAGTAAGTGTGTAGGCAGCAAGAATATATGAAAGGTTTGGAATTCGTTTTGGTGAAAATACACGATTTTAAGTACTGCATATTACAATGCATTATTACTGCATGATTTTAACTATTTGCCATTTTCTGAGTAATTGTCAGGGCTGTGTTAAGACAGTCTTGGTTGCTTGCCAACGTTATCATTATGCAGCACGCCCCAAAGGGAATTCTGGGTTTTGAGCGGATTGCCCGGTAAGCGATTTTAAAGCCAAGCCAAGCAATAAACGGGGAAATTATTTCTAGCATCGGGTTTGGTGGAAACCTGGCTTTCTGTACATACTGATGCTACCTCTGAAGAACACACCAGTCTCAGAAAGGAAAACCTCAAATGCTGTAGATTTAGCCTGTCTTCCATCTAGGTAACTATCAATGTGCGTGGGATTTACATTTAGGCAGATGGTACTTCCAGTTACCATGGTTACAGACAAAACTGCAATTTAAAACCAGAAAATCCTGGCTGGATCAGTGGTCTGAAAATTCAGGCCCCCCAGTCTGTACATGTACTTACATATAGTAGACACTATTCCCCTCAACTATTTATTTCACAGTTACTGTATTAATCCAATCAAAGAAAATGAAACACTGAATAAATCATTTAATTTGCTATTCTTGTCTTCACCAAGACCAGACCTCTCGTATCACTGTCTATGCAGTTACTGGTTTGTGTGTCTTTTTGTGTTTCCGCTTCTGTTTCTTTTTGTTTGGCTTTGCCACAGACTTGTTGGTGTTGTTAACCGGCGGTACTTTCCTTTCCATGATTTTCTGGTCTCCATGACTACCGGTAGCCAGCGATGCAGCTTTAGAGATAGTCCTAACTGGTATATCACTTATCTTTAGGGATTTCTCAACCTGAGGCTCATCACTCTTATTCTCTACAGCCTGTTTGTCTTTGTGCTTCTTTTTCCTCTTACTTGTCTTCAACACATCTGCTTGGTGCAAATCTCCAGTTTCATTCTTCTTCCTTTTAAGGGCAACAGTATTATCCTTGGGAAATTCTGCGGCATGTCTAATTTTATTGGAAGCGTGAGACGGGTTCTCACTGTCAACTCTCTCGAAGCAGGCCAGGAAAAAACCACTTGTCATATCTTTCTCTGCGCTGAGACGAACGCACTTCGATGCATCCTTGAAGTCCGGGTGCTGTCCTCTGTTGGGGAATTCTGGCAGTATGTGGACCAAGCAGAACTGGTTGGCGAGACTGTCCAGTACTCGTTGGACGACATCTTCATTCTCCTCTCTGTGTACAGAACACGTGGAGTAAACAACTCGCTTCACTCGTGGGAATCTGAACGCGTGTTTCAGTATCATAGTCTGGAAGTTAGCCAGTTTCTTCACTCGACTGTTTGATGTGGACTGATCATCGCTGGTAGCTTCATTCAGGCGACTTTTAATTCCTGAGGGACATAAAAGTAATTTATGTTAACAGTAGATATACATGTACAAATGAAGTGAACGATATATGATGCAGTTGCATTACTGTTATACCCTCACACATACTGCTACTTCAGATTAGTCAATCACGTCATATCTTCTGTAGTCCCCCAACAGACTGTAAACAGTTATCCTACCTTTGCTGAGATGACCACTGTGGCAAACACGCAGGAACAGATTTAAATCTCTGTTTAATGCGATTTACAGAATCTAATACTCTGATCATAGTTGCCCAAGATAACTGTAATTACAACAGAATGAAAGAACAACCACACTAAAGACTTAAGCAGAGTTAATATGTTGAACAACTATATTACATGTATCTGGCTTTGGATCATATATGTTTGGCTTAGAAGGTTGCATCTTGGCAGTTGTGAAGTCAGTAGATATCATAGTAGCTGCAGTCACTGTGTACCTGAGCCGCTACAGGATGGGTCCACCAGGACATACTGGACACTGTCATACTGTGGGCTGGCGGGGTCAATGTCCAGGAAGTCCTGGTGACGGACCGTGACACACGCTGCCTGAGCCTTGGCCAGCATAGAGGTGAGTGTCCCCACTCTCTGTAGGTCCTTGTCAAATGCAAACACTCGCCTGGCGGGGACATGGTGACAGAGGATGGTAGAGCACAGTAGACAGGGTTATAGTAGACATTGAGGGTAGAGCGACTACACTATATACAGTAGTCCCTCAAATAAGGCCACCCTATTTGCCAAGAAATTGTGGCCACATTAGAGAGGTGGCCTTTGGCGAGAGGGAGAATTATATACATTGAAAGCATTAGTGACAAGATTTGTGGCCTTATTAGAGAGGGTGGCCTCTGCTGAGAGTGGCCACTAAGAGAGGGACCACTGCATTTACAATGACCTGATGATTATATTTGGAATACGTGAGGCAAGTCAACTCAGCAGGGAAGATGTTACCAGGAATCTGGATCTGCAGTTGCTAGATTCATGCGGCTTAATAAAACAGGTTCAACATACTGGATTTCTTATCTCCTGTCTGGTTAACATGATGGGCCATTCAATATAAAACAGGGCCTGATCATTGATAATTTTTATATATCTATGCAATATTGACCATTGTGTATGTCAACAGAAACCAACCCTTTGTTTGTCATGATGGCCGCCAGGTGAGAGGTTTTGTTGCCAGGAGCAGCACAGCAGTCAATCACGTGACTGCCGGGTGGAGGGTTGAGAACGTACGCCGGTAGGCAGCTAGACTGGAAGTGAGGTTACACAGAATCTGATCAACATACATGGCAGAGGTTTCAGTTTATACAGGTATACCAGTGTATACAGTAGTCCCTCTATTAGTGGCCACTCTCAAACAGAGTCCACCCTCTCTAATACGGCTATAAATATTAGGCGCTACTGCTATCAATGTATTTACTATATCCTTCTCACCAAAAGCCACCTCTCCAACGAGGCCACAATTTCTTGGCAAGTAGGGTGGAGTTATCAGAGAGGGACTACTGTACACTGTGTGCAGGCACAGCAGCAAAAGTGGAACGGAACAGCTCCGCAGAAAGTTAATACAACTACACACAACAAACGAGTTCTAGGATCCCCAGCTCAAAAGATGATAATGCGAAACAAATTGTCACATGCAATGTTATTCGGGAATTTGCTGAATGACCAATACAACTCTGGCATACAAACAAGATTTTACTGAGTGTAATAGCTTCTGCTGAAGTGTGGCATGCTTGTAACACATAGTGTTGGATATAAAGTCAAACTTCAATGGTCCGCTGATGATGACATCAGTCGCCGTACCTTGTCCTGCAGTATAAGCCTGCCGGTCCTGTACAGCACATGGTCGTGTAGGTCTGTGGACGCTGGAAACACCAGGAGTTCGGGCAGATGAGGGTCTGTCAGAAACTGCTTCTTCCCCAGCTGCTGTATGCTGTCCAGGTAGCTACAGGGAACACAATAGATAATGGGGACAGTTAGACAGCATGGGTCACACTATCAACTTTCCACCAGTGGTGCATTTTCATGGAAAAATTTAACTGGTGTAGCAGTGCAGTTTGCTACAGAAGATCAGAAAAAATTCTACTCAAGTTCAAGATATATAGCAATTTTTAACATTAAAATATGCTATTACGTTGTACTTTTCCTACCAATTTCTTCAAAGCTGGATATTTTTGCTATGCAAAATTTTGAAAGTAAATAGTTTCCTGTGTATTTTTAGCTTTACCATAGGTAAGCATGTGCTATAAAATGCAAAATTTGTCAAAATCTAAAATTGTCTGGGGGGTGGGGGTGCAAGGGAGTTGACCCCTGATTCATCTATAGCGGCTGCATTTACAGCAGTCGAAACAAGACTAACACAAAATCCAAAATGTAGGCACCCCTCAGTCTGCTTTACAAATGAATACACAAGTGGGTATAAAGCTTGTTTATGTTTTAGCACAGAGAATGACTGACAATGATCTTTAAGGTGAGCACTGAATGACTGCCAATGTCGATACTAAACACCTTTCACAGTGAGTACAGACAACTGGATGGCTGTCAGGCTATGGTGGTATGAGCGGATCATGCCTGACGTCGGCGTTCAACCTATGTTACAGTAGCCGACAGGAATTGCCCTATTCTAACATCTTTGGCTTGATGCACCCAGGGATCGAACTCCACCCTTCTGCATCCCAAGTGGAGTACTAAATGCTTGTCAAGGTGAGTACAGAGCTAAAGTTTAATTTCTAGGTACTTATTTCAAGAAACTGAGGATCTGGTTACTTTAGATTACACAACTTCAATTCATTTCTACAGGCACTGGCAGTACATGTGAATTTTTCTTATTCTTTTCCTGACTCTCCACAATATTGTCAGCCCTACTGCCTGATCTGTATAGTCTGATATACACTAACCTCTGATAACTCAGTCCAGTAGATTTCAGATGCACAAAGTCCTCTCGTCGCAAATGTTCCAGCACGTCAGACACAGAGGTCGCCAGCTGATTGACTCGTACATACCGGGGTACAGCAGCTGTCAATGACCATGATGAAAACAGAAATCTAAAGTGACAGCAGGTCCGTAAATAGCTAAAATTGAAGTTATTAAGAGAGTAGAATGTGTTGGATGACCTGTGGAAGCCAACTTTTACACAATATGTACAGTGTGTGAAGTGACTATATTGCTAACTTATGTGTATCATTTTATGGCCGTCAATGTTCATATGTACTCATCATGTGCAAAAATGCTACAGTAGCATTACAAATTGACTTGTCATGTAACTGGTAACTAAATCGGTCAGTGTGTTTTAACGGCAGGCAGTGCCACCTACCTTCTGCCTTAGTCTTAGCTGACAGGAGACCCGCGTTGTCAGACACCTTGGCCTTGACCTTCAATCTGGCCAGTTCGGAATTCAGGGCCGATTTATGTCTCAGAACGGCATTCTGAAAGGAGAACAAGTAGGAAGATACAGTGCAGGCAGATACAGATCCAGGCACTTTAGTTTGTACCGATACATTGACCATGTTGACAGTAACAGAATTGTCATGGATATTCTGTTACCACATGTAATGCAATATTTATTATTTAGCCATGTTGGCAGGCTGGAACAATTTGTGCAAAGCAGTAATCATGAAAACAGATTTGTCCTTTGTCCTTCTCTTTGTAGCAGCAAGCACTATTGGACTTGTGACACATGTGACACTAGAGGTACATGATCCGGCATACTTGTATGGTGTTTAGCTGCAAGAGTACCATGAAGTACATGTGACGAAAGCGTGGACGGGTGTGAGGTATTAGGTGATATGTAATGTCTACACTGCCCAATATCCAGGCTCTCCAAATTCCTAACAGTTATGCAGATGACCCAGGCGTCAGTGTAAAATTTCCCATGGACCCTGCCGTTGCCACTACATGTACTAGAATAGAGTGTAAATCAAGAAGTCTAGGTGTGGATTATGATAATCCAATGCCAAGCCTCTGATACATGATCATGATGATACACATAGAACTACTGGTAATCATGGTAATATACATGATATAGCCACAGACGGACCTCCGTCTACCAAAGGCCTAGGAAGAAGGAATACTGATTATATTCTGCTACTGAGATGATCTATTTGCTTACACCATGGCATCCATTATACATGTTATACCAATAACTTTCTAGGCCGACTGACACTTCAATTAAACTTGATTGTAAATTTCACACAATTACTGGATTGTATTTCGGTACTACCAAGTTCTGTGTTGCATAACACATGTAACATACCTCACAGTATTAAAATAGATACTTTACACATTACAATGTAGTTTACCTGGAACTTGTCTCCACCTTTAAGGCCCTGTCCTATCAGTAGATCATACAGTAGGATCAGGACAAGATATTGATCCTTCAGGATTTTCTCTTTCTTCTGAAGCCGTGTATTCTCCATAATCGTCCTGAGGACATCGTTGTATTTCAGGCTCTCACACGTGAGAGCCAACAGCTGTTTCTTGCTCTGAAAAAAAAAATGGAAAAGTAGAAAACATGCACAGAGAATGCTAAATGCATCAAATCCAAAGATGAGAATACATTGTAACGAACAATATTATTGCTGCAACTTTTGGGAGATTTACAATTTACAAAATGTATTAATTAATATGCATGTGAACTGATTATAATGGAGAAGACTGTGTCAATTGATTATCTCTTGTGTACAGTGGTGTACATGGTGTAACTGACATATTTTTTTTCTTCTGTACAGAAGTTTCATCACAGTTGCTCTACAGTGTTATCCACCATTTTCTTATGAATATGCATGGAGTCTCTGTCAAGTTTGTCATGTTCACTGTTTTCTTGTTGAATGCCTTAGGTCGCATGCTGGCGACCCCTAGCGACTGACGGAGAACAGCTAGTCGCAACGGCGAATAATGGCGTCTTTCAAAAGGGTAAACTTCAGCAGCCATTTTTCAGTAAATATACCTGGAAGATGGCGTTTGTTTTATCTCGTTTTCGCAGCGCAACTTTTAAGAACACTTTGTGAAGCAATAGACGTAGGTTACAGTTGCGACTTTTCGAAGGACCACGTACCAATGAAGGACCACGTACCTAAGAAGAGAGTAGGGAGGCGCTACCATCTGCCATGGCTGACCAGCACTTTGCGTCGCATGTGCCGGAAGAAGGGACGCATGTACGCCAAAGCCAAGAAAGACAGGGCCCAC
>JAAUYG010036137.1_pt1 | contig 13018 bp, 12 predicted proteins | sample 7278091 | NCBI WGS metagenome assembly JAAUYG01 (sample SAMN14350201, study PRJNA611818) | marine sediment metagenome | isolation source: surface marine sediment (0.6m) | place: French Polynesia: Moorea | collected 2018-08
CATCATTCCTGACAGACCCTCTGCGTCCGATTCAGTCACACACACCAGGAGGAAATCACCGTGAGAAAGGCACCTCGCCAAAAAATCAGATCAAAGTATTCCTGGCGTACTGACCCTGACTCGTGCCTCGGTGAGGTTGGTCCAGGCTGAGATCTCCTCGCGGGTCGCCATGTCTGGGTAGCGATTGCGGGAGAAGGCCGACTCGAGCTGCTGCAGCTGCTGCGACGTAAAGTGCGTCCTCTGCCGCCGCTGTCGTCGGTTGCCGGAACCTCCCGCTCCCGAGGCACCGCCCTTACCTTTACCTGTTTTGAAATAAAACAAGAAAGTACACGCACAAGTGGCGTCTGCTGCAAAATTGACCAAGATGTCAGACATATCTAAAGGCTACATGTAGCTAAGTGTTTCAGTGAATGAAGAACACGCAGACTTGGATTTTTTTTGACGCAGAAATTTTCATCTTGAAAACCATACCAACTCAGATTCACTTCAAAACGAACTCCTTCCCCACGCTGGTGGTTCTCATCCTGGCTGTCTCTCATCTCGGTTCCGCCCTGCAGCCCACCCACTCCGCGCCCTTGCACCCCTCCGTCCGGACCCCGAGCAGTACATATGTACACACGGTACTCACCATCGCCGTCCTCCCCACCGGACTCCGTGTCCTCCCCGGCTCCACGCTGCGAACCGCCTCCTGTCTTCCCCAGGTCCGTCGTTCCTTCTACAAGTACAGAACAACATCTGCTTTCAGCAGGCAGCAAACATATACAGAAAAATTTTGGTCCAAAAAATGGCTTCTTGAACAGCTTTGAACCAACTTGTCTATTTTTTTAGGTCAAATCAAACTCGTACATTTTTGTTTTCGCAAATGTCACACAAAAATGGAAGAAAATCCAAACAGTGATAGAGAAATTCAGAAGCAGTCCTCAATTCAGCCAACAAAGGTGGAACAAAAAGACTCTTTCTTTTGCGTTCACAACATCGCTTGTGTGAACTGCCTGCGAACAGAGCAAAATGGGCCCATGTCCACAGGAGAAACCGGCTATGAAACACACAGAAACATTCAAAGCAACATACCCAGACGTCTTCCAATTCAAAATGTGAAATAAACGGAACGAAACATCAAACAGAACGAGCAAAGAAACATCACCAAATAAGGTAGTTATCCGGCATTGTTGCGCCCCGCACTGAGGACAATTGCTCATTTCACTGGGTAAATCTGTCTCAAAAAGGCAGAAGCGAAGAACAAATATTGGCTCTCGAGTATCAAATGCTAGGAACTTTTTTGCAGGCTGATAGATTTTTGTGAATGGTGTGTTGCAGGTTTTTGTTCCGTTTCTTTGGAAACGTTTTTCTCCGGGAGGGAAGCGGCCACACGCAGGGAGAGCGTTTGAAGTAGCGGTGCTCTAAATCACAGGGTGTCGACGCCTTCAGGCGCGTCACAAGATTTCACGGAACAATCTCACAGGGTGCACATTTTGTTTTTGTGTTTCCTCTGCTTGATATTACATTTTTGAAAATATTGATCAGCTCCAAAAGACGAAATAACTGAATCAAATTCAGATTCCTCTCAGAGAGACAAAAACTTTGAGAAGCCAGAACTTTGGCAGCTGAAGCAACCCCTTTTTGCCGGGTTTGTGATGTCAAACAAAAGCAAAATGATTGCCTCTTTTGTGGAATCCCAGCCACAGCCACAGTTGACAGAATTTTTGTTCTATTTCCAGGCTCGGCTGCTCTGATGCCCTGCCAATGTCATATTTCTGCTACGAATTGAGCGGCGGCAATTCAATCTACATGGCCCACAGCTGTATGTTTGTTGCGAAATTTCCACCATTTTGACAAAAAATATAGATTGAGGACAGAATGTCCGTGGCACCTCAGTTCTAGGTGACAAACCCTGTGTACATTACTTAATGAACACTCGGGCTAATTCCAACTCCACCATGTCAATTTCTGAAACATTTTCCCTGGTGAAATTGCCCCTTTTTCCATTTTGACAAAAAAAACTAGCTAATCTCACAGCAGAAAACGTTTAGAATAAAGCTCTGCTAATTTGTGCACATTTCGGCTGCGAAGACTAATTCCCCGATACAACTGTACTGCACTTCTTTCCTCTTGAGCCAATGGGGGATCCAGGCATTTTTGCACGCTGCTTGAACGAAAAACCGAAAAAGGCTAAAAACTTGCACGAAATAATTTCATTGATCAGATTTGGCAACCCGGAAGCGAGAAATCTGCAAATTCACAAATTTGAGAAGGGCCTTGATCATGAAGAAACAGAAATGTGACCCAGATTGAAAAGGGCAGCAGCATTCAACATGTCGTCGTGGCTCCAGGAAAACATGTCTGAGTCCCCATCAAGGCAAATGGCTCTTTGACGTGAATAATGTATGAACGTGAAACCGACTCGATTTGCTGCAATCAACCTCAAGGTCAGAATGGCAAAAAGTCTCCCGTTCAAAAAAAATTGTTGTCTTGGGGCTTTTTTGTTTGGGATTGATGTCCAAAAAGTTGAGGGAAGACTTGGGACAATTTTTCTTCCACAATTCTAGATCTGCAGCAAAACAGGCGTTCTTGCACCGCATTGGATTCCTGCAGTGCTTCTTGTGTCAGCCAGTGAGTGTTGCCTTGAAAGGTAATATATATTGGTTTGGTTGCGTGCCTGGCAATGTTCAACACGCAAGTCAAAATTCTTTGTTGTGTTTTTGGGCGAAACAAGACAGCAAAGTCAAGTGGGAAACGCTGCGGGAAGAATTTCAATTCAATGACCAATGCACAACTGTTTTCCCATTTACATCTGTTTCCGTGTTGTATTCCTTTCTGAAGTGGCAATAAAACTGTCCCTTGCAACGAAAAAGCCCATTCACAGAGGCGAAAGGAGGGAGATGCTCTTCCGCTCGATTGCGCGAGGCACAGATTGAAGTGCGCAGCCGCCGTCCATTGTACCCCACGTGGCGCAGAGAGCGGGCGAAGCGCTCCGGCTAAGGGCGGCGGCGCACCCCTTACTCACCCCGGCCACGCGGACCTCACTCACCGGGAAAACAGCGAGGCTTCCCAGGAGTCTCAGCTGAGTGCCACCGTGGGTTCCATGCAGCGGGCATGTCAGGACATTTTTTTCAAGAAACAGATGCTATCCAATGGTGTGTTGGGATGAAGAGAAACGGGAAACAGGTAAAGAGAAATCATGAATTAAAAAATGACGTGAAATTAACTCTCAAGTTTTGGTTGGTCTTAAACTCAAGTTTTTTTCTTTTCCAACTTGCGCACCTTGGCGTTCCCATCAAAGGCAACACACACGCACCAACACAACGGAATTTGGGAGTCTGACTGTTACATCTTGTTCCTGTTCTGGTTGATCTTTCCCACGTGTTGCAAAAAATCTTTGGGTTCTTTTCTGTCATCTACAAGTGCTGGAGTTTCTGCTCCTTTGGAAGATGTGTCAAAAATATTTTTTGCTGCTCAACCTTGCAAAAAAATATTTTTTGTAAAAAATGACAAAATGTCAAAACAGGTTCTTTGTTTCTTCCTTCCCCAGGTTTCAGGGCAAAAGCACAAGAGCAAACTGCAGCTCTTACCTTCAGATTTGACGGACTTGGAGTCCGCGCTGATTCTGGTGTGCTGATTGGAGGAGTGGTTGTGGTGCTGACTAGACTGGTGGTTGTTAGATCCGTGGTGGTTTGACTGGTGGCTTGTCTGGTGCTGACTAGAGCTCTGCTGTTGCTGCTGCTGCTGCTGCTGCTGCGGCTGTTGCTGTGGTTGTTGTTGATGGTGCTGGGTGTGGCTGTGGTGGTCCTGACCGGAAGCTGAGGTGGGTTGGAGTCTCTCTGCCTTCACTGGTGTCAGCACTGACATGGTGGTGTTGTTATTGGGCATCGATGACGGTGGGGAGGGTATGTCCTTCACTGGAGTCAGTTCTAGGGTACGCAGAGGCACTGACATACCCAAGTGCGCACCACCCATGCCCACTCCGAGCCCACCCAATCCAGGGTGCGTGCCCACTCCCTCACATCCGGCCATGAACTGCTCCAGGCTGAGCGTGTCGTTTAGTGAGTCCATGCCTGCTGATCACCCACTAGACTAGCGCCCAATAATAGCACGGCAAGCTCCTACCTTAAGCTGTTGCTGTGGAGTCTCGCGATTCTCCCACAAGCCTCGCTCACTTTGGGATCAGCTCCGAATTTGTTGCGCGGGTTTAACGCGTATTACGCAAAGTCCTGTTTGGGTTGCGGCTCTCAAATCTGCTGGGTTACTCAGTGATCCGGGAGCGGCGCGAGGGTTTAGCGGCTCAGGGCGTCTCTTCTCCGCCGGCTTTGCGCTGATCTCTCCCCGCGAGGCTCTACCACGACACGCCGGGGGCTGCTCGCTCCTCGGTCGGCCCTGCTCTAACTGTAACAGTTCCCGTTAAGCACCAAGCACCGTTCACTGCGGCTCAACCGGCTGATTCTGTTGGTTTTTACTCGTGATTAGAATGAATGCCTTTGAAAAGCTCCCGTGGCTTTTGTTAAGGCCAAAATGACCACTTAATGCCTGAGCCCCTGTGTTTCTTTCGGCTTATGAGCGCGTGTCATTTGCTGACGTCACAAAGCCGGGGATTTGGAAAACCAATGAAAGCGCGCCTCGCGCATGAATATGGGATGACCCTGAGGGATTTGGTCCCTGCCCATTGTACAGACGCGAAGCTGCTTAAAAATGAATCTGCACAATCTGGCTTATTCGCACAGTAAATACGAGTTACTGTAAAATCAAAATAGCAGATCCACCACTCCAGGTCTAAATCCACTGGAATGATGACCCACATTCCTGCACTCCACAATTGTTTTTCCCATTCATGGCAATGTGCTGTACGTTTTCATAGGGCTTGGAGAAGTTCTTTCTCTCTGGGCTTGTCTCTCTCTCCCTGCCTCCCTCTTCAAATGACCAGAGAAACATTAGAATGCAATGATCTTACATGTACCTTGGTGATGGATTCTGGTCCTTTTTGAAAGTTGGCCCGAAATTGCACTCTTAAACCCGTTTTGGTTCAACTGCTCTGCTCCCAATTACTGGCATTCATCGTTGACAACTTGTGCTTGGAGTGCCTGACACAATTAACACACGGGTATTTTTCTTGAATTCTTAAGAACACCAAGAACACAGAACAGTTAAATAATGCAGGATCATACCCACATTTGACAGGAATAGATGTTCACAAAAGGGCACAAAATTTTAAAAAAAAGACGAGAAATCACTGCCATTTGCGGGAATCTGGGGAGGCAGTCCACAGAAACATGCTGAAGCTGCAGGAGGCTGGAAATAGATCTATGGCCAACCCCACTCTGGTTTGGACTCTTGTTCTTGTCTCTTGTTTCATTGAAGACACATTTGTCGGCAACATCTCCAAAAAGAACGTTTTGTGAATCACGGCATCATCGTCAGCTGAAAAGTGAAACAAAATGCGAGTTCCTCCCAAGGGAGCAAAACACACACACACTCAGAGAGAGAGAGAGAGAGAGAGAGAGAGACAAGCACCTTCAGTCCAGCTCGCACTTGAAAGAATCACAAACACTGCTGCCGCCGAGCGGCACAACCAGGAATCACAGCACATGTGGTCAAAAAAAAAAATGAACAACGGATGACATAGTTCTAGACTCAGAAAACAGACATGCATGATTCTCTGGATTCTCATCTCCAAAAGTCACTCTCCACTGTCGGATCCAGGGGCCCAGGCCCCCTTGCCCCAAGATTTTTTTTCAAAATAATGCAGTTTTCAGGCAATTTTAAGGGAAAACCCCTATTTTTGGCAAATTTCGGGCTCAGGGCCCCCTGGAGTCAAAACTCTGTTGGCCTCCCTGACCAAAATCCTGGATCTGCCGCTGCTCTCTTTCAGTGAGCAGTTAACTGCACTTGTGCAGGGAACCTGAGAGATGCAACCGCACAAAATCTGAACTGGATGCAGAGAGAAAGAGGGAGGGGAGAGACACAGAGAGAGAGAGAGAGAGCGAGCGAGCAGTTAGGCACTGGGACATTGGCTGTGTTATTGTGCCTCGGTAGACACAGCCACCGCGTGCTGCAGTGATGAATGAGCTAATTGTTATTAATTTAAATGCATTGATGGCTTTGCAGATGAAGAGCTGACAAACACACGCAGTTAATGTGGACTGAGATGCGTGATGCAGGAACGGCTAATTTGGACACGGAGAGAGAGACCCGCAGGGAGGCTCCCTGTGCCGTGATTGCATTTCACCAACCATCACAGTTGACAGCCAAAGAATGCACTGCTGCATTGGTCCAGGTTGTTGACACTTTCTTCACAGTCAAAAAGGTTCAAGAAGATTGGGTCAGAGGAGACACACAGCGCTTTGCAAAATTTCCAGTCACAACCTTTGGCAGGAAAGATCTACGCATCTGGTGGTGCGTGTGTTTGGTCAAATTTGAAAGACAGAATCAAGACAAGACAGTGGACTTGGAGGTTTGGAGCAGCTTCATCTGAACAAGGAACCAATAACCAACTCAGTAGACACCCCTGTGCTTCCAGACTGTCATGTCTGAGCCAAGGAAAGAGAGAATGAAGGCATTAAGACTGTTGTGTGGAGGGAGGAAAGGGTCTTCCAGGGTGACAGGGGTTGATCCACTCACACACTGGACTCTACTGATGAGGCCAATTGTATCTGTAGCGCGTGGAGATCCCTTTGATCCACCCATTATCGCTCAGTGATGGACACGTGGATTACAGACGCTTCCGCCACATTACAAACTGTAATCTGCCACTATAATTGATAATGAGACAAGGAAGTCGTACGATCGCACTTCTCTCATTACAGAGCTGGATACATCTAAAGATGTGTTGCGGAATTTCAGGGGAATTGACACTGGCTCAAATTTTATCTCCTCGATTCTGAAGTTGAGTCGGGCATGATCAAGTTGTGGTGCAGTTTGCTCAAGTGTTCTCCCATCAGAAGCGTGCACACTGAAAAAGGTTTGATTCTTCCCAAAACACGCCGTCGATTGCTTGAAGTTCCGATTTAATGTTTCCCAGTGAGCGAGTAACATGTGTGTGAATTTTTGGTTGAAAATGAGGCACCAAATATTTGAGAGTCTTCAAAACCTGTCGGGTTTCTGGAGTGCTTCAGTGACCTAGTTTCTTCAGAATACACCACCTTTTCTAGCTGATCAGCATTGACGCCACTGCGAACTTTGCGAAGTAAACTTGAAAGTTTTAGGTGCCTATCTTATTCTTTTAGCGCGTTGTTTCACACCCGGTCCCATTCACTCCCCATCCACCCCCGGGGGGGGGAGAATCAGTGTTTCCGCCTTGTTGGTTCTGCCGCTAAATGATGAGTTAATTGCGTCGCACGGGGAGCATTGCCCCTGTAAAACACCCGGCTAATTACCTGCTGCTTTAGCACAGCGAGCAGGGGTGGATCCATCAGGGGTGATCAACGAAACAAATAAAAAGATGTTTCTTGTGCTGTGGTAATTTTTCGCTTTAGGCTATCAAACTTTAAAAGGAAGCAATGAATACAGGTGGGTCCTGCTTTATCCACACAGTTGCTGAAATCGAAGTTGGCCGTATTCTCAAAAATCACACTGTTATCCCTCATGTGTTAGCTATTCAGCCCACTTGGTTTAAAATTTGCTGAATTCCAAAGAATTTTACTTGGGATTTCTTTTTCGGATTAAGCGGAGGAACCTGTATAAGGGTGTGTTACTTTTTGTTCATGCGTAATCTCAAAAGTGGAACATACAGAAGTGTGTTGGGTCAGGACGAAGGTATAAAAGACTAAAAAGGAACAACCCTGATGAGATAGAAGTTCTCTCCCTCCCTTCTGGTTTTGGATCTGCAAGTCGCTCGACTTCAGGGCGCGCACGGACAGTGAACGCATGCACACGCGCGCGTGAACAGACAGCGCGCGCTCAGGCGCAAAATGACGCGAATTCCCGCGAGGCACAGAACAGTCACAAACACACTCTCAGCAAGCTCCTGGACCTGAGTGTAAAACTGTGTACAAGAGACATTCCCTGTTTGAAAGCTTTCCGAGTCAGAATATCCTACTCCAACTTGGAACTGTTTGCGTTTGTTTGATACACCTCAAATTCAAATTTGTAAAACGGCAAGCTTGTGTTGGAGAGGGTCGTGCGGCTTGGAGCACAACAAAACGGAGCCGACAACACAAACAACCCAGATCTCTTTATTGCTTTTCGCTGCGACAACACCCACGAAAAGGACATCCCAATTTAATCCAGAAGCAAAAGTTACAACTGCGCAAGTTTCGGCGCAATTTGGGTGCATCTGCATCACTTCTTGCGCGCATGAGTGGGCAGTCTGAATGGAAAACCTCCCAAGTCGACTCATCATCTGTTATCTGTTTTCTGTGCAGAGTGAAGACAGGCTGATCAAATACGCGAGTGATAGCATTGTGAGGAAGACAGACACCACAAAGAGGCTGGAGCCTCGTGCTCACTCAGCGTAATATCAGCGCAAACTGCTTCCGGTTTGAAAACACATCTGCAATCAACTGCGTGTTTCAGGAGAAACGCCTATGTGGTGGAGAAATCTTGCTGACATGTCTTTGTCAGTTGGGGTTGTGTAGAGTTGGCAAACAGCAAGTTTCGGTCGGGGTTTGAGATAGACTTGCTTCAAGCCCCAGGAGAAAGAGGGAGAACTCACACACTTCATTTTTTCCCTTTTGAGTGGAGATTGATTGTCAAAAAAAAACAAACAAAGGATCACAGAGACAGCTGACGTGCGTGACATGCATTTGTACAAAGATGCTTGAGAGGGGTGTTTAGGCCTACGTTCTTTGGTTTATCAAAGAGCAAGACAGTCTTCAAAGCTGAAGTGTTTCTTCTTGTCTTGATATCTTGGTGTCCATGTACCAGCACTGTGACTTCAGCCTCCGCACCCTGATCGCAATGGGCACAAAAGGGACATCAGCGTCAGGCAGAAAATAACGTCCCTCGCAATAATTCATCTTCCGCTGACAACTGCATTGTGCTGCATCAGTGGAAACCCCGGTTCCCAGGAGTCAGACTCCCCTTAATTAAAATTTAACTTCTGCCCTGCAACTGTCAACACTTTTGTTATCAACTTAATGTTGTCAATTCATCACAAAAAACTCATCATTTGAGAGCATCATCCTTTATGCTGAACGAGAAAATTGAAAGTGAAACGGCAATGAACTCTGAAATGTTGAATTGACGCTCGTCAGAGTTGAAATGGTCCTGGAAACCCTTTGTTTTGTTTTAGGCAATCAACCAGGGCTGTCAGGGTCTAGGACTGTGTTCTGTGATTTAGGACAGTTTTTTTTTTCGAAACCAAGATGGATAAAATTGAAGGACGGAAAGTTTGAATCGTGAAACTTCTGAAACCATGAGATTCTCTCTCTCTCTCTCTCTCTCTCTCTCTCAAAATGTTCTCACCAGTCTTCGACATGGCACGCGGCTCACTCAACCCACTTCCGTCTGACTTTTTCCAATTTCCCGTTTTGCTGTCACTTGAAAGGCATCCGGAGAGGAAACGCTGAAATCTCGCGATTCCCGTCACATCTCGCGTGGTTTCCGCTCATACAAGACGTGACTTCCTGTCTGTAGCCATGGTGCATGCTTACAACGAATTCACTCTGCTGCTTGTTCTTGTTTTCTTTTGAACTGAAAAGTTCATTGGAAATCAGAAAGGAATTTCCATTCTCACGTTTTTGGAGTTGGAACTGTTTCTGTTTTGAAACCAGCTCAAGGCCAAAAAAAAGAAGTGAACCAAAATTTCATTGGTCAATTAAATTTGACTTCCCTGTATGCTTTTTGCAAAGGGAAACTGTGAAAGGGACTTGGCATTCTTGCTTCCCAGAAGACAGGATGCAGCGTTCTCCCCCTTTCAATGGGCAACTGTTTATGTTTGATCTGTCAAACTGGATTTGGTAAGTCCGTGTTGGAGTTGTGATGTCATGAAATCTGGATTTGAGTGGGATTACCTGTCTCCCTCTGCACTGGGTCGAAGCAGGGTAGGAAAACAACAGACTCAGACGGCTCGAGACCCAGGCACGCCCTTGTCTCTTTGTGGGAAGCGACAAAATGTTTCTTCGGCTCGATTTGTGTTTGCTGCTGAAGGTCTTTTGCACTCGTATATAATTTCTTGAGCTGCAAAAGAATGAATTTGGCAGACTTTTGGGCTCTTTTGAGGTTGATTTGTGACCAAACCCTCTTTCGGTGAGCAACCTGAAAATCATAACACAGGGTTCAAACCATTTTTGCCTTGCATCTGTAAGGTTGCTGTATGTTGCCATCCCAACGCCCTGCCATGGAGACCCTCAGCATCTGTTTACAGTCAACTGTTGCTGTTTACCCAAGGAAATTGTCTCAGAGCCTAATTATTTTTGAGCCGTCACTAAGCTCTGAACACCACCTGGGGTTTAACATAAAGCACGAGGCGTGTGTTGGGTTCGAGACTCTTGGGGAGATCCCTTTGCATTTTACGGCAAAAATCCCTCAAATCTGTTCCCTGCAGAGTATGCCAGTGCCACGTGCCCAGTGTGCAGTGGGTCAACCCAAATCTCAACCAAAATCTCAGTGGCCAGAAATCCCAGTGGAACAAGACTGATCCACCTGGGCAGCCACACAATTTTTACTCAGAGCCAAAAATTTCGGATGGGGGGGGGGTCAGGAAAAAGTGTTCAGTTTCTCGCTTGGGGAACCTGTCGCCCCCGGACCTGGGATGCAGATTCTGTCTGAGAATGGAGCACAAACGTTCTGGATAAAGAATGACAGACCACGTCGAAGAAACACTCAATACCCGCTGTGCCCATTGGTTCCTGCCATCTAACAACGTTTCCTCAACATCCTGTTCTTGTCCACAGGCCTGATCAAAATTGTGTTTGAAGTTTTGTGGCTGGATTGTGTAAATCCAATTGGGGTTTCAGATTAAACCCTGCATGACGGCAAAATGTTTTTGCAAAATGGTTGCGAGTGGCAGGGATTTTGTTTTCTCGTTTATACAGAAGCAAGCGCTCTGAAATTTGAAACGAATTCACTTCTGAATCACAAATGGAGCTGCTTTCTTTTTGGTTTGTGCAGGCCGTCATTCTTCCAAAAACTTTACTTTTGTAAGATTTTGAATGAGGAGGAGGCCCATAGAACTGGACACATTTCTGACTTTCCTTGTTTTCATTTTCTGGCTGAAAGAGAAACCTCAAACCAAGAAAGAACCACCTCAATGCACACCATTATTTCAGATCACCATTTTTTTCAGATATATATACATAGTAACTCACGATTAACAGCAGATTCCAACACGAAACACAACGGAAACAAGACAGAATATACAAGTAAAGAATCTTCAGACAAATTGATACATCTTGCTGTTTGTTTTTCTTTTCACTTGTGAGTGCCACAATTCCGCATTTGTTTTGCAAGTAAATAAGATAACCTGGGTTTAAAGGATTTGCGGCATGCAACTTAGTTTACTGACCACTACACAGTGTGTGCCTCCCTTTGCAGAAAATGCCCATACACAGCGCGTAGCCCGTGCATACCCTCATACCCTCATGATGGGCAAATACTCCAAGTGGAAAACTCGACCAATGTATGTACATTCCCAGCGACGAGCACGCATATGGGCCTGGGAAAATGATACGAATTTCAAACAAAGTAGCTGCAATGTTCAGGAGCAAAGCCGTTGAATATCAACGATATGAATCTCGTGGTTTTCATTGTGCTGAAGTGCGCAAGACTTTTTGGTATATGTGCTTAGTTCTACATTGTGGTGACCTTGAGGATTGACTTTCCAGGTCGGCACAACAGAGATCCCGCACAGAAGAACGAGCACCCTGAGAAGGCATTAGCACCTGGAATTACATTGATCAATGAGACAAATCCAGGCACCTCGACCAGGTCGACTTCAAAATTGAATTCAAATGCTTTTCTGAGGCGTTCTTGTGTTTGGGGACCCATTCAATCGCAGGTTTGTCGTTGTAATCCCAACGGAAGACAGACAATTTACCTTCGTCGCACGGAGTGAAAACAAATGCAGGTCAACAAACTTTAGGAACGTTCGCAATGATAATCTCACTTGTGAAATCAAAGTGGCCATGAAACCGCCCTGGTCGTCCCTGCTCGTGCGCGGAGGAAGCTACATCTGCACAATTTGTCCTTTTTCGTTGTGCATGATCAATTAAAAAAAAAACACCCCAAAGTTTTCGCCTGTGAAGATATGGAGGGCAAAACGTTTCTTGATCTGCAGGAAAAATGTTCCATGTACATGTTGAGATGAATTCTGAGTATCGCAGCAGATAGAATCAGAATACGAGTCTGGTGGGACTGGGTTTCGTTTTGCTCTGATCTCGCCTGAGCCGCCAGGGCACGCAGCGGCACTTAGGTACTATTTCCTGACTGCGCCGGATTACTCGCGACTTAATGGCCTTTCAAACGTACTTTTCTCAGATCAAACTGGGTAAGTGATGTCTTCTGGGCTTTTTTCTGCAGCTGAACTTCCACATGTCTATTTCTGAAATAATTGAGTTTAAGTTTGCAACATACCAAAAGGGAATGGTGTGAATGCTGATGAATGCATTTTTCCACTGGACATACGCTGTTCTGTATGGAACAGGATTTTCTCCATGGATGAAACCATGCAGCCTGGCTTGTGACCAAATCCACTCCAATTTGGAGAGGTTCTGCAATATAGGTGTTAGATATGAAAGCAGAGAAAAATTCAACTTTCTGCATGGTGTCATGGACAACTGACATCTCCACGCTGCAGTCTGATCCCCCCAAAAGTCCCCTCCCTCACGAACTAGAAGTCAAGAAAAAAATTTCTTTTTTTCAGATTAGGTCCTCCCAAAATCAGTGTCAGAATTCATGTGCTGTTGTCTAACCTTTTTCAGAGATTCCGGGTCTGCCTCACAATTGTGGTTGAGCTCACCAAAGTGGTGGAACCTGCTTTTTCAACCTCAATGATGAACACAATTTTGTTTTCCGAATTTCTTTTTTTTGCCCCGTGGGGCGAGTGTTTGTTTCTGAGCAGAAGAGTGAGTATGTACACGCCGCCGAGGAG
>JAAUYG010135943.1_pt1 | contig 13018 bp, 4 predicted proteins | sample 7278091 | NCBI WGS metagenome assembly JAAUYG01 (sample SAMN14350201, study PRJNA611818) | marine sediment metagenome | isolation source: surface marine sediment (0.6m) | place: French Polynesia: Moorea | collected 2018-08
AGGAACGAAGTATGAACTTCATTCCTTGTCTAAAGAAGCGACGTTAAATAACCCAATTCACTCACTCATTCCTTGTCTAACCATGGTTATTTTGGCCTTCAAGTGTCAAAATTAGGATTAGTCGCCTCAGCTACATAGCTAGTAACTACATGGCTGTTACGCATATTCAATCTAACTTTTTTCAGCCTGACAAGTAACCAAGCAGATCGTCAATGCCCCTGGGCCTCTTGTCGTTCTTGTTTGTTGCACTAAAAGAGGCGATTTTCTAGTGGATCGGTTATATTAATACGCCACGTACTAAAAGGCTAAGCTCGGGCAGATACTTTAGTTCTATAACAAGGTCTCTCCTACCGCCGCCAAAATCATGTTCATTGCCCCAGAACACAGAAAAATAAAGAACCAATTACCGCGTGCTAACGAGTTTTATGTTGTAACGTCTAGTCTTCTCTTCCGATATCGGTATCAAATGACGGCACGGTCCCATACATCAAAACACCAATAACTACAGGTGTTTATTCGTTACCTGTCGCCAGATCGGGTTCAGGATGACTGCCCAGAAACAAGACGACGTTCTGTTCAGGTGAATCGCCATCGTCGCTCACCACGAGTTCCAACTGTTGCTGGGTGCAATCGACCCTCTATTCCCACCAAGCTGGGAAAGGAGCGTCCTGACCCTACACGGTTACACAATGCTCCTGGTCGATGAATGACGATGATAAATCACACACAGGAGAAAGTATGGCTTGTATGGAGGGGTCGGAAGGTCGAGGTAGATTTGGAAGGTTGAGCGTCCGGCTTGTAACGTTGCTACGGTAACCGGTCACAATCCCACTGGCATTTGCCGACTTGTTCTTCCAGCGAAGAAGCATATCTTGACTTTTTTCATATATAAAAAGTACAGCAGATGTATGTATATATACATTTCTACTATAAACTACCCTGTAATGCACTCATTAAATTGTAGTTCTAAACTAACTGCACTGGTTGTGTGTTTTATATCCAGATACATTTGTGACTGCTTTGGGGGAATTTAGAGGTATCTATGCGACTCCACATTTTAATCGTTTTGGCAGTGTGCCAAACAGACCATTTCCAGTACCTCAGATACTGGCCTCTGTCCTATTCGCCAAGCATAAAGCATAAACGTAATAAAATTGTAACGCTGCTTACGCACAGGGTTTCCGTATAAACTCTACCATGGTGTGAAGAATCAGTTACGACAATATCTTAGGACAACCAGTATTTGATCTTCCAGTGTCACATTGAGACTTAACAGTGCTGCCGGCTTCACGACGTCACCATGTTTGACTTCCTATTAGGGTTCAGTAATAGCATATACCGCAGCTATACTCCTTTCTGAGATATAAGGGTTTGAAATATGAGCGACCTTGAAGTTGACTTATCAATGTCACTCAAGGTCAAGTCTACTGGTGTCGTTGGACTCCCAAATACATGATTTCCCGTACAAGTTGGTGTTTAACAAAACACATGTCTTAAATCAGTTCCTTTACGAGATACAAACCTTGCAGATTTTAGTGACCTCAGCTTTCACTTTTCGAGGTCACTCAAGGTCAGACGTAATGGTGCAGTTAAACTCCCTAATATATGACTTCCTATTAGTGTTTAATAGTAACCCATGCCCTAATTCTATTCCTTTTCAGATGTGAGGTGCGAAAATACTTGAAAAATCTTGAATTTTACCTTTCAAGGTCAAGTCTAATGGTGCCGTTGGACTCCCCATGTGTCACGTCCTATTAGTGTCAAAAATAACTACATGTCTGGCTGTTACGCTTGGCTGTTATATCTGCTTGCAAATGTTTTCTCTTATGGGCTAAAATTTACACACACACCCTTCCCTTCCCACCTAAAATTACAGATTTATTTTCAAAATTAAATGGCTCCATCCCTGGGTGACATGGAAGGCGTCCAGCCCCACTTTTGGGCGGGATTTGATTGGATAGACCTCGTTTGGCGTCAGAGGCGTCCGAAAAATAGTCTACATTATAGCTACGTCTAACAATCTGAAATGTGTAATAAGCACAAGTAAGCCCTACATGAGAGAATTATTAGTATGGACGACAGTTGTATTGCAGCTGATCCTATGGGTATTGTAAAGTAATTAATGGGGCATACGGCTAGCCTGGCACCCAGATACTATGTCATGTACTATATGTTGCTACATACCAAAGAGACATCTGGTTATGGGTGCGGAAGTTTTTAGAACCCTCAGAACAGAACTCACGACAAACTATCAAAAGATGGCGCTAAAATTAGCTGTGCCTCGGGGTGCGGACGAGCTGTGTGCAGTTATGTTGTCGTGCGATATTGACATTGCAAACATTCTGTGATGACAAGACTCGTGGCCAGCATCCACCGGCCAAATCTTTTATTCGTGCCAATCAGAGTGTTAAAAAAAGAGAACGCACGCAAAGAAAGGTTCAAATTTTCATGCTGCGAGCAGCACCAGCGAACACCGCTACAGGTTTGCCTTTTGGCACATTTGAAGGAATTCGCGATCCTTCCTTTTGCCAAAGCTTTTGTTTGGGGCTCATGAAATAATACAACACCTTGGCATGGCCCACACCCCAAACTTGAGAACTTGAACCATAGAGCTAATGTGTCTAAGGGCACGAGACAAAAAGGGTTTAAATTCCAGACGACCACATCGATCCTAACTTGAGTGTTTTAAGGTCGAGTCTAGGCCTGCTGTCTGTCGCGGCTGACCCCAACCAGCAGACGTCACCCCGAGCTCATTTGCATGGCCTGCTATTCACAAGAGAGACAAGCGGGCTCTTCCGCTCCACCCCACCCCTACCACGGCGTACATCTACCTACAACCTGCATAGTCTCTCTATCCTCTACCGCCGACACCTGCTTGAGGCTGATATGTGGTCATATCCGTTTGCAGACACGGTGGCCCGAGGGTGCGGCACAGCGCTGCTGAAGTCACTGGCTTCACGCTTCACAGACTTTTACCGCTGTGCTCATAGTCGACGCCAACGAATAACCGAGGCTCCTCGATTGTATCACAGTTTTGCTAAAATAAAGCATATTCCGTGCGAGAGCTGACCCCTCAAACCCCAAGACGGATATCTGCGTATACAGTGGCACCAGAATTGCGAATTAGTGAGTTCAATGTGACACTAAGAGCAATGACAGAAGCTCTAGTAGTGAAGTGAGAGATAACCAAGAAAGGAGCAATGCCAGCGAACGTTTATTAGCATTTAAAGCGTGTTATTTTTTACACGAATTTGCCTTAGCGCCGTGGATTGCTGTCCAACATGGATGTCAAACGGATGTTTTCTCCTGGTGATATGACCCTGGTGGTGGTCATCATCCTATCCGTCACTGGCCTGGTCCAGACTGCCTGTCCACTCTATGAACCTTACTGGAACTTCTGCCGCTGTGATGAGTCAGATGACAACAACGAGGTCATAGATCTCATCAGCTGTTCTGAGGTTCACGTCTACAGCAACAACACCTTCCCCATGCTCATCGACCGTAACCTGTCTTCTTCGTTCAGGATCATACGGAAGATCCAGATCACCGATAGTGACATCCAGACGATTCCAGGCTACACGTGGGAGTATGTACGGCTCAGAAGTCTGGAAGCGATAGGCTTGGGGATTGAACAGGTTGATAGGAACGCCTTCCAAGGCTTTATCTCTGATTACATGGAGAACTTGCTTCTGGGCGATAACAGGATATCCACAATAGAGCCTGGGACGTTTAGGGGATTGTCTCAACTCAGGACTCTTTCCTTGAAAGGTAACAGACTTGGGATAATAAGAGATGGCGACTTTTCAGACTTGGTGTCTCTCACTCACTTGAATCTCGAACAAAACTTAATAGGAGAGGTAGAAGAAAGGGCATTTTCATCGCTGGCTTCTCTCGAAAAATTGGTCATATATGAAAACAGACTGGTCGAGTTAAAGGCCAATACTTTTGCCAATTTAGAGAAAATGTCCGATCTGAATATACGACAGAACAGAATTGACAAACTCGACAAAAGGCTACTGCGCAATCTGAGTCTGCTCACACGGTTTGACGCGTCTGTGAACTCCATAACCGACCTCGACAGTCTAACTTTTGAAAACAACAGGGAGCTACGGTGGCTGGATTTGGCCGTCAATGAGCTAGAGGAACTCCAGGATGGCGTTTTCTACCAGCAGGGGGAGCTGAAGTATCTCGACCTCTCAAGCAATCGTCTCAGGACAATTCCAGAAAATCTCTTTGGCACAAACAGAAAGCTGGAAACGGTTTTCTTGGATCACAATCGCATTCAGGATTTGCCAGATTTCGTCTTTGAAAGCTTGCGTTTCATTTCCGTTCTACACTTGAATCAAAATAACATATCCTCCATCACAAGCCAAACGTTTACCGCTGCCTCGACGCTTAAGAAGCTTCAGCTGCAAAACAATAACTTGCAGAGGATACCACTTGCCTTTGATCATCTAAGAGAACTGGAAATACTGGACCTGTCTAATAACGATATCCAACAGGTGGAACCAGGTTCACTGGATGTTTTGGATGCGTTACAAACACTGGATTTCAGCGGCAACAAGCTAAGAGAGTTATCGTCTACTTGGCTAGGGAGGATGCCTAATCTGACACGACTTTATCTCAGCAGGAACTTTTTGCATAGTTTGAGTCCAGGCGTCTTCCTGAACCGCGATTCTCTGAAGGAGCTCGACTTGTCTAGCAATCCCCTTCAATTTATCCAGTCCTCCGACTTCTACGGACTTCCCACGCTAAACGTGTTGTACCTCAATAATACATGCATTGATAGCTGGCCGGATGGCGTCTTCATGCCCTTGACCAATCTTAGGGCACTATATCTGCAAAACAACCCGATTAGGTTCGTCCTGAACAACACCTTTTCTAGTTTGCCACACCTCACTGACCTCCATTTGTCCTATACCGGACTCCAAAGTGTCGATTCTGGAGCATTTAGGGCCGAAAATCTCCCCAACCTGGCAAGACTGGTCCTATCAAACAATCAGCTGAGAGAACACCTCATACAGACCTTCGAGAGCATAAACACTACACTGCGTTACCTTGATATCGGTAACAACCGACTGAATACCCTACGATCAGCCAACCGAGACCTACTTGACAATCTGGAGTCACTGAACGTTGAGGGAAACCCGTTGGCCTGTAGTTGTGGGGATCTGCAGTGGCTAACCCCTGTACTGGTAGAACAGAACATCAACATGTGGTGCGAGTCTCCACAAAGTTACCATTATTACAAACCAGTGTGTGCTGCTTTGGCTCAGTCGTGTCTACCCCAGGACGTGGACCCTAGCATTGTCAACTGTCCCCAGTCCGTCAGGGTGGATGAGACACTGGCCAACAGGACCAGATACAGCAGGCCGTCAAACGTGGACTATGGGATCTGTGATCCAAACCGCTACACCACCAGACCCCCTCACCAAACGACTCTAGAAATGACTACCATGGATATGGCAACAGTGACCCCTCCGTCTGTCATCACTCATGTCAGTGTGACATCTGACAGAAGATTCATAACAATCCAGTGGAACGTCTCAGAGGAGTACTCCGACTACTGGAGGGCAATCACAGTTAGTGTGGCATCCACAGACCCGCCTTTCAGAAGGCAATATCGGCTAAACGCAAACGACTCTTTTCACCTCCTCTTCATGGATGGTGAGTACGACACGCTGTATGACATTTGCGTCAGCACGGAGGTGACTAACTCTTCCGTGGTGACCTCAGGATCCCGGTGTCTACAGATTAAGACTGATGAGAGGGGGGCTGCCGCCAGCCAGGAAACTACCCCTCTCTATATCCCGGTAGTGGCGGCTACGGTGGGAGGGGCAGTTATCATCACCACCATAGCCGTGGTCGCCTGGGCCGTACAGAGGAGGAAAGAGAAAGAGAAACAGGAACAGAAGGCCAATCTGCAGGATCGGGTGGAGACTTGGGACGCCCTACACGGTGTGGATGAGGATAGAGACGAAGCCATGGTGGCTCAGGAACAGACAACGTTACCTGTGGATACCTATGAGAGCACAGCCAAGGATTCCAACTCGGATAAAGGAGGCGAGGGTTCCGGTTCAGATAATGGGGAGGAGCTGCCTGCTGCCGGCAACGGTAGTGTTAACATTGGATACGAACACTACTGACAACGTGGCAAGGGTGTAAGATCCCTTTAGCCAAGAGATTAGCCATAATCTGCCATGATCTGCTGTTAGGTGTCGAACCACAAAGGCTTATTGACCTTTCTTTCTAATGCGTTGTATGTCATAACGGTACTACTATATAACAACTACTATACTGAAAACCAAAGCATTTTAGCACATCAGACGGTTATATATATATATATGTAATAGTATACAATATATACAATTCTTTTATGACAGAGAACACCTTAGAAAGGTCAGCACTTTTTTGTCAAAACATTGATGCATCGGATGTTCGCCTGCATTTTGTTTTCTTCGAAATGCCTATATTATAAATACATATGGCATTAATTGTGAAAATGTATTCGTTGATAAATATTGCATTAAAACTGAGCATATTAAGTAGTTGTGACGTTCCCCGTTGCCTCAAATGAAGTTAGTGGAATTACAGCTGTCGCTCTAATTACATGTATAACAGTCGATTATAAATTAGCCTTTGCCCAGTATTAATGGAAGGCAGGGATAATGTTTTTGTCTTGCTGTATACATGGGCGTACTCTCCTTAGGATTTGGGATATTATGTCACCAAACACTGAGTGGTGGTCAATCATGGATGGAGTTGTGAAAATGTATCTAGACGGTACATCCATCATCTTGAGCGATATCTGCAGTAATATCTAACAGTCAGTGATGAGATTTTCATATCTTTGTACATGCAGTTTAATCCACCAGGTACATACGCTTTACTGTAAATACGAAGTACAGCTCTCGTGTGTGGAGTATGGTTTAAGAGATCTGCGTGCATGTGTCACAGTTTGGAGGATTTACTCTAGTATCAACAGCATCAAAGATAAAGTGACGCACTAGTATTTAAAAAGCAGTATGTATTATATGTGTATATTTGCGAGTATCCATAGATTGTATAGGTTGAGAAGTTGATTTTTCAGTCCTGTCCGAATTTGTCACACACACAGATCTATCATCCCTCTATGATAGAGTAGCAGTAGTTTATTTCTTAATTGTACATAGTATCAACATGATCAGCCAAGGGGAATGAATTCTAGACAATACTCTACAATTTAAGGCTAGTCACACCTAAGCCAGCAGCTGTGGATTGTTCGTTGTTTCATTTATAACTGAGATAATTATGAACAGCAGGTGTGTACCTACGGGATCTAACATGGTTACTTTAATAAAGTACACGTACAGTCATACAGCTTCCCATATTTAACCAAGAGAGTAATACGTGTAGTAGCAGACGAATTGCAGTATCGTTACTGTCATCGTCGTGGACATCTGTATCTTTAACATCTCACCTACACTGTTATGCTATCGCCGTCTAATTTGTGTAGATATCACTGCAGTTGTAAATTATAGCAGTGGGCGCAAAACACGTGGGATGAAATTGAAATAAAATGTTACAATCGTGATGTTACAATCGTGCAGTGGCGCTGAAAACTATACATGCGCTAAATGCTAAAGGGAAGCCTGGTCACTTTTTATGCGGAAACAGTTTTAAGTTTATAAAACAGAATCATCAGTGACGCGGTGTAAGCAAATACAAAGGTGTAAACGGCTTAGAGCCTCACACGTGCAGGAGAACAGTACTGTTCCTTTGCTGATCAAGTTTGCATTGTAAGTGCGAATAATATATGGCTGTATTTGGCTGCCAGTGATAACATGGCAGAGTGCCGGGGCAGAGTGATCGAGTGACTGAGAATTAGCACAGCAGTCGTCACAGGCAGGGGCCGACTTACCTCCAGGCTAAACCACTGATCGTGTGGCATGCCAGGGACCGTTTCAATGGCTCTCTGGGTGGTTGAAAGTCCCCTTCTATGCAGCTTGTCAGCATGGTCTCTTTCGTTCGTAATGTGATTAATTGTTCAAGCGACCTTGAATGGCTAAAAATACCGGTATGTTAATATTCGTTGTCTAAACAGACACCCTGGCCTTATTGAATTAATTTGGTGAAAGCGATCTTTTGATGCAATCTCTCTCAGATCTTCACTACATACATGATGTATACGGACACAAACTGGAAGCGATGTTCTGCTGTTTTGCATTTTGAAAGTTTCGGTTTATCAGTCACTCTGACCTCAATGTGAACGCGCGACATGCAAGTTGTTACAAAGGTTTGCTTTATACACCTGGCCTAGGACTCCACTCAGCAACCCAGAAACCTGAGACAATTTCAATTCTTCCCAACAGCTAAACTTCCATGCGAAAGATGGAAGAAAACATGAAACAGGAAAGGGTCGCTCCTAAAGCAAGCCGTGTCCTTTTAGAAACTTGACAAACGTCCTAGTTACTTGTAGGGGGCGGTCGCATTGTCACCCCCGTTGTCGCTCCCGTCAACCTTGTTAGCGGGGGCTTCATAGCGATTACATTGCATAAGACAATTTGACTGCTGGGGGAAGTAGCAGCAATGATCGGGACACCATACCAGTCATACAATGTGACAAGAGAACTATGTAATGCAAACTATATCATATGCCATATATGATATACCATCCAACACTTCATGCGGCACGCGTAATGCATACGTCATGCATACCTGGCTGGCAGACTGGCGTAAAGTTACGGAGTACATCGCTGGAACGAGGCCGGATTTTGCTGATCCCAGCTGACCTTAACCCAAATAACATTTATACTACCCAAGGTTCACCCCAAGCAGTCTGAAGCTTGAATGTTTATCTACATGGTGAAAAATATAATGAAACACTACTAGCTTTGAATGTTTGGGATCAAATATGAATGACCCCTACATGGATTCACAGCATGAAACTTCATTATAACATATAGTGCTATCAGCAGGGAGGAGGAAGGGTTGATCTATCCAGGCGTGTCTGCTAGCGTGTCCCGAACAAAAGTGACGCGAGAGAGGCGAGACACACGCTTTCGGATGCTGGTTGTCAATTTGCTCATTGTCTGATAGTCTCTGGGCCTCTTTCTGCTAGCAGACAGTGGTCTTAACAATTTTCTGTGTAGTACTCTTTACTTCCACCTTGATATCATAAACGCAATTTAAATATATCCATGTTTAATTTTCTCTAATTTTTATTTTATACAACACTTCATTCATTTCAAATGTATCCACTAAAACAATGTCTTGTGTAACACCGTAGTGCTCAGGCTACACCACCAGCTGCGTTGTGTTCTGGCGTTTGTTTACATCACGTCGCGTAATTCTATGGCCCTGTGTGCGTTCAGGATGTGCCACAGCCAAGATCACTGAGGATACGATTTTTCTTGTGAGATGGTCCCCGAAAATCCAAATGGCTTGAAAATGACTCACGAAACCCGGGACATTTATGGCCATTTAGTTCGTGGAAAATTTTCCGCATTTTCTATGTTCTGGGAGTCTTAAATCACATTAGTGGTATAGGTATATTGCTGCGAAAATTGCCTGCCCGACGTACACTAAGAATATTAAGTCACGCTTTGCATTTTTTTTTTGTCTCGAAGTGCTGTGTGGAGAAGACACCGTGCATGTGACTGTAAAGACTGCAAACACATGCTGCGTGTTTGGATACGTGTCTGTAATAGCAAACACGAGATATTCCCTATAGAAAATGGAGCGCATCACGGGCTTAGATGTAGCTTTTTGAGTTTCACCGTACTGCGCTCATGAATACTTGGAGATACTTCAACTACCACCCACCTACCACAGTATAGCACCTACCGTGCTGGCGCTAGCATTACAAATTTGTCTTGTTAACTGCCCCCACACCAGTGCAAATCTTGGTTCCCAACGCGGAGTTTTGGATTTCTAATGTTCTACCACGGGATACACTTGAGGAATTTACGTGAAATGTTATGGCCAGGTGCCAGCATATTAGGCTTAGGTTTTACTAATTATGGGTAGCAATAGCCAGCAACAGACAGCAACGGGTATCAGTGTTCACTCCCTACATCCAAGGATGGTATAGACAGACTAGGTACTAGGTACCATCCTTGCTATATAACTGAAGTCTGTGTAATCTTCAGAATTTGACAGCCCAACAGCGAAGGTCCACACCAGACCAGAGTTTGTTTAAGGTGAAGAAGGATGAGTAAATATTCCATACAATTCAAAATGCTGCCACACGCCCTTAATTCAATTAGTCAAATTTTATGTTGCATGAACAGGCACTTAATTGTCTGTCGCCAATCGCATTTTGATATGTGTCCGCAGAACTTACATCTAGGCCTGTGATGCGCTCCATTTTATATAGGGGAATATCTCGTGTTTGCTATTACCATGATTACAGACATGCAACTTCTTCTGTCACATCGGAGTACCACATTGTATTGGAACTGCCCAGCCACCATATCACCTTTTGTGAGCGGGATTCTTATTAAGAGCTAACAGCCAACATGATAGTGACGTATATATACTACTGGTATTCGAATTTACTTCACCGTGTACATGGTGTACCACAAGTGGTCAACTTTAATTAAAGAGCAAATGCATGCTTTGAACGCATCCATATACTGCCTAGTTTTTTTCTCTACCTCCAGCCCCTGCCCCCAGTCCCCCTTGATACATATATCGGCTTTTCTTGTTTGTTGGAAAGCGAGCTGTGGTCAGAAGTTTCTCCCAAATAGCGCTTCGGGAATTTACGGAAATCGACAGAGTTTCTTTTCTACCCGCTATAAATCTTACCCCAACCACACCATCCCCATCACACCCCATGCCCCAATACATTTCTTATAAAACCCAAAGAATCTACTATTTTCCTGATATTGACAAAATGCAAAATGCTGTCACCCATATGGTTCTTTCTACTGTCACGAAGACGTTATGATATTACCTCCCAAATTTTTACGGTATATGTTGAGACTTTGTGTGTGTATGTGTATATTTAGGTACGACGAGGATATTAAAACTATACATACAATATGGTCTGGAACATTGCAAATTCTGCAAAAAAAAAAGAAGAACAGAAAAAAAAGAGTTTTACGACGCATGACTTCGCCTTTAGGATATCATTTCGGATTGAAATTAGGCATATATACATGTACATCAAACTTGTTATTCTGGTGAATATCATATTCAATTGTTAGTAGCTATGGAATTGCAATATACTGAAGTAATTACGTAACGCAACTTAATGAAACTTTTCCTTCAAGCGCACGTACGTGACATTTGTTGGGTTACAATATACTTTCAGTAGTGTACTACATGTATATTATAATTTCGTGGGCCAAGTTGAATCATGTTTAAATCGTACCACGACAGTATTACATCACTACATGTAGGTTACCTCAGTTTTTCTTATGTACACTTCCAATCCTACTCTCGAGGCTCCAATTATATTATGGTCAGTGTAGTTGTAAATTCTCAAATAATTACTAACTTTACAAGTAGGTAATCCTGAAATACATTAAATAAACAAGAGACAGGCCCCGCATTAGCATGGCGTTCTGTTTAACAACGTCCGTCAGAGATAAGTCTAAGTTATGATTATGCCTAATGTGGTGACCATGTAGTTGAATTTTCCGAGTCACCAGCTGATTTTGAAAACGTGCACGGAATGTACGGAAGTTTATCTTGAGAAACAATGTCAGTCAGAAGTACCCAAATGCCCAGTGTACACCTGAACTCGAGGCTAAAAGTTTTGGCTTTCTTCACTCTATGGAAACCGTTTCCGAGTTAGGGGACATTTTGTAAAAAGTGCACCGAATGACGCCAAATTGATCTTGACATCCTGGAAGCCAAACGTGTTTGATACACAGTGTACACAGTGACCGAAAATATTGCCCGTTTGCTCTCCTGATCGAGGATTTCCTAGATGCGAACCGATTTGGAAGAAAGGCCGCGCAAAACCCCACAAAATTGTCATGCGTATACACATCGATTTGCAAAGCTATATATGGAAATCAGATAAGGAAAATATCGTACACTGTGTATTTGACTTTTAAGTTCAAATCCAATATATATGGCCTATGGCCTAATTAGCCATATATGATTTATTGTTGGTATTCAATAGCAATATTTATCATGTTTATTAATGCTCCAACTCTATTCATGAGATAGTACGGCTTGAAATAGTCACCGATATGACCTTTATTGCCCCGATATGTGACCTATTTAATATCACACAAGGACACATCTGATTGTGCGGCACGATTCCCCATGTATGGCTATTAGTGATCAATAGTAACATATTCCCTAACTCTACTGCTTTCTGAGATATCAATATGTTTGAAATTATACTTGACCTTGATCTTGATCCTTCAATGTCACTCAACGTAAAAATCTAATGACACACTTGGACCCCCATATATAACTCCCTGTCGGCGTTTAACAGTACCATATTGCCTAAAGTGTGAATGACCTTGACTCTGACCTTTCATTTTCACTCAAGATCTAATCCAATAGTGCAATTTAAGTCTTGATACATGCCTTCTTAACTACTGGTATTGAACAGTAGTCCCGGGGGGGGGGGGGTCTCTTCAATTGACTTGCTATATGTGTAGGTACCGCCCAGCTGGGTGTCTTTTCTGGAATATTAGGTGTCGTCCAGGATATCTTTTTCCTAAAATTTGGTTTATTACAGGGTATGCTTTTTGAAAAAAAATGTTGTAATATAGGTTATACTGTGTTGGCTCTCTTGACTGTACATTCTCTTAAATGATGCCTTAAAAGTTACTTATTATTAATTGGATCCTTTGAGATTATTATACTTAGTTTATAAGAACTGAAAATGATTCAAATGTAGTTGGGTGCAATATAGATATAATGAATTTTTACTGATCTGGCCACAGTTTTCACCGAGGGGGGGGGGGGGGGGGGGGCCCGTGGGCGTTAAAATAAGTACCCCCACCATTTTTAGTGCAGGGGGGTGGGGGCGTGGACGGCGACGCAAAAAAAATAAAAAAAAAAAAATGAA
>JAAUYG010221089.1_pt1 | contig 13016 bp, 16 predicted proteins | sample 7278091 | NCBI WGS metagenome assembly JAAUYG01 (sample SAMN14350201, study PRJNA611818) | marine sediment metagenome | isolation source: surface marine sediment (0.6m) | place: French Polynesia: Moorea | collected 2018-08
AAATAGCGCTGCCACTGCAGCAGCAGACACTGTAGAATACACTAACATTGATAAATACGGAACCTTGAAATTTGCCAAGAAACTGGAGGAGGAAAGAAAAGCTGCCCGTGGTGAAGTGACGGTGTGCATGAAAACTAAGCGACTCAGCGCAAAGTTTTGAAGTTCACTGCTCACAAGGGAAATGCTGCTGCTGACAGCTTGATATCCATTTTCTATTTTAAAATTTGATGCCAGTTTTTGGACACTGTTTGGGAGGCACACGCGACGCTTGGCGGGAATCATCCAGATAACACAGGCCGCCAGCAGATACACGAACGTCAACCAGCTGTCTTGCGTGATGCGTGTTTCCTTTTTTTTCTAACTTGCCGATATGCACCTGGACAAGATGTTCGTAAAAATGTCTCAACGAACACAAAGTGTAAGCCTCCCCGAAGCGTGTACAATTTCTGTCTCAAAAAGATTTTGTTTTGTTCTGCACAATGACATGTCCGAACTGAGCTTCGCACAAATCACAGAGGTTTTCGGCTGGAGCCTGTCCCTTTTCCGGAACAGTATTGAGTACTTTGGGCCCAGGAGCTGCATTCTTGCATGCATTTTTGTGTGTGTGCGGTTTTTTTTTTTTTTTTCTTGGCTGTTTCAACAACTTCATGTACCGTTCTGGGGGACCTTGAGGGAAAATGCCTTGCAAATATACTTCAGCTATTTTCTTGCAACAGTTTGTCTTCTAAGTTTTCGCGACTCTTGGAGGTCTATTCACTAAGTGTACCGCAAATTGTGTGGACATTTTGAGCGCATTCAAATTTTGACAATGCGAATGAATTCGGGGTCAATTTGGGCAAAAGATAAAAGACTCATTTCATTGTTCAATTCGCACTGTTGTTGGAAGGGCATCAAGCTGTGGTCATCGCAGACCACATGACGACCAAGGAGTATTTACCGCTTCGCGGTAAATTTTCTGGTATTCTATTGTTCTGACAGTGAAAATACGTATAGGATATTGTTTGAGAGGTGGTAAAATACTTCCTCGAGAGCCCGCAGGGCTCCAGAGGAATATCTTAGCACCCCAAGAACAATATCCATTGTATTTACCAAGACAAATAATTGATTTTAACACTTCTTCTATTGTTGATGTTGATTGCTTCCATTGAACTCCTCCAAGCCCTTTTGTTTTAAGGGAACATTAAGCCAAATACCTCTGTGATTGTTCAATTGTCTCTGTTTTGATTGTCTCTATTGAACCAGCCATAACTTCTCTCACCTGAAGGTGTTGATAGATTCTTTTGAAGCAAAGAGAAGTTATGGCTGGTAATGCACGTTGGCGCATTTTTTCAACAACAGCTGGGTTGCAACGCAAAGTTGTATGCACACCAAAATTGTGTCATGATGCAACTTCACATTGTTGTCAGCATGGAAAAATTGAAATGTTTCAATCTGCGAAAAGTTTGCGTCACAACGCGCCCGGTGTGTCAACTCCCCAAGTTATCCTGCAGTCGTCCTCGTTGTCATTGTTGTTGATGGTTTCGTCGTTGTAGTCGTCGTGCACGGACCCCACCACTGAGTATATATAGAAGCGCGGCCTTGACGATGGTAAGCACTCTTGTTTTGTGAAGCGGTATGCAGTTCAAATGTCCATCCACACCCAGGACACACTGTGGTTTGAGGGATTTTCTTGACGCAAAGAAAAAATTGGAAAGTCATTTGCTTTGCATGGTGAAGACGAGTGTCCTTTTTGGAAGAGTGTTGCGTGGCCATCGTCACACTGGAGTGGAGTTCAAAGGTTCATCGTGACTTTCAACCAGCAAAGTCAAGAGCAGATTCTGGGTGCACCCAAGATTGTGGACGATATATAATGGCCTCACCTGGGATTTCCAAAAGTAAAACCACCTAAAACTGTGGAAGTTGGAAGTTGCTTATTTCCACTCAAACGTTCCTGTTGCTGTTTTGTTAAATTTGTGTTTAACTTGAAAATGAAGCTTTTTTGGACCATGAGGGTCGTGCTCGGGGCTCAGGCCCGACACTCTGGGACACTGGGATACCTGCCGGACGTCATTGGACAGTTTAAGCACCAAACGTAACTTCAGGGAACGGAACGTAACCAAGAAAGAAGAGCCAACGTCTGAGGGTAATTTTGGGAGGTGTGGCAAAAAAGCACACATTGGATTGGCAGTTGTTTTTCTGGATTACGTTCAGTTCCTGAATTTACGTTTGGTGCTTAAACTGTCTATTGTGCAGCGCAGCGGAAAAGCGTCTGGTCCAAGATTGGTTGAACCAACTGATCAGATCTATCGCGGCAGGTTTTGCGCCTTTTTTAACCCTCCTTGGCGTTTTTCTTTGAATCCAGGTAAGTGTGATGGCAACTCTGGTAGGACGAGAGAAAAGTCTGTTTTTTGAGCATGTTGCCTGTTACGATCTGAAAAGACCTTCACATGCAGGGTCGGTTCGAGGGAATTAGGAGGCCTGGACTGCATGGAAATCCTCAGGTCTGACTTGGCTGAAAATGGCCTTGACGTCAAATTTTCACACCAAATATCTCTCCTTTCTGGCTACATTTTTGCTGAAAAATGCATGATTTGAACAAAACTCTGTGGGTGGTCAGAATGTACGAAACACATCTGAATGCGAGGTACAGGCTGGTCCCGCTTAATTCGAAATTGATACACCGAGTAGTTTTCTTTGCGAACTTCAAATTAAGCGGGGAATTAACACGAGAGAGATCGGAAACTTCGTTTGCCATAATTAGGCGGGAATTCGGATTATCCATATTCCTATTAACCGGGACCCACCTGTACAGCTGGAGATCGGACAGATGCAGCAGGCGCGGATCCAGTACTTTGGTCAGGGGGCCCAGCGGAGTTTGGACCCCAAGCAAGGGCCCTGAGCCCAAAATTTGCTCAAAATAGGGGTTTTTCCCTCAAAAATTGCCTGAAAACTGCATGAAATTGAAGAAATCTTGGGGGCAAGGGGGGCCGGGCCCCCAGGGCTCCCCTGGATCAGCTACTGTGCAGGCACGTCAAATGCATCCATTATTTACAACATGAAACAGGAAAGAAGTGTGGCCTGCGGGGGTCGCAGCACACTGGGTGGAGGGGGTATGGTCAGCAGTGGCCGCGGTCGGGAAACTGCTTACGAAGTGGCTTAACATTACGAAACTGGCTTCAAGAGAAAGAAAAAGTGTTGTGTGTGGTCATGTGAACTCAACCCACGTGTTTACCGTTGATTCCACCCAACACGGCAGAATCATGTCTGCGTAGGATGGTGGCTCTTTTTTGTGAAAATCTGTATAGGCCACATGTAGGTGGAACCTTTGTTCCCAAGATTACTTCTCGTGTTTGAAATTTTATAGTTCACAAAGTGATCATTCTCACTTTGCGTGGATTTTTCACACGTGTTTCGTTTGTTTCGGCAGGTGATGGGGTTTCTTCATCTTCATTCTCTTTGTTCATCTGAGACTGGTTTCACAATGGGTATTGATTGATTGCGGGAAGAAAGCACCGGAAAACTTTTGTGAAGTTGCGACGCACAAGAGCACTGGAAATCTATTTTCCTTTCTTTTCGTTTTCAGGGCGCGCGTCTGAAAGCAGAGTAGCCTGTGGGTCTGGGTCACACTGCCGTCACGGACAGGCCCTCCCCCACCCCAAGCAAAGGTGACGCTTCGCGGCCTGGACGCTGGTGCAGCCTCCTTGTTCGGTTGGATGACTGAAAACTAGAATGCTTGGTGCATTGTGTTGGGCCTTGCTTTGTTGAGCTGACCAAAATAGCTGCCAAAGGTTGGCCAACTAGCCACTTTGGCCTCCATTTTGACCCACTTAACTGTTGCCTTCAGGGTTGCTGTGTGTCGCCCTATTATCCTGTTTTTATGTATCAAACATGGTGAGTAAATAAGAAACTCTCCTGCCACGGACAGACAACTGAACAGATGCACATGTAGCGTGAGAGTATGAGTCGCTCCTTGCAGCGGCAAGGCGCGACCAAAAAAGAAAAATCAGTGAATGTGTCTAAAAGGTGAGTGTATGCGAATAACTTGTTCTGTGTTTTGTATGTCACTTGACGGGAATGTTTTTCATGTCTTTTCGCACTGAGCGATAACAAGTGGATTTTCAATATGGCGGCCAATGTACCGCCTCTTCGTCCAACCATGAAACAGTCCAAGCTTACTGATATGAGGACCAGTCAGGTTCTTTTGGGATCAGAAGGCAGAGCTAAAGCTGTTCTAAGGCCTTCAAGTTTAGAACCAGTTTTATCTCAGGCTTCCCAGTCCGATTGGTTGCAGGAGACCCACTTAGACCATGATCATGATCATGACTCACTTCCTTCTGATGGTGGTAAACATGATAGTCAGCAAAGTACTAAATCCTGGGCTGATATTGCCACCCAGGATTGAGAATCTAGTTTCAGAGCTATGATACCCATGCTAGAACATACCCCACAGGTGTGTCCTGTGTTCATCAACTACAAGAAAGTTTCTGCTACAGGTATGAAAACTCATTTGGTGTATGTGGCAATTGCTGTAGCCAAAGCTGTGGGTGAGAAAAATGTGGATGCAGTTCAACCTACAAGAAATGGATGGTAGATATATGTTAAAACTGAGGCTGATAGAATGGCCCTGATGGCCTCTGGTGTTAATCTAGTTGGTAAGCACATTGACATGACTGGCAGGTTGGATCTTGTATCTGTGCCCAATGTTAAGATCATTGTCAAAGACTTGCCTCTTCATGAGGTTTCTAATGAAGATGTTCTACAGGCTCTGAAGCAGGTCACCACAGTGGCCTCACCAATATGGTATTCCAATATCTGGATCAATGGTAGACATACCCATCCTCAGAATCGTGATCAATTTGTGTATATCCCCAAGGCTCAGGTACAGGATTTACCAAACTCTTTTGTGGTTCAAGGCATTAAAGCTCGCATTTTCAAGCCAGTGCTATACGCATGATGTTCTAGATACCAAAGGACTGGTCACTGTTCAGGGAGCAAGTCATGTCCAGCTCTTGTGCCTCCCAAAGTCCAGGACTCCACTGAGGCTTTTAGAGGATCTGCAAATCCTCTTTCCAACCTACACATTTGCCCAGAGGGTTGCAAGTGGGAGAATGCTGCTGGTTTGGAAATGGTATCATCTGCGGATGATTACCAGTTTATGAGGCTCAGTGCTCATGGACATGCTGACAAGGCAGAAAGACTGCTTGAAGAGACACATGCAGTGGATGCTATGCACTCTGCTCACATCATGGTTCTAATGGAGCAGGAAAGTTCTACATGGTCTGATATGAAAGATACAGCTATGGAGACTGCATGTCACAAGAAATTTGACAATTGCCCTCATGCTAGAAAAGTACTTCTCAAAAGCAGGTCTGAACTTACTGAATGCACATCCAATATGTACTGGGGTACAGGTTTGGATCATCATAGAATGAAAGAGACACTTCTTGATTTCTGGCCTGGCCAGAACAGACTTGGACAAATTCTCGAGAAGATATGTGGTGACCTATTGGAGGATTTCCATCTCTCCCAAATTGATGGCTGAGTTGATGCCAAAAGGAAGAACATGAGGCCTTTAGCAGATAGTTCTAAGAGGGTCAACATGGAATGAATTACCTCTATGTTTTGGTGATGTTATCCTGTATTACTTTCAATTGTAATGGTTTACAGAATAGAGACAAGTGGTCTACCCTGTGGCACTTCTTGAGCAGCTCTGGTGCTTATAGTCTTGCAGGAAACACATTTGATGGACAAAGATATTAGAGCTTTTTCTTTGCATGCACAGTCCTTTCAGTTGTTTAATGCCTTTGGTTTATCTAATTCTGCTGGTGTTCTATTGGCTCTTCATAGGAATCAAGGACTAAGTGCAGAGCTGGTCTATACAATTCCAGGACATGCTTTGATTGTGGATGTTCAGGTTCAGGACAGTGTGTGGAGGTATGTCAATGTCTATGCCCCACCTCAAGTAACTCAAAGGAAGGATTTTTTCTCTGCATTATCTCAATGGGTTATTCCAAGTAATACCATTGTTCTGGGAGATTTCAATTGTGTCACTGCATCAATGGATAGGTTGCCTGGGAATCTTGATGCTACTAGTGCTCAATTAGGTTCCTGTTTAGATAAATAGGGTCTTGTGGAACCCCCAGGTTTGATGACTTTCACTTATCAACACCCTTCAGTTAGAGAGTAGAAAAGCAGAATTGATAGAATTTATGTTCCCACAGAGCTCTGTGATAAGCTATTCATGTTTATGCAGTGGTCCCAATTGTCTGATCACTTAGCTGTTATTCTGTCAAAAAAAACACAGACAAGGGACCCTCAGCATGGCAGTTGCCTGAGGATTTAGTTTCAGACCCTTATATGTCTCACATGTTACAAGCCATAATTGACAAGCTTGATTCTTCACAGCTAAATCCCTTGTTACAGTGGGAGATGTGTAAATTGGAAGTACAATCTTGGTGTTAACAGAAAATGAAGTTTTGTTGCAAACAGCATGATTTGGAGTTGAAAAGCCTCTGTGCTTTACTTAGAACTGTTAATAGGAGAATCTATATGGGTGAGAATCTTGAGACAGATTGATGTCATCTTCAATGTACTATTGCACAAAGAGAACAATCTTTATAGGAACAAGATAAGGTTGATGTTACCTCATGGATTGAAAAAGAAGGAAAATGTCACCCATATTTCCTGTATTTGGAAGATATTAGAACATGCTTGCATGGCATTGATTTGATTAAGAATCAGACTGGTACAGTGGTTCATGGAGAAGCCACATTGGAAGTTCTGAGAGACTTTTATGCTGACCTTTACTCCTTCCAGGATGTAGTGTCAGAGTCAGAAATGAGGGAGTTTATTGCTCAATTACCTTTACCAACTTTGAAGGGTGATGTGGATGAGGGTCCAATCACACAGAGAGAGGTTCTGGATGCTATTGGCAAGCTTAAGCTTGGGAAAGCTCCAGGTACTGATGGTCTTACAGCCATATTCTATAAGAAATTTGCTTCTATGATAGCCCCATTATTGTGTTCAGCCTTTAATGCAGCATTTCAGGATGGCTCTTTGTCTCTGTCTCAGCATGTAGCCATACTTGTCCTTTTGTTCAAAAAAGGCTGTCTTCTTGATGCAGGCAACTATAGACCTATATTGTTGACCAATGTAGATTACAAAATCCTAGCCTATGTTCTAACTGCTCATCTTAAGCCAGCTCTTGATGACATTATACTTCCCTCACAAACCACATACCTTCCTGGGAGATTTATTGGTACAAATATTCGGAAAATTCAGGATTCCATGGACTTTGCTTTATGCAATAAAAAGGAATGGGTCATCCTCTTTCTAGATTTTCATAAGGCTTCTGATAGTGTATCCTATGTATTTCTTTTTACTCTTCTCAGTTCTATGGGCTTCCCAGTGTCTTATGTAGCTTGGGTCACTCTGTTATATTCTCAAGCAGAATCAATAGATAGAAACAAAGGATGGCTGTCTAGCCACTTTCTTCTGAAATGCAGCATTCATCAAGGATGCCCCCTCTCCTGTCACCTCTTTAATCTGGTGGGGCAGGTGGTTATTTTATATCTTCAATCTGAGGGTCTCTTTGTATGGTGGACTTATTAATCTGACCTGAATAGCCTATATGCAGATGATATTGCTCTGATCTTAGAACACTGTGATATGATTCCAAAAGTGATTAAGCTCATTCAATAGTGTGGACAGTTTACTGGGTTGAACCTGAATATCTAAGACAGTAGCATATGCCCCACATATTACAAAGCCCTTCTTCATTGAAGGCATCAGAGTCAGTAATGAACTGGTTAAGTACCTAGGGGTATGGGTGGGGGACTCTACTGAGTACCATAATAAAATGTTTACAGATGTTCTGTCTAAGATATGAAAAGTGGCTGCTAAGTGGAGGCATAGAACATTGACTCTGAGTGCAAGAGTCTTAGTTCTTAAGTGCATGATTTTTTCAATTAGTATTCATACCTTTACTAATGTTTTTCTCTCCAATGACATGTTGGAGATACTGCAGCATGTTGCTAATGACTTTCTATAGAAAGGTAGGAACAGATTGAAACAGCAGAAGTACTGGAACTCTTCCAAGTGGGGTGGTCTGAATCACTTACATGTTAAGCACTGCATTTATAACTTGCATGTTTGCTAGATGTGTCATCTCTGGGAAGATAAGGGGTATACTTGGTCTGTTTTTGCTTGGAAATGGATTACATCTATTTATCCTGAACAGATTTTTCCAGGCATGGTTGCATGTCATGATGGCCTTTTGAATAAGATTCCCTCTTTCTATGCCTCAGTTCTAAGGGCCTTTGCCTTGATTAACTGCCTCAAGGTGTCTGTTAAGTATTTATGCAATATCTGGGCATCTTCTGAATACCCTGGTATCTCTGTACCTATGGTTATGGCAGGCTATATTGAGGTTGGTGTCTTACCAGTTCTTAATGGTATTTTGGACTTTCAGACTATTCAGCAGAGAGTCCAAGCCATGGGTTTCATGGACAATATTTTCTTGCTGTATTCTTCTCTCCAAATGAAATTTAAACTACAGTTAGGAAGACCATGTTCTATGGGCACCTTTCCCTGTCAGATATATAAGGAAGCTAAGAAACTTTTACAGACTGAGAGACAGTTCCTCTTTGATCTGTCCCAATGGGAATTACTACTAGGTCCCATAAGCTTTGTGCAGCAACAGAATGCTTTCAAAGGAATGCTACACTCTTGCAAGATTATTAAGTTCTTTGAAATAAATCTCAAAATTCTCCATCATACCCTTGCCACCCCTTCTCTCATAGCTAAGATTTGTAAAGACAAGCCTTTAGAATAATGCTATTGGTATCATAGCAAAGCTGACCTGGATCACATTCTACTTGCATGTCCAAAGTCAAATAAAGTCTTTAACATGATTCTTGATAAACTCGAGATTGAGGTGACCATAAGAGAATGTGTTCTTAGAAAAGATAAATATTCTAACTCAGTTGTGTGGATTGCTAATTTTTCTATCTACAAAGCACATTTACTGTCTTATGAAAAGGTTTTTATACCACCAGTAGAACAGTTTTGTTTTGAGGTGAAATGGTATGCACCTCTCTTTGGTATACTCCAGAGGTTATAATATATATGCATTGGTAGTTAGTGCACTTTTGTTTTCATTTGTTTCAGATGCTGTCAGAAGAACCCCTGGTGCTGTTGGCTGATGATGCCTTACCAGCTGATGGCCTGGAAGACTGGTTGTGAGAGAACTTTCCTGAGAAGTGCCTTGGACCCCTAGGTTCTATTGCCTCTCAGATAGCCAAGCAGTTACAGCTTGAAGAGGGTATGCTGTGAGAATGTGCTTATGCCAAACTTCTGGGAGTGGACCCGACCCTTTGCAAGATCAGTGAGAAATGGTTTTTGGAGTTGGGTGTGGATAAGCATGTGTATGCTACTGACCTACTCTTGACTGGATCCCCCACTGATGGCTTGTTTCCAGTTCTAGTAGCTAGTTTCTTGGAATTTGTGATCACTGTTGCCCATCATCAGGGGTTATGGACCACCAACCTGACTGCTACTGGAACAATAGAGGATGACATCTTTCTGGTCTTTACTGATCAGGATTTCTGTCACCTGCTGCCTGCAGCTGATGCCTTGGTGTCATGTTTTGCTCCTTCCTGGCAGGAGCTACATCATGACTGGTCAACAGTGCCACCAATGTTGTGGGCCCCTATAACAGATCTTGCTGCAATTGCTCATTCTATTGGCTATGTTCCCAAGAGTCAAGTCCTAGTGAGTCTTTGGGACTTCCTCAGTGACATTGTTGGAGCCCCACTGGAGGAGTATCACCTGCATCTGGTGGACTGGATCAGAGAACACAAGAGCCTTGCTATGATTCAAGACTGGTTCTCCTCTCAAGGTTCTAACTGGCATTTGTACTGAGAGTGGTTATTGACAGATACAGTGCTGGATGGACTGGAGCTGCTCCTGGTGTGCATGTTGACCAGATTTTATCTGAATCTACTGCAGGACAACCACTTCTGGTCCATGTATGTATCTGGCTCTCAGAGCTCTGACCCTACAGTGATGCTTACTGAGCATGGTCTGCTCTTTTGTGACTGGTTTGTTGATGGGACAGTTCTGGAAGTGACTGGAGGACTATTAGAACATGAAGTCTCAGTAGTGGAATCTGACAGTGACCAGCTGGTCCTTATCTCTGACAGTGACTCCTTGGAGGACTTTTACATGACTCATGATTCTGTTCCTCAGGCTAAATGTAATGTTGACCATACTTATCATGTGTGCTCGTTAGAAGCAAAAACAGCTCAATCAGCATCTTCATCAATTTCATGCAGACTCTAGAATGTACACTTGTCAGATGTGTTTAGCCAGTTTTCTGTTGCCAACTGATCTTCATGCACATGACTACAATGTGCACCAACCTGCATATTTTTCTTGCAAACAGTGTGCTGTTACAGTGTCTACTTGAGCTAAGATGTGCAAACATACTCGCATGCATTCAGATCATAAGCTTCTATGTGGAGTATGTGGCAAGAAGATAAGTTCTAGGGATGCTATGAGAGAGCATCTTTGAAGACACAAAGATGACAAAATCTATCCCTGTGGTGACTGTGAAAAACAGTTCAGTTCACTGTTGGCTTGCAAGATTTATTACAGAGGGAAACATGGTGAAGGCTACCTTTGTAACAAATGCCAAACAAGATTTGACACTCCTATCCAATGGTGTCACTATGCAAGGAAGTGCTCAGGAGGCAATGCTGATGAGTATCCTCCTAGAATGAAAAGTTGTGAGGAGAGAGTGGTATGAGGCACTCCTTCTCTGGCAATCTGTCTGGAGGGGGCATGTCTAACTCTGTGATTGTGATTTGGAACTGAGACAAGTCTCATGTTTAGGTTTATTTTCATTCTAAGAGATTTCTTTTGTGGTTGACATTTGCCGAGTCTGTTGTTCAGTGCACTGTTTGCCTTGCAACATTGGTATGTAAGATCAGTATAATATGTGGGGACCTTCTGGTTTCTGTCCTTGTCTTAAAACAACTTTCTTGTTTTTTCTGTTTTCAGTTTGGTGTTCTGGTAATTTTGGCATTGTCTAGAAAATTCCATCTCTTATAGTACTTTTTTGTGATGCACATGTATGTTTTTTCTTGGTAATAAAAGCGGTTAGCTTGTATATAGCTCTGCAAACAGAGAGTATGAGTCGCTCCTTGCAGCGGCAAGGCGCGACCAAAAAAGAAAAATCAGTGAATGTGTTCAGTGCAGCAAGGTGGTTGCAAATCCGGCAAACAAGAAAACGGAGCAGATCCAGGTAATGGTCATTAGTCTTTTGGTTTCAGCTGTCCCGGAGACAGCTTGTGTGCGTGAATTTATGCTCGTGGCCACCACTCGTTGCTTTCTGGAAAAAAACAGACGCAACACAGGTTCTAAAACATGAAATTTGGACAGAGGTGACAAGCGGAGATGTTGGCCACAAAGGACAACAAGTCATTCGTCGTTGCGGGGGGGGGTTGTAACACATCAGTGACGGGGGGGCGGGGAGGGCAACTGAGCAACGCTGGTGTTCAGGCTGCAGCACGGTCAGCCATTCTCCCCAAAAACAAAAGGGGACGAACGGACAAAACACCGTTTTTACAGTGGAAACATGTTTCCGTTGCAATTTCCGCCCTATCTCCAAATTGATGAACAAATACTCCTATTCTTTCCAAGAATCATAAAGAGGCAAAGGAAACACGATCTTCTGTGAGTCAGAACAACAGGCAAAGTAATAGTGTTTTTCCCAGAAATCCGTGGGAACTGTAAAGGCCAAAACGTCTCTGGATTTAAACATGTCAACTGAAAGCCACACCAAAATGTGGATGCCCGCAGATTGCATGTGTCAACATCATGCAGGTACCTGCCTGATTTGTCCAAAACCGCTTTCATTTTTCTTGAAATCAAGGCTGCACAGAACCCTCAGAAATTACTCAAGCAAACTTGCAACAGAAGGTTATTGCAGCAACCAATTTGGGAAGAATTTTTCGGAATAAATCCAATCACAAAAGAGAAATCACTGAAAACGCGTGCACATCTCGCAAAAAGCCCTGCGCGCAACAGACGGGGAGGTTTCATCTTGACGGGAAATGAAAAAATCTTGCCGCGCCAATTGAAACACATCTGCAGGTGATGTGAGGTCTGTGATCGGAAAAGCTGCATATCATCTGGGTAAGAAAACGTGTTTTGTAATCAAAGAATTATCTCAGGCGAGCTCTTTTACTCCTACCTGCCTGCGGCTTTTCTTGTCAACACGATTGTCGTCATAGTTTCCATGGTGATACATTTCAGGCGCTCTCGTTGGTCATTGGTGTCTCCAATCCTATCAGTGAAAGGAGCTTCAAATCCTATCTTCGAGTCAGTATCAGTCTTGCCCTTACACACAGGTTCCGAAATAGCTGCGCTGTTAGTGATGCGAGATTTTTGCTGTAAAAATCCTCGGGGAAATTTCCGTCGGGAAAACTTAAGTCTGCTCGAAAACAAACCTCTTCAGCTGTTGACGCTCTCTAACCTGTTGCGTGGGATGTTCATGCTTGTCAAGAGAAAAGTTTCCCTTCCTCAGTTCTTAATTGCATCAAAGTTGTTAAATGACATAAAACGTGTGCGAAACTGTGTGCTTGATTCTTTTTTCACTTTCAATAAACTTTCACTTCACCCGAGTATACACGTACTTTTTGTGAACTAGTTAAAGAATGCGCGGGTGTCTTGGCGCATTCCAAACGATTGCTTCTGATGGCCATTTGAAAATGTTCCTGAAGGGAAGCATCAAAGGTTGTCACACAAAAAAGCTGAATGAAACAAACAAAAAAATCGCCTTTTTACTTTTGCGACTGCGTTGGCGTCAGCACTGGGTCCACTGGACCCATACACTGGGCAAATGTGACATTCCAGCTTCCCGAGGGTCTCTCAGCATGCATTGTTGTGAATTGACCCCCTGGGGGCCAACCAGAAACGTGAAGTGTGTTCTGCTGAGGCCCAACTATAATCCACCATGTGCAGTGAAACCGTCA
>JAAUYG010206525.1_pt1 | contig 13014 bp, 8 predicted proteins | sample 7278091 | NCBI WGS metagenome assembly JAAUYG01 (sample SAMN14350201, study PRJNA611818) | marine sediment metagenome | isolation source: surface marine sediment (0.6m) | place: French Polynesia: Moorea | collected 2018-08
ATTCATGAAAGGATTTCCCAAGGTAGGTTAAATATACATCTGTCTTCTATGCATATTCTGCATATTTACTAAATATGCAGATATCGTCATGGCAGGCTGTGCAGTAGGTTTCTGGGCGTTATTTTGTTATACACAATATAATTCGTTTATTTAGTCAGGCAAACTTCAACTGACACCGAAAAGCTATCGTACATGGATTCAAACACCTTTGGTAGCGTAGACCTTGTGATGGTTTTGTTTGTTCTAACTAGAGTATTTGATCCACATGCGATGCACAAGATCTCTTTGCATACGCATTCTGTAACCTGATCGACATAGGTTTTATACCTTTACAGGTACTTGTGTACAATGCAATGCATCAGTAGGATACGTGTCCATTGCAGGATTATATTTTTTATTATTACCTCGCTGTGTTGAGCAAAACATCGGGATGCAGGATTGAGTAAAAGAATTAAATCTGTAAAAGAATTTAAGTCCACCACTTTGTCAATCAGGGTTTTCAAGCTTAATATCAGCTAGATTTATATTTTTTCTTGAAACCAATCCCGGGAGCATTTGAATAGTTTGGGCTATCATGATCAACATGACCTTGCAGCATTGATATATTGAAGACCTAATTCCTATTAGTAGATATCTGTTGGTAACGCTAAATCTCCTGAGACAGCCATGTCTTGCTTCTGCATCCGAAGATTGAATATAAGCTTCAAATTCGGAAAGCTATATAAATAAAGACGATAAATCAAAACAGATGTAGACGTGAATGTTACTGGCATCCAGCTTATGTGTGTGTTTGGGGGGGGGATACCTTTTGTTGCAGAAACGTTCAACAGTCAATACTGACCCTCTGGATGTACCCCACGTAAGTAGGAATTTTAATACTCAGGTATTATCTGGAACCTTAAAAATAGCATGGTACCACTGCACTGAAATACGAGATCATTCTCTGTGTGTCAAAGCCTTAACAGATGGGCATATGTGGAGAAAAATATAAAAATTCTGCTCCTACAGTTTTCATTCTTTTTGTTCGCTGTGATCTGTCGTGTGTTAGAATAAATATTAACCGATTCGGATTCTTTTACTACATGCATTCCCCTCGGGGCATTCCCAAACAGAAGGCCAGTAAGCTCAAGAAGTTTAACAAACTATTTATTAATTAAAACAAACGTTCTTGAAAAGCGAATCACAATTTCTACAAGATTTAACTGAACTAAACTAGTTATCACCAATATGTGCGAATTAACAACATTAAATTAATTAAACAAGTGATACAGAATAAACAGATTACACTCGCAATTTTAAGTGTATACAACATCTGAGATGTGTGTTATTGAATAGCGAAGAATTCTGGCACAAACGGCATATTCTTATGTACGATGACACTGGCATGTTAATTCAGGGAGATTACAAAGTCAGTTTCTTTCCTTGAGAGTGGTAGCACACACATTCTCCAGTGACGGCACCAGGCCTCTTCTGCAACATTTTCCCACTTTTAGATACTCTTCGTCCGTTTGAAAGGCAATATTCATAGCAGACAGTGACCGTTTACCACACAGTACTTCGTATCAAGCACCACCAACTTTCTCTGTCTCCTGTGTCAGTTTCCAAGGTGACACCAATCACTTAGAGTGATTCAAAAAAACTTTGCCTTCGGAGGCAGCGAATATACAATCACAGTCTCTTCTGTGATTACAGCTCTCTATGAACCCTTGTGATTAACCACTGTGATTCTGGATGCAAACCTTACTACTTTGACAAACAAACAAGGACGAATCCCTACTGAACTCTGTACAGTATTCTTGGGTTCTTTATCAAGGATTTACCGTGGCTAACACCACCAATAAAAACATCTGTGCTATACTCCTTATTCATGCGTAATGCAAATTTGCAAAGCACGAAATGAGAACTAGGCTAAGTGCGAAAACACCACCAAGGCTGCTGAGTATTGCCGTGTGGTGAACTTTGTCAATGATTCTCGTTACTATTGTGAAAAGGTACTTTCATTTCACGTGCTTCCAAAGGAAAGGTCACCGCACAAATCTTAGCTAGTGAAAATCAAGTGCCACTGTTCAAGGTATTTTTTACACCTTGAGTTTAAACGATATTACCGTAATTAGCTCACAGAACTACCAATAATATGCATATCATGAATTCTAATTCCACCAAGTTTTGGTAAAGATAGGAATATACATGGGTCTATGAAATATAGCCCGATTCGAGTTTTTTTTAAAGAGAGAATTATAAGAATCGCAGATCATTATTTAAGACCCCTATCTGAAGTGTATATCAATATTTAACAGCCATGGTGAGTGGCAGATCACTCTTTAACAGAAATGGTCTAGTCGCAGATCAATCGTTAACAGCCATGGTATAGTCACAGATCAACATTTAGCAGCCATGGTCATGGAGATTGGAATTTAATAGCAACTGCAAGCCGCGGATTGTTATTTTAGCAAGGGACTGGCTCATCAGGTCGCAGTTTTATAGGTGGGCTGGCTCATGAATCGGCAGTTAACAAGGGCACCAAATCATTAATCGCTCTTTAGTGAGGAGTGCAGATCGTGAATCGCAAGATAAGAATTTCGTTGGTTTGCTAGATTGATTCACCAAAACAGCTGGTTCGCATGATCCGGATGATTCAATTTTAACCCATGTATGCCCCTAACGATTTGGAATTGATTTATGAACAATTCCAATTCCAAGACCACCACCTGTCACTTGCACTGTTGGGCTGTATAATAAACTAGTAAATATATACTTTGCATAATGTAAAATTTTTGCCATGTTTTCAGCATTTCTTAACACAATAAATAACTTGTTACCTTTGAATGTCTGTTTCAAATTAATGAATGGATTACCTTTCAAGTTCAAATACAGGCTATTTCGCATAAAAATACACATGCATCGAAGCATTTTGAGTTATTAACCATCTTAGCCATAAAACCTCAAATAATATAACACACGAAAGTGATGGTGAATGTCCTTCTCAAAGTCTTGAAGCAGGAGTTGTTTAAGCATGTATTTTCTCCCATATAGCCTAATAATGTCTTGTAGCTTTAACATGCCATAAAATACTGTTCTGTGTGGGCAAATGGTGGTGCATGACCAATAAGTTTAACCGCTCATTTCTGCAGCACTTCCAGTTCAGATGGGTATAACCCGCCGATCCCTAGATTATTATGTAATATATTGGGTAGGGGTACATTAAGGAGTAATAAGTTGTTTCAGATGGCTAGTTATAGGTATTCTTTTGCACAATACACGGCCTACAAGGAAGATGTAATCTTTGATTTTAGATGAGAGATGTGTGCATGCCAATTCAGATTTTCGTCAATAAAAAGCCCAAGAAATTTCACATTCAGCTTGCGATCAATTACATCGCCACACACGTAGAGCTTAAGTAGTTGTTATAGGGACACTTTGTTTTACATGTACTTCGTTGCTCGCCCCTGCTGATCTATGTCGCACTAAATAACGTTCATGGTATATTTTAATGTTAGCTTTTTGACTCCGTTAGATTTTTCTGAGAATGCATTAAGGACCCTGAATACATTAGACCTTCGGGTATCGGCTTGTGTGTCTAAATTTGGCAAGGCCTGCATTAGTGTGTAGGCTCGCATACACCGGGGGGGGGGGGGGTCGAGTTTGGGGAAAGTGGCTCAGATTCCAGGAAATAGTTTGAGGCCTGCGGGCTTAGGGCGAGCTACATGCTTGAGTGCTGTAAAATACAGGGGGCAATGCATTTCGCGTTAGTCTGTCAACTGGCTATTGAAGGCTTAGGTTCGCTATGGCGTCAAGTGAACTTTAGGGGTACACATGGGTTAAAATCGAATCGACCAAACCAGGCGAACTGGCCATTTTGGCAATTCGATCTAGCGAACCAACCAAATTCTTATCTTGTGAGTCACGATCTGCACTCCTCACTAAAGAGCGATTAGCGATTGGTGCCCCTGATAACTGCCAATTCGTGAGCTAGCCAACCTATAAAACTACGCTCTGATGACCCAGTCTCTCGCTAAAATAACGATCGGCAGCTTGCAGTTGCTGTTAAATTCTGATCTGCGGGGGTGATGTCTGTTAAAGATTTGATCTGCAACTACACCATGGATGTTAAAGATTGATCTGTGACTAGACCATCGCTGTTAAAGATTGATCTGCGAACAGTCCATTTCTGTTATAGAGTAATCTGCGACTCACCATGGCTGTTAAATATTGGTACAATTCAGATAGGGGTCTTAAATAATAATCTGTGATTTTTAGTTCTCTGTTAAAAAATAGAACTGGAATAGGGCCATATTTTATAGACCCATGTGTATCCCTAAATGTGAGATACCCTCAATGTAGCAAAGGTTGGACTGTACTGATACCGGGATTGAAGATACAGTGGAGACTATATTTTATACTAGAGGTGTGTTGAGACAGTGATTATTGAGAGAACTGAAGCCTGAGTTTGACTAATATCGCTAAATTGAGAAAAGTCCAAGTTCTGGGTAGCTAAATCGGGGAATGCCTGATGTTAGCGAAGTTTACCGTGACATTGTCGAATGAGAAGAGGGTTTCGTGCAGGGATCGTGAAGTGATGCCCTAGTGTACAGCGGGAGCTGCGGTTTTGAAGCCAGTTCCGTGTGGTTTCCTAGATCAGGGACACTGAGTAACGACCTTGGGGGTCTTGAAGGCACCTTCTATTAAGTGGATCATTGTGGAAATGGTTTCTATTGCGATCGTGAGTCGCTACATGGTTCCTGATGCGATTGTGAGTTGCTGAGTCTGTCAGTTTGAGTCGCTATTTGTGACAACGATTCTGTGCGCGTGTGTATCACGCCTGTGGTTCCTGTAACCAGAGAGGAAGTCTGCCTGCTGTAGCCTGATGTATAAGTCTCCACATGCACCATATGTGCAGGTTTAAAAAGTTAAAACAACTTTCTGTTAATCAAGGACATAACTAACTGACATTATCTAACAGAAGAGCCAAGAACTAAACAGGATACCCCCAAATCTCAGGATTAATCACTAGTGTTCATTTGCGATATCACAAGTCTTTGGATTGTGTAAACCTAGACAACGAGTGAGTATAAAATCTGTGTATTTGTATGTTTGGTATTCTTCTTCTAAACCTGTTCATATTGCATTGTTTGTTGTACTGAACTTCGTCAAATTGTGTAAATATTGTAATTTCCACTCTGAAGTTTATTTTAATAATAAATCGGTAACCATACCTTGATCTTCTGTTATTTGTTCAGCAATTCATTCAAAAGAACCTGGAGGTGTGTAATATCCACCAGTAACAGATAATAATTTGGGGCTCTTTTGGCGGGATATTCTAACAGGTCCTAACTAGATCTTGTTAGAATAAATTCAAAATATTCAGTACAAATTGAGTTCCAGAAGGGAGTTTGCTGCAAAATTCCAAAATGGCCGACTTTGAGGCAGCCAAGTTTCTTGTGTGAGTGGGGATATAACTGCTACTGAGGTTGACAAACTGAAAAAAATAATTGATTTTGGTTGCTAAAGAGTTGCATACAGAAATGCTAGTTGAGGGAAAGTCAAAGGCAGAAGTGAAGGCAGTTTTGTTCCAGGCACTGGCAGAACGATATAGGCTGAAGGGTACCATAAGAGCCAGGTCTAGAATCAGATTTGGAACTGCAACTGGAGTTAAAAAGATTGGAATTGGAAGAAAGAAGGTAACAGAGAGAGTTTGAGAAAGAGGAGAAGGAAATAGATTTTCAGAGACAGAAAGAGTTAGCTAGAGAGCAAAGTGAATTGAAACTAACCAAATTCTTCACACAATTTGGCATGCCCAAAGAAATTCAATCTGACCAAGGTTCCAATTTCACATCCGGAATTTTTCAACATTTAATGCATCAGTTGGGCATTAAACATGTAATGGCTTCGGCCTATCACCCACAATCGCAGGATGCCGTGGAAAGATACCATCAGACCTTGAAAACCATGATCAATGCGTATTGCTTTGACAATCAGAAAGACTGGGATGAAGGAATCCACTTGTTGTTGTTTACTACTAGAGAGGTAGTACAAGAATCTCTTGGATTCGGTCCCTTTGAGCTAATGTTTGGCCACACTGTATGTGGACCATTGAAAGTTGTAGAAGAAGACTGGCTTCAGGACACTAGACAATACAACTTGTTGGATTATGTGAGTGCGTTTAAGTACAGACTCAAGACTTGTGACCTTGCTCACAAGAATGTCAAAGGGACACAAGAGCAAATGATTAAACCTGGCATGACAAAATCCCAGGGAGAGAGTGCTAAATGTAGGTGACAGAGTGTTAGTATTGTTACCCATTCCCGATGAGCCATTGAGAGCTAAATTCTTTGGTCCATATACAATTGACAAGAAAGTCAGTGATGTAGACGAAATTGTATGTACACCAGATAGAAGGAAATCCAAGAGAATGTGACATGTGAACATGTTGGAGGGTTATCATGTTAGAGACGACACAAAGCCTGTATTGAACCAAAACACTGTCACTAATGATACATGCAATGACAGTGAAAACTCTGGTGATGACTTTGTCATGAACTGTGATGGTTGTGATATCAAGTTAGAGAATGCTGACATACTGAGTCATCTCGAGTCTAAGGTGTCACACCTTGAGTCCAGTCAGCAAGGTGAGTTAACTGCTCTATTTAAAGAATTTGAGTACTTGTTTGGTGACGGACCAGGAAAGACTGATTTTACACGTCATGATGCAGATGTGGGACAGGCTAGGCAGGCTAGGCCTATCAAGGAACATCCTTGCAGGTTAAACCCACACAAACTGAAACTTGTACGTAAAGAAATCAAGTACATGCTAGATCACATGATTACTGAACCGAGTCAAAATGACTTCGCCAGTTACCTTAGTACCTAAACCTGATGGTAGCCAAAAGACTTTGTATTGATTACAGGAAGATGAACCCAGTAACCCAAAATGACACTTATCCAATACCAAGAATTGATGATTTTATTGACAAGATTGGCAAAGCCAAGTATGTGACAAAGTTTGACTTAGTCAAAGGGTTTTGGCAAATTCCTTTTTGTCCAAAATGGCTAAAGAGATATCGACTTTGATCACACTAGACGGGTTGTATTCTTCTACAGTAATGCCGTTTGGGATGAAAAATGCATCAAGTACCTTTCAAAGGTTAATGAATAACATTGTACATGGTCTACAAAGTTGTGTGATTTATATTGATGATGCTGTGATATACAGTGATACCTGGGAGGAACACTTGCTAAACATTCGTGCATTCCTTGAACGCCTTGCAGCCGCCAAAGGGACTGTAAACTTGACCAAGAGTGATTTTGCACATGCTTATGTAACCTACTTGGGTCACATTGTAGGTCAAGGTTAAGTCAGGCCTAGAGATGCCAATGTCAAGTGTATACTTGAATACCCAGTGGCTACTACTAGGAAAGAACTTACGATGTTCTTATGTATGGCAGGCTATTACAGTAAGTTCTATCAAAACTTTGCAGACGTTGTAAGTCTTTTAACCAACTTACTGAGTAAAAAGGCAAAGTTTGTGTGATCAGAGCACAGTCAGAAGGCACTTGACCAAGTGAAAGCTGTATTGACACATGCCCCATTGTTAATGGCACCTGATTTTGACAAGCCCTTTAAGCTGGTGTGAGATGTCACTGACATTGGCATTGGTAGTGTATTGGTGCAGGAGGATAAGGAAGGGGTTGATCACCCCTGAGTTTTTACTCAAAGAAATTAAACAAACACCAAAAACAGTACTCTACTGTGGAAAAGGAAACACCTACCTTTATTTTGGTTTACAACACTTTGAGGTGTATGCAACTTCTGGCCAGTTCCCTGTAGAAGTATTTACTGACCACAATGTGTGTATATCACGCCTGTCTGTGGTTCCTGTAACCAGAGAGGAAGTCTGCCTGCCGTAGCCTGATGTAAAAGTCTCTGCATGCACCATATGTGCAGGTCTAAGAGGTTACAAGAACTAGCTGTTAATCAAGGACAATAACTGTGATGTTATCTAATAGAAATAGAAGAGCCAAGAACTAAACAGGTTACCCCAAATCTCAGGATTAATCACTGGTGTTCATTGGTGATATTGCACGTCTTTGGGTTGTGTAAACCTAGACAATGAGTGAGTGTGCATTTGTATGTTTGGTATTCTTCTTCTAAACTTGTTCATCTTGTATTGATTGTTGTACTGAACTTCGTCAAATTGTGTAAATATTGTAATTTCCACTCTGAAGTTTATTTTAATAATAAATTTGTAACCATGCCTGATCTTCTGTTATTTGTTCAGGAACTCTATTCAAAAGAACCTGGACGTGTCTAATATCCACCCGTAAAATAGTACAGAAGGGAAGTTCTTCTGGTGATAACCATGTAGTTCGTTTTTTGCTTGGATATTTTAAAGAAAGTGTATTGCATTTAAACCACTCTTCCAAATTGCCCAGTTCATTATTCATTCCCCTGTACAATGCTGGCAAGCACGAAATAGATGCGAATAGGTTAGTGTCATCTGCAAAACGATGCCTCTTACTTTACTTAATGAATTAGGCAAATTATTTAAACAGATAATAAAACGTATTGGAACAAGAATGGACCCCTATGGGCCTCCACATAAGATGTTTTCGGACTGTGACTTAGTACTCGGATGTTTGACATTTTGGTTATGGTTGACTAAGTAACTCTTACACCACTAAAGAGATAATCCATGAACCCCATGGTGTTCTAATTTTTTAACAAGCATATCGTGACTGATAGTGCCAAAGGCTTTGGATAAATCTAAGAATACACCTATTGTATGGTGTCGTGATTTTTTTAAACAATATTGTCTTGCATGAAAAATTATGGGAGTTTGAAAAGCCATAAAGTCGCTTATGGATTACTTTATGGAAACAAGTCTATAGTTCTTAAAGTTATGTTCCTCCATTATCCACCATCCACATTGAACACTTACGCCTACAACCAATGCCAAGTTTATATATAAACAGAAATACATATAATCAACATATTGTAGTGTGTGGTGTGAAACTTCGCAATAATGAAAATAGCCATGTGCATTACCTGACCAGAGGATGGGGGAAAGGAAGAAGAGATTTTTGTAATATCCAATACATATAGGTAGCCCACCCTTGTTATATGTATCACCAAGCAAAATTATCCTCATTATTGTTTTTAGGCCAAAGATCGTCGCCTGCGTTCCAGAGATTCAAAAAGCCGCCTACCAGTGAGACGTGGATTCATGAAAGTATTTCGGAAGGTAGGTTAAATATACATCTGTCTTCTATCCATATTCTGCATATTTATTAAATATGCAGATATAGTCATGGCAGGCTGTGCAGTAGGTTTCTGAGTGTTGTTTTGTTATACACAATATAATGTATTTATTTAGTCAGGCAAACTACAACTAGGTACAACCGAAAATATAACAAAATAACACCGAAAAACTATCGTACATGGATTCAAACACCTTTGGGGGCGTAGAACTTGTGATGGTTTTGTTTGTTCTAACTAGAGTATTTGATCCACATGCGATGCACAAGATTTAAAAATGTCTTTGCATTCGCGTTCTGTAACCTGATTGGCATAGGTTTTACACCTTTACAGGTACTTGTGTACAATGCAATGCATCAGTAGGATACGTGTCCATTGCAGCAATTATATTTTTTATTATCACCTAGCTGTGTTGAGCAAAATATTCAGATCCAAGATTGAGTAAAAGAATTAAATTCGTAAAAGAATTAAGTTCACCACTTTGTCAATATCAGGGTTTTCAGGCTTAATATCAGCTAGATTTATAATTTTTCTTGAAGCCAATCCCGGGAGCATTTGAATAGCGTGGACTATCATGATCAACATGACCTTACAGCATTGATATATTGAAGACCTAATTCCTATTAGTAGATATCTGTTGATGACGCTAAATCTCCTGAGACAGCCATATCTTGCTTCTGCATCCGAAAATTGAATATAAGCTTCAAATTCGGAAAACTATATAAATAAAGACGATAAATTAAAACAGATGTAGACGTGAATGTTACTGGCATCCAGCTTATGTGTGTGTGTGGGGGGGGGGGTACCTTTTGTTGCAGAAACGTCCAACAGTCACTACTGACCCTCTGGATGTACCCTACTTAAGTAGGAATTTTAATACTCAAGTATCAGCTGGAACCTTGGAAATAGCATGGTACCACTACACTGAAATATGAGACCACTCCCTGTGTGTCAACACATGGGCATATGTGGAGAAAAATATAAAAACGCTGCTCCTACAGTTCATTCTTTTAGTTCAGTGTGATCTTCCATGTGTTAGAGTAAATATTAAACCGAACCGGATTATTTTACTACATGAGTTCCCAAACAGAAAACCAGTAAGCACAAAAAGTTTAATAAATTATTTATTAATTAAAACAAACATTCGTGAAAGGTGAATCACAATACATGTATATACAAGATTTAACTGAACTAAACTAGTTATCACCAATATGTACAATTTACAACATTAAATCAATTAAACAGGTGATACAAAATAAACAGATTATACTCACAAATTTTATGTGTATACAACAGTTGAGATGTTTGTTGTACAATAGCAAAAAATTCTGGCACAAACGGCATATCCTGATGTACGATGACACTGGCATGTTAATTCAGGGAGATTACAAAATCAGTTAATTCCTTGAGAGTGGTAACACGCACATTCTCCAGTGACGGCACCAGGCAGCTTCTGCAATATTTTTCCACTTCAATATACTCTTCATCCATTTCAAAGGCAATATTTATGGCAGACAGTGACCGTTTCCTACACGGTACTTCATGTCAAGCACCAGCAACTTTCTGTCTCCTGTGTCAGTTTCCAAGGTGACACCAATCACTTAGAGTGATTCAAAAAAACTTTTTTCTTCTGAGGCAGCGAATATACAATCACAGTCTCTTCTATGATTACGGGTCTCTAGGAACCCTTGTGATTAACCAGGGTGATTCTGGATCCAAACCATACTACTGTGGCAGACAAACAAGGGCGAATACCTCCTGAACTTTGTAAAGCATTCTTGGGTTCTTTATCAAGGGTTTTCCATGGCTAACACCACATATAAAAATCTGTGCTATACTCCTTATTCGTGTGTAATACAAATTTGCAAAGCACGAAATGATAACTAGGCAGAGTGAGAAAATACCAAGTTAGCAAGTACTTTCACTGGGCGGCACTTTGTAGAACAACAGACACCTTTAGACATTAGAGCATGACTGCTGGTGGGCTGGGATAGACAGCACTGGGGGGTTGGTATGTGAAAACATGCTACCATCAAGCAGCCACTGTCGCTATAATATTGATGCTACCTCTGCAGCTACCTGATTGGGCTCGGGCAACCCAATGAAGCAAGATTAATCTTGGTGCCCTCCCGCGAAAACAACTCGAGGCTCTACAGCTCACATAACAACCCACCCTCATCGCCACTCATCGAATGCTTCAAGGGAGGGACGTTCGAAAGCGCTGGACCCTTATAACCACTTGAGAGCACCAGCACGTATAGCACCAACAATTACAGACCACACAAAACCAGGTCTAACACAAGCGCAGATGAGCTGACTTTAAAATACACTTCGTGTAAAGGGTGTAATACTGAAACACAGGTCAAAACTAGAGCGCGTGGATAATTAATGTTTATTGAACACTGGCGTGCTCACCCTAAGCTGATACTGAACACTTTACCATTACAGAAAGGAAGCGAAAGTCAACTGCTCTAATAAGATCATGGTTTGAGACAACAGGGTAAAAGTAAAGACCAAGGAGACAATAACTATTGAGCGAGTACAAACTCTAAACAAACTGGACGCAACCCAAACTCTACCCACTAAAAGGGGCAGTTACCCTAACACCTGATACAACGGGTGCCCCATCATGATCACAGATGTACCAGTGTCAAGTGCCAAGCTTTTGGCGCCCTCCATAATAATAGGAATTAAACAACACCCAGGGTGACTGGTCGTTCATGTACTGGCATCACTGGCTATGTATGAGTCATACGACAGTGTCCAGGTTCGCCATCTGAATGGACCAGAGCAACTCCTGGTTTGTAAGTGAGATCAAACTCTCTGTGTAGCTGGCATAGGAGTAGAAGCCTGGGGTTTACAGTTAGCTTCTGCTTCAGCCAGATGATGGGTCTGAGCAGGTTCTGCCTTTGAGCAGGCCTGCCCTCCCGAGCCCTGTGTAGGAGAGACTTCTCCCTCAGGAAAGTCACCACAGTGTTACCGGTGCAAAGGGTATGGACATTTCGCCAAGTAGTGTCCGTCCCAGGGGTGGGTGTAGTGTCCGGCCCAGGGGTGGGTGGTCATCTCTGCACACCTTACCCAGACCTATCATCATGGCCCAGGTGTGCCAACACATCCTTCACAAACTTCTTGGTGTCGGGCGACTGATCACGCTCGTCTGTCACAAAACCTGCTTGGTTACAAGTTTTGTGTCCTCAAGAGTCTTCCCCCTGGACAGCTCGCAGCAACCGAACCACTTGGAGTATATCCTCTACTCATCTGTGCCCTTTGTGGACCATTCGCACACTGAGCTCATGATTGCCCATAAATAGGAGGAACTGGTCTGCGACCTTCTCCTCCTTAGCATGATAATCTATGAACGACCACACTAGATCAGCCAAAACGCTGAAAGCCATCTACATGGGTGTAGATATCTTCCATTTGGCATCTGTGACGAGACCTAAACCCGAGCCTTGTAGGTGGTCATCAAGTTTCTGTGTTGAAAACACTTCATGAGCACAGCTTTCAGATCATCCCACGTGCATGGCGAGCCTCTTGGCAGGTCTCTTGCTAGTCCCAATGGTAGAACCGGGACAGCCCATCCACTTTGTTGCTGAACATGTCTAGTGTTACTGTCACGGGTTACTTGAATCTGCTGTGGGATAACAAAGACAATTTAAATTTGGCTCGTAATCTGCTCTTGTATTACACAAAACTCTCCTTGGTACAGCCACAGCCCGCAGGGCTCTCCTGGGCAGCCCAACGCCGTCGTCTTCACGTCC
>JAAUYG010040191.1_pt1 | contig 13008 bp, 7 predicted proteins | sample 7278091 | NCBI WGS metagenome assembly JAAUYG01 (sample SAMN14350201, study PRJNA611818) | marine sediment metagenome | isolation source: surface marine sediment (0.6m) | place: French Polynesia: Moorea | collected 2018-08
GACGCCCGCGTGACGACAGTAGCTCTGCTGTGCAGTAGCACAAAGCAGAGCTAAAAATAGATAACTTGACCATTTCTTTTAAGTTAATTTGCACTAAGTAGATGAATGTAAAGACGATAGATGCACATAGTCATCAGTTCTGGCGATCTTTATTGGTCCACACATTGTTATTATTTTGTACATTTTTTCTGTTTTTTGTAACGTTATAATTCCTTTAGATCTGACCAATGAACCAACATGTACAACAGAACGAAGACAAATCGACTCCTGTAGGTCCAATAGACTAGGCACTTACTTAAATTTGCTGACACTTTTGAATTCATCAACCTGAAAAAAGTACCGTAACGGTTTCATCATTTGAAAATTTTTATCACATGCCCAATAAAGAATCATATTATTTCTGTCAAGAATTTGATGCCAAGTAAATTATGGATGAAACAGTGAGGCACAGAAAAAGGTAACCTTCCTATGTCTTACTCCAGTATCAGTCTGTGCAGCATCCACAAAAATATCTTATACTCCATTGTACTAGTTGCAAAATGTTGAAATCAAACCTGCTGGGCTGCGCTCAGACCAGAGAACACAGCGGACGTTTGATTGAACATTTGCTCCGTTTGCTCTACTGAACGACTGTTCGCAGCAAACGTTCGCTGAATTGATCCAAGCAAACGACAAATTGGGGTATATGTTTGCTACAGCGAAAAAAAGATGGCGGCACCCATAGAGCCTTTTTCATAACGTAAAAGTATGCTACATGTATATTGCCCAGAGGATAGGCCATAAGGGAAGAATTGGAAGATATTGGTGGCACATGACCGTTTGCTAAATGGTGGTTGTTCAGCGAGCGGACCATTTGCTGTTGCAAACAGAAAACAAAACATTCGCTGATCTGAACGCAGCCCTGGTATCTACCATAAGTACCAACTGTGTGTGACTGTATGCCATGGATTTTACGGACAAGTTACACTGACCACTAATATTCTTAGTACATACATGTATTATCGTGCGACCTTTATCTGTAAATTACAATTATATATCTCCAAGAATTGAAGCACATAAACTCAATTATCAGAAGGACCTAAAAGACTGCTGGTTCCACTTTGATACTTCACATTACCAATCGATGTATCCATGCAGCAGTTACTCACTCTATCCTTTGGCACTTGAGCGATTTCGAGTAATCTCAGCTTTCCCTCGTACTCGACCAGTGTACCACCCTGGAAGGTTGCGCAATGAATAGACCACAGCTAATAGTATTACCGTAATATATATCCCGCGTTGCATTTTGACCACCTATACACATGCAACAAACGTATTTAGAATGGAACCTCATTTTGCAACTACCTCGCAATTAGGACCGCCTCTGAATACAGTCTTGCAAGTGGTCTTGTTGTGAGCTTCCACTGTACGTTATTAGCATTCAGAAGAGGGATATATGGGAATCTAACTACACTACAGCTTTACATGTGCCAATTCATCTATATGACCCATCATATCAACGCAGCACAATCCTTAAACACTGTCTGAGCCACAATAAAAGCTTACCAGAATTTTTGTTTTTTCTTGTGATTTGACAATTTTGGCCACTTGTATATGACTCTGAAATTTAGTTTAATCCGAAACTAAGGTACCAGTAACTGAAATCCTGTAATGGTTTAGCCATAGCTACAACTGCAACAAGTAGATATAAGCATAGCTATCGTTATGCAACAAACTCATATAATTTGCCTACGGTGGTCCCTAGCATTTAAGACCCCTTCCATTTATAAGATATCCCTGTATTTTAAGACAACCCATCAGTGGCATCACCCACTTTCAATATAAATACAGTAGTCCCTCTATTTTACAACCCGGCCTCTATTTTAAGACCACCCTTGATTATAAGACTGCTTGATTTGGTCCCAAAGGGCAATTTTCTGTGTTAAATGACCTTTATTTTGAGATCACCTGCAATATAAGACCACATTTTCTTGGGGCTATGGGTGGTCTTAAAATAGATGGACCACCGTATCCTTAGATATTTTAAGAGCACTTTCAATTTAACACCACATTTTTTTCTGGCTGAATGGGTGACTTTGAAATGCAGAGACCACTGTACAAATGTGCCTTTTGAAGATACATGTACATGCAGGCAGGGGCTGACAGTGGCTTACCTTGACATCTGCTCGGGTCTTATCTGTGACTTCCATCACAAACTCGGGGGCTGGCCCATTGGGCGGATTCAACAGAAAATTCAAGATGTCTGACACGGTGGGTCAAGGTCACTTTTATAATATCGGCCTGAGACGTACATGTAAATGGAATCAGACAATTATAAGCTCTCCTCATAATGTTATATTGAATTGTGAAATGTTACACGTTTGTTCCAAAATGAACTATCTATCAATCTAACTCTACAGTCTATACACAAATATTAACAATAATAAATAAATATTAACTATCCATCACTTGCATTATTCAAATCCTATTCAACCATTCTTTTAGATGCCGAATTATCATATCAACATTGCCTGATTGCACGCTATATTATACAAGTTAAGGTTATTAAAGTAACCACCCTACCTTTGCTGGGCAGTGTTTCTTACTTTACAATTTGTGTGTCCATCTGCATCTCTGTGAACAAAATATTTCATAAGCTATCTAACCAATCAGATTTTTGGGGGGGTGAAAGCCTACCTGACCCCCAGGGGTAAGGGTTGATGTGGGGGTTCAAATTTTTGTTCACTGGTAAGACTGGTAATGTCTCTCGATAGGAGAAAATGTCCAAGTTGCTGTAACAGCTCAACTGTGAGTGATAGCCATGCAGTCACTATTAGGCAGGAAGTCATATATCAGGAATCCAACTGCACCATTAGATTTGACCTTGAGTAACCATGAAAGGTCAAAGTCAGAGTCCCTGATACTTTGGAGGCTAATGTCTCATGAAGAAGATGAGTTACCGGTAGGCAATATGTTACAATTAAACACTAATAGGAAGTCATATATGATGAGTCCAAATGTACCATTAGATTTTTACCTTGAGTGCCCACGAAAGGTCAAAGTCAAGGTAACTCAGACATTTTGCATGATCATAAGTATTTACTTGTTACTCTATTTACGGCCAGCACCACCACATAACTTCCAGTGTGGTATTAAACAGTATGCTTGACTCCCATGAAAAGCTCCCCACCAACTACATTGTACAGCATATGCGACCAAATAGTAAGCAGCTAATGAGCAATATATCCATCCATAAATAAGGCTAAGCAGATCAGCCAGAGCATGGATACTGAGGTCTACGGTGGCTCCCAGGTTGTCTATGTTGGAAATAAAAACGTATTCTCTGCCCTCATCTAACATCTGTTTCAGCAGGCCGGAGTTGTAGAAGCTCTCGTAAGTGTCTCCGTGACCAGGAGGGTACCACCTGAAATACATGTATAACCATACTATGTACATGATGTACATTGTGGAAAAATGTCTATGTATGAGGCTAATTTATGGGTCAAAGGCTAATTTATGGGTCAATAATTTGAGAAAGCTTCGATGTGCTTTGAGCAACATCTGACAACCAATAATCGTATTTTTTTGTTGTCTTAGCATGTTTTGGAAGTGCGGTATAAGTGCAACTGAGCAGTTTTAATTTTTGATGCAACATGGACAATGTATTATGAATCAGACACATTGGGTTGGGCGACATGTAAAACACACTCTCAGGTATTAATTTACAGGTACTAAACATGTAGGATCAATTGATAACTATTAGGTACCATAAAATCAAGAACATCTATCAGCATCCTGAACAATTACACAATATGTACATATATACAGAGGTTGTGGTAATTTGAGAAAGCAGCCCAGTGTATCATGTGTATCACCATGTATTAGTTCTCTTTGTAAATGTGCAGTGATGTGCTGATATGTGTAAAACTATAGGTATTAAATACCTATATAATTAATATGCAGTTCTTTTATCATAGGGCTTTATCCTCAAACGAGCTCAAAGCGCTTTACAATTTACATATTATTACCCCCGGCACACCTGTACCATGTGTACACAACAACACCTTCTCAACTCCTCAAGGGAGCATACAACCCAGATACACCCTGCAAGGCGCCACGGTTGATCAATGTACAATAGCTTTCTCTGTGTATTACCAGGTTCTCATTTAATGCATTTATGGCTGAGTGAACCGGAGCATATTTTGGGTACAAATCTTGCCCAGGGACTCTAGGTACAGAAGCCTAAGCGTACAGCAGGACTCAAACCCACGATCTCATGGTTGAGAGTCCATTGCCTTAACCACTCAGCCAACTGTCCTCCCTATTACATGTGATAGATAGAGTACGACTAATGCTTATACATTAGTGCATGGGAATAATTGTTCAAGCACACCTTATCTCTTTGACGTGCTTTAATCATGTTAATAGTCGCAAAAAAACATTACATTTAATACATTTATGTTTGGCCCCAGAGCAGAAGAGTCTCAGCTAAGATAATATCATGTTTACATTGTTCTACTGAGCAAACAATTGCTTGTACATTGTAATATATAATCATAATACTGGTAATAAATTACATGCATGTTATTGCAGTACAGTTGTCCCACTTTTTAATGGCCGCCCCGCCCTCAACAAAAGCCACCTCCATCATATGGCCAAAAATCTTTGTTGCTACAATTGTTCTACCGTGAACATGGTGAATGTACATAGCTTTACCACTCACCAAGGGACACCTCTCAAATGTAGCCACAATTTCATGGCTAATTGAGTGGCCTTGTGAGACTGGGAGCATGTACTGTACATATACATCATTATTTTATGCATGAAATAGATCTACAATATTTCTGTCAGATTATGTACAATATTTCCTGTAGGTTATATACAGTATCTCATGCATAACATGAAATTTTACCATTATAGCTGAGACTGGATATTGTAGCTCTCCCCGAGCTTTCGGCCATCACTTTAAATTCATATCAGTGATCAGCAGTTTTGTGATGCATAATTGGGACATTACTTAAGCCATGTACATATATAGTGATATATTGGAGAAAACAGGCCCAAATATGGGTGACCTTGAGTTTGACCTTCAAGGTTACTCAAGCCAAAATGCATGATATCTACCGTAAGTCCGAAGTACAGACTCATTTGATATTTTACCTACTGCAGGCACCTCAAATGCCAAAGGTTTCTGGACCTGTGAAATGCCAAAGGTCTCGGGAGCTATAACATGTATAACATGTATAAGACATTGAAAAACATTTTTGATGATGTTGACCACAAGATTCAGACAAAACTATATCACATATATATATGCCATTCTGCGAGGATGCCAAATCAAATAGTCAAAACGGATTACTAGTATCAGGGGGACTTAGACATGTTACAGACCACAGCATAAGAGTTCTACCCTAAGCATGTGAAGTATCCATCAGTAAGCAATAGTAGACAGTGACCTTCTAATTGAAAATGGCAATAAAAGTGATCAAATGTAATTTTTTCCCTTTGAATCTGTAATTTGCACGTTCATGATGCAATACAGTAGTCCATCTCTCAGTGGCCACTCTCAACAGAGGTCACCATCTCTAATACGTCCATAAGTCTTTTCCTCTACTACCAGTACTATCAATGTATTTGCTTCTCCCTCTCACCAAAGGCCACCTCTGTAATGTGGCCACAGTTTCTTGGCAAATACGGTGGCCTTGTCAGAGAGGGACTACCGTATGTTCATACACACAAAACTTAAGACTTAAGTAGCTTCGAGAACCTGGGCCCTGGTGTTCTCATGGTTCTGGCTTTATAAGTTGGTTAGCGTGCAACTGTTAGTTGTGATGACTTACATTCAAACTCACAGTAGCTATCTTAACGGCATACAAATCTGCAGAACCCATGTTAATCACGTAAATGATGAACACGGTGAAGAGAACAACAGATAATAACACTGTGTGGATAACTCAGATATTAAACTTTCTCCTTGTTGCAATCAAACCAGTCTAAGGTACATGTACGTTATATGCACAGTTCTGACTGGCAAAAAAGGACACATGGACTGTATGGAGTGATTATGGTACACAGGTGTGCTAATAAATCACCTGGGAACAGGTACAGGAGATACAATAATTATCATATACTTTCACTGGGAATCAAACTGAGAACACCCCTCCTCATTCACAAGGTATTATAACCCATTACTGACTGAGGAAAGTAATTTTATAATTTTTTCCAGGCCTGGTGCAAATGATGTAAACCAAACTGTGATTGATGTCATGAGTTATATGCTGAAATCCTAGTAATTTATTCATGCTATTAGCAGTGATTAGTAATACTTAAACAGTGGTTCTACATGTACAACAAGGCAAGTTCGTAACAAAGTGAAACCTGCTCTCCAGGAACAACCCGTATATATATACCCAGTAATGACCATCTGCTTATAACTGTATAAAGACCATATTTGGCAGGTCGCCAGCCATAGATTCTCCATGTAATTGAACTGGTGTTACATGTATAACATTAAAGACCACCTTGTGTACATAGTGTGATGCCACATTTTTGTTGGTCCCTTGGTTGGTCTTTATATGCAGGTTTGATGCTTGAGAACTGCAAGTTCCAAAATAAATGTGGCACAACTTCCCATATGCAGCAGAACCCATCTTGAAAGGCTGCTCCATTGGCCATAACAGTGCGGTCTCTTGAGACCAGTGGTCTTTGGTGGCAGGTTCAGTTACATTGAGGTGAACATTAATCTGCACTATGCGTATTGTAAACCTCTATAAAGAAATAGGGGTAAAAGTTTATAAGAAAAGTCTTGTCAAAAGGTAGATATGCATTAGTCCATCAAAATTAGACTGAAATTGATCAGAAAATAACATAAAATTATGACCATAAACTGAACAACTGGGTATGGAATCACTGTACCCTCCCTGCCCCCCCTCCCTTGTTAAACAATATGACTTAATAAATGCATATACATAAATGTGGTTGACATGGTTGCATATATGTAGGTTGGGACGTTTGCAAGGGGGTCAGCTGGGATTAGCTGCTCAAATCCAATGCAAAGTATATCATATATGGAAAACAGAACACAGCAACCTTAACATGACATAGGTTAAGTGCTTCCTTACCACTCATTAGGGCTGACTTCAGATGGATCAGTTTTCCACGACCTGTTGTGACGTGGAAAAGGTAAACTTACCGTATAAATTATAATAATGTTAACTCTACATGGAAAGAGTCACACCTATCCACTTTTCGGAGAGGTAGCGTTATGAACAATCTCTAATGTAATAGCATAAGCAGTCCGCAATCAAAAGTAGGGCCCAGCTTATTAAAAAAAATACATGTGTATTAAAAGTCTTGACCCAATGAAACACATGATGCATGTACCATTATCAATTTCATGTTTGAATTGTACATTTTTTTTAGTTTAAGATTTTTTAAGAAACTGGGTCCACCAGGAACTACATACAGTTTAATATGTTGCTGCAGAAGCCAGTCAAAGTGACAACCATGGTTACTCTTTTTAAATGCGTGTGCATTTACCACACAATTTGCTGGTAATTTGTTTCTAGAGCAGCATAGCATTTTGAAGCATTATATGATAGACCATCAATAATATATTTGCAGGACTTGTAGTGTATAAGGCTAGAAATCATTGCGGATACTTTGATTATAAAGCACAGAGCAAGTAAAAGCAAACGTGCACTTGAGTTCAAGCAAACACAGATAATAATCCTGTACAACATTTGTGCCAGATTTCTTACAGATTGACTTTAGTTATCTGTGTCTATAATGTTTAGGTAGCCTCTGGTTGGATATAAATTTATTTTGAGTTTTTTTATGAGAAAACCCATCCCTGGAGGGAGAAATTTATGCAGTATGTAACAATTGCTAAGCGGGGACATCAATGCAATAACGTATTATACATATGCACTGTGCAATAAGCCTCCTTGTTACATATTATCCAATTTAAATTGTAAGTTATTTTGAAAGTTTAAAATGTCAATTTTGATATCACAGAATGGTACATGTACATAACATGTATATAATATACAAGTACTGCCAAACAGAAATCCAAGATGGAGGAAATTCTCTTTCAAATATTGCTGTGAATAGTTGTACTTCATGCAATGTTTGCTCAACACACTGATCACGTATGCAAGTCTGAGCACACTGGTGTGGTGCTCAACGTCACATGTCATAAATGCAATATGACAAAATATTATCTGGGTTAATTCAATTTATTTGACGGCAATCAATTTTTCAATTCCTAAATGATATTCATTCAAACTCTGTTCTAAACCAAAAGGAAATGGAACCAGTATATTTTATACCACGAGGACACGAAACAGGTTACATGTTTAAATGATTAGATAAATAGGGAAACTTTGGGTAAGAGATCACCTCTTAAGTGCCTCGTTGATTATAGGATAGTATTTCCTGTTCATGAAAACTTACCAGTACACAAGCAGAGAATGGTCAATCTATGCTATGTATTATTTTAAGTGAAGGCCAATATATTAAAACTAAAAGCAAAAGAGCATGCACATGATAGAAAGATTGACAGAACCTAGGCAGAATTTGTAGTGGAAATACATGTATCTAGTAAGAATCTATGCCATTGAGATACATGTATGGAGAAAAATATACCTACACAAAGCAAAGATCTACCGTATGCAGAGGAAACACAAGTAAACTAAGCCAGATGACTACATTGCAAAAGCTGATCTGCTAAAATCAATTCTTTCAACTACTGTACACACAAATTATGGGCTCTGCATACATAATCTAGCATGCTTAATTAATGCGCTCACCAAACATCTGTGAGCTTAAAACATACAAGAACAAAACCTACCCTTCATGATCTTCTGACCCCATGCTCTTTGCAATTGGTAGGAGAGACTCGCGGTTTGTTCGGGGATACCTGGGGAAAAAAAACACATCAACGAGTGCTTTTAGTACAAGAAGAAAAACTTCATTTGTGTCTGCCCGGTATGAAATAAATAAAAATAAATATGTAGTTCAAATACGAAGACTAGGTAACTTTCTGCACATGGCTTTATTTTAAATCAGAAATACTGGTTACTATAATGTGATGTCCCTAATACTAGGGTACCGGGGTATGCAACTTTATTCAACTGGACTTAACTGAAGTGTCAATAGAGATTTAAATACTGATATAACCGCAGTCACCAAATAGTGTCTTTTTCTACTACAAACACTGGAGACTGAGAATATCCCTGAAAGTCCCATTTCAAGGGCTGTGATATGTTACTTGAACTTCTAACCTCCCTAGGAGGACTCGGAATAAATATCTAATTCCAGAAAGAAACTTAAACTTGGGTTCACCGATCACCTTGACAGCCATAATTGTTCTGTCCATGACTAAGATTACTAACAGACATGAGATTTTTCACGAAACTGTCCCCCTGCCCAGGTCCCTTCAATAATACCTGGACTGGTTAAATGTGTGGATCTTGATCTGCATCTGGGCATACTTCCTCAGGATTTTCTCGGTCTCTTCCTCTGTGTTAAACGAGTTCATCAGGATCAGTGGCACATTGCTGTCATAAGTTTTGTTCAAATTCTGGAACCACATGTAACACCCAAAATCAGTCCGCATGCTCTCACATGAAATAGCAGTCCCGTAAATAATTTTTCTGTTACCAAAGAAACTTGAAGAAACCAGATCTTTTTTTCTAAAAAGTTATGAACATGATGAACAGAGGATAACAAAAAGTTTCTCCATGTTTACAATACATGTGGATGCCACAATGGCTACTCAGGATATATGTACATGTAGATGCTCCACCGTAATTTATCCTCAAAAGAAGAGAAACTACAAATTGGATTTCACAAACAAGAAGTCCATAGTTAGTGAAAAAAACACTTACATACATGTAATCATAGGACTGGTGTTACATGTGCTGTGTAGGACAAAGGCAAGCAATGTTAAAATCAACTGACACCTCGACACCAGAAACAAATAGTAGTAATAGTTCATTTAGTTGTAGCCATCATAGTAGTAGCAGTAGTGGTAGTAGTAGTGGTAGTAGTAGTAGTAGTAGTAGTAGTAGTAGTAGTAGTAGTAGTAGTAGTAGCAGTAGTAGTAGTAGTAGCTGTAGTAGTTGCTTAACATTTTCTTAACATAAAAGTTCTGTAGTTACAGACAAATTTGACTTTTTCTAACGTTACCTATGTACTTCTCTTTTTAGCCAGCTACATTGTCTCTGACCTCGATCTGTTGAACTGTGAGATCCAGGAAGGTGAGTTCATTTCGCACCGGGATAAGAGACTTTGTGCCAGTACATCCCATACTTGTACCCAGCCCACCATTCAGCTTGATCACCACCAGTTTATTAAGCATGGAGCGCACCAGCTCCTTGTTGGGACTAAATCGGAGCTCATTGTAACGCTTGACCTGCAAATAAATGAAGCAATGATTTGAAGTTTCTTTTTCTATTAAGGCAGAGAAAGTACAGATTAAACGAACACGAAATGTTACAAATTGTTGATATTGGCTATGCTGTTTCTGAGTTTTTGAACATTGTTTGAGCATCTTCAAAAGGTTTTGACCTTTGAACGTATTGAAGATAGTGGTGTTACAACCTCCTAAGGACACAGGCGGCTGATGCTCAGGAAGACTTACCAATCTACTCTGACAACATTAAGATTTCAAATTACTTGACCATGCTACAATGACTGAAACCAGGAATAGTATTTATATATACAATTCAAACAACATTTTTACTAATATAATGATGTTTTTTGACAATTATATCTACTACTACCACAACTACTAATACCACTAAAACTCCTACTGCCACTACTACATGTACTACTACCACACTACTACAACTACTACCAGCACTACCACTACTACTAATACTACTACTACTGCTACTAAGATGGCTACAATTAAATGAACTACTACTCAACTACTACTACTACTACTACTGCTGCTGCTGCTACTGCACATGTAGTCCTTTTTCTCAAAGTAAATTTGAAAAGTTTAAAAAGTTTACATGTGTTAGTAATGATTTCACCGTGTTCAGGGTGTTATAGGATACGAAAATTAAGTGTTTCAAAATGAATATGTCCAAAGTCATTCTATACAGACATACATCTGGAGGTCTGGTATCAGATGTCCTAACAGCTTAAATTCAGTTACTCACCGCATCATCAGACAACAGTTTTATCTTCTCCCATTCCACTGAAGGACCAGACTCGGACAAAAAGCGGGCAAACAGTCGCTCGAAGCCATCAAACTCACTACGTACTCGCTGCAAAAGAAAGAAATTTAAAACATGTAAAATATTTTGTGAAATGCTCATGTTCATGTATTCCTTTAAAACATGTCAAATGGATATCATTGGGATAAATGTTACATTGTAAGTCTGAAGAATGATTACATCATCCACATTGACAGGTATGATAAATACAGCAATAGTAAAATTAAGGATTGATTTTGTTTCATTTTTATTTTGCACAAACTGAAGATAATAAATCTCCTATGTATGAATGATGAATATACCGGTACATAAACATGCAGCATTTTTTGTCCCTGATTCTGCAGACAGGAAAGTAAGAATCTTAAAATTGAAATTTGGGCACCACTAAGCAATGTTGGTCCCTTACTAATCCCCCTAACATGCCTAATGGTACCTGATACACTTACTGATCTCAGTTCTGGTTTGCTGGTCTGTATCAGCTTCTCGAGTTCTTTGTGCAAGGATTCGCGTGCATCACGCAGCGTAAGTTCACGAAATTCAGCATCACTGGGTGTTCTTCTGTGCCCCTTTACGAAGCCATCCTGGAACAAAGGAGGTTGACAGATTAAATTTTTGGCATTATATGTAAAACCTTCAGAGCTCAAAAGTACACCAAAAACACCAGCGTACTGCCACAGAAAGTCTTTAACATGACTAAACTGAACACAATAAAGCAAGATTATCATTTGACTGGGGTATTTTGTGTATGTAATTATTATTATTATTCCACTAACAATCATGATGATACCAATATCAACTAGACAGTTTGTTGCTGTGCAACACGAGGAGGCACCCTGTCAGTTCACATCAGAATATGTGCAGTCATACATGTTATAGCCCTCAAAATGTACAAAGTATCACAGGTGTACTAAAAACACAGGATCTCCTATTAATATCTGATAGTCATTTATAATTATAATAAGCCAATGTGATCATAAAACTGACTGTATTTTGGAAAATCCTTCAACCAGATGAGCGAATACATGTGCGGAGACCCCCCTGTGCTGGAATTCTACTGATACAAGCTTGTCTTGAGATTTTGACCTTCAAGGTCATCCAAGATTGAGTCCAGTACCACAATTGAATTCGACACTTTTGATTTCCTACTGGATCTCACTTATAATTATAATAAGCCAATGTGACCATAAATCTGACCACATTTTGGAGAATATTTCAACCAGAAGAGGGAATATATGTGCGGAGGCCCCCTGTGTTGGAATTCTCCTGATACAAGCTTGTCCTGAGATTTTGACATTCAGTGTCATCCAAGGTCTGAAGTTCAGTACCACAACTGAATTCGGCACATATGATTTCCTACTGGTGTTTAATAGTAACTAGGGGCCTGTCTCTAGTGGTTTTCTAAGTATTTTTTAGTGGTTTTCTAGTATTTTGACCATTGTTTTGCTGTTACTGAAAAATAGTCGGGGTATTTGTGTGCACCGTGTGCAAACCATGTTAGTCATAATCATATAACCCAGAGGTGGACCTGACCTTGCTGCAGGGATGGACATTAAGGATTGTCCGACTGCCCGGGACAACTGAAAGTAACTGTCGGACAACTGAACTTCCCACTCCACTTTGTCCAACAGGACAAGGAAAATTTGATTTACGTCATTTACGTTATAAGGAAAATTTGAACCCCTTTTTCTGCTAAAAGCAGTTGTAGGAACAGAAAACCCTGCCAATGAGACCCAGACAAAAAATGTGGGCAAGTTAATTTCATTTCGGACAAGTGAAAATTACCCTCACTTGTCCAGTCAGA
>JAAUYG010048088.1_pt1 | contig 13008 bp, 11 predicted proteins | sample 7278091 | NCBI WGS metagenome assembly JAAUYG01 (sample SAMN14350201, study PRJNA611818) | marine sediment metagenome | isolation source: surface marine sediment (0.6m) | place: French Polynesia: Moorea | collected 2018-08
AAGGACAGCTACTCCAGTCCCTAGGCCTATTCAGTACACAGAGATGGATCTGAGAAATAAGACCACCTCAGAATTGAGGACAGTCACAGTCCCTTGGGTGTCCTGAATTCTCTAGTTTCCACTGTATTCCATATTCCAGGACTCCAGTTCAGACACCAGGATCACCGGTACTATGAAACTCCAAGCCAGCTGCCTTTACCTATGCCTCTGTGCCAGTATGTGCTTTGCTCTCCTGCCTGCTGCCATGGGAAGTACAGATTGGCCACCACCACCCAAATACACAGAAAAGGCAAAAATGGGTAAGTGTATGAAAAGGATCACAGGTTCTATTTGTGGGCAATAATTAATGCATGGGAAAAGAATTACCTGTAACATTGGGTAAGGTAGAATTTATCTTGCACCAAAAAAAAAAGTCTTTGTAAAAATTATTTACCCTATAAAATTCACACCGGATTCTGTAATATGTAAAAATTATTACTGGTAGCTGTTTCACATGTACATGTAATTTGTATCATGAATGAAACAAAGTCATACTATAGTCCACATGTTCTATGTCATTTCTAAGGAAGTAAGAAACTTATTTTAAAGGAAAAGCAGCTCGATTTACATGCATAATCATATACATTTTAGCTAATCTTGTACCAAAATCACATATCATTTTGTATGCAAATCGAAAACTCTGTTTAGATTATAGCAATTTATTATACATTTACTCGATTATTATTCAGTATCATATCTTCAGTGTACTGTTTATTTAGTTTTGCTCCATGTCCAGCCAGATACATTGCCCACTATGCTGTCTGGGGGACGATATCTGCCCTGTCTCCTGAATACAATGGAGTGCCTTTCGGTACGATACAGAGCTTTGCGGATGGCCCACTGTCAGACAGTACTGGCGTGCCATACTTCTACGTAGCAGATATTTCTGACACCCACAGAAACATTGCCTACAACAACAGTGCATCGCTCAGTCTGAGTCAGGCAGAGGGACCTTACTGCCAGAATATGGGTCTAGATCCAGAAGAACCCACCTGCTCCAGGGTTACTCTGGTTGGCAAGGTCAGATAAAGACAACAAAGAGAAATATCAGACATGTCTATGTAGATTAATTGTATAAGTTAAATTCATAAATGTAAGGCATTGATTGCGTATACCGGTATATCATAAATCTCAAATTAGAGTTGGTTATACCAGCAATTCAAGTAAGGTTGACAAATTTGGCAGTGTACAATTATGTACAAGTAATTATATGTTGTCATATTGTTGTGGGTTACAATAATTTTAGGTGCATGGTTTATATTCCAAGCTCTTTGCCGACAGCATTTGGTCATTTGGTACTGAAATTTTATGGACAAAGCTCAAATTTTTTATCGGTAGAATTTTTTTTACATAACTGCAGCTTTGAATATAGTGCTCTTCTAGTAAATATGGTGTCATGATTAACATATCTGCTGTTTCACTGATTGCATTATATGTTGTCATATTGTTATGGGTTACAATAATTTTAGGTGAATGGTTTACATTCCAAGCTCTTTGCCGACAGGATTTGGCCATTTGCTAGTGAAGTTTTATTGACAAAGCTCAAATATGTTATTTAGTGGCTTTTTTTTTACATAACTGCAACTTTGAGTATAGTGCTCTTCTAGTAAATATGGTGTCATGATTGACATATCTGCTGTTTCACTGATTGCGACAGGTCCAGAGTTAATCTGTTAATGCAAGACTGTATTATGTTCTGTGTGGAAATTTGTAATCCCAGCACAATAAACTGAAAGCATAGCAAAAATACTGCAGGTACTTGACCTGCCTGTGATATAAGGTGGAGAATATAATATTATCATTAATGGTGGCATACTTTTAATATTTGTTGTTAGGTGACTTTTGCTGCAGCATGAATTAACACTGAAATATGTTATGCATACATGTTGGATTTTGCAGGTAGTGAAAGTGCAGGATTCAGCAGAGCTGAAATTTGCCCAGAGCTCCCTGTTCAGCAGACACCCTGCCATGAAAGACTGGCCCACATCACATGGTAAGTATAGAGATACAGTATCGGAAAAGCATACATGTATCTTCCTAGTGTTATTGCCTATTGCCTAGAGCATATAGCATGCTTTAGGACCTTTCATAAAAGTTTGGTGATTTAGTGGCAGCAGCATCTCACATGAGCTTACGCCACCTCCACCTGGTATGCTGTAGGAGGCTATTGGATAGAGTGGGATGCGACAGTGTTGTGATTTGTGATCAAACTAATAAGATCAGCGATGGCATTTCATAGCCCTATTAGCACAAATTTCAAATATTCTCTTTTGGCATCTGGCTACTCCCAGCGTGTACTAGGTTGCCATGGCTGGAGGTGCTATGGGTTAAACAGGTTAAAGCATAGGAATGATGCTATATTTTAACTAGGAAGTTGTGCTGTTTGGGTACTGTACTGAGTAAAACCACTGGTAAAGTGGTAGTGCTGTGATAGTATAGTACAGAAGGTAGTGGTAGTGTTGCTGATGATTGTGAGAGTAGGGGGTTACATTAAGTTTAAGACTCTGTAGCATCATTTCTCGCAATGGAATTACCTTATCCCTACAAATGGATCTGAGAAAGGCTTCAGTGAAATGGAAGTTGATTGGTGCTACATGTGTAGATTTTGACACAGTAATTATGAATAACTTCTCTCCACTAAGCCATGGTTGATGGTTATGCCATGCTGCTACATGTATATGTATGTACGTTATAACATGTATAATGGTATCTTTGAAATTATAACTTTGACTGATAGACTTTGTTATATTATCTGTATGTGTCACTTGTGTCATTAGGTACATTGCACACAATAAATCTACATTTCACATACCATAGGTCACTGTTGCATTGTAAGCTATAAACAAAAATACAGTCTGTTATTTCATAAACATTATGTGTGTACATGTAGCTACATATCTGTGTTTCCACCCTCCAGGCTGGCGTTTCTACAAGTTGGTCATCTCGGGGATCAGTCTGGTAGATTTCTTCGGCGGGGCAGCTCATGTTCCCCTCAAGGATTACTTTGCAGCACATCCTAGCCTGGCTATAGTGTAAAACCTCAAATGTAGCAGAACTTACATTGCTCCTAATTTACTAATGTGATGCAGCAATGCTCAAGATGCCTTGTCAGGAACTACGTATGAACAGTCACATATAAGTCAAATTTCAGCAGGTTGAGCTGCGATTGCCTTCCAGGATTTTGTCAAAGCATCCACACATTTCAGCTGGATGCTTGTGGTGATAGATCATGCATTTATGTGATTACATGTATAGTATTTCTGCTATTTTGATGGCTTAAGATGTACATGTACATATAACTTTGTGTCTAAATCAGTATTTTCATACCATACAATGGGGTAGATTTATAAATTGATAATCGTATTTGTGACAAAGTGAAGCCATTTTCCTACTTACGAATGTACATGTATATATTGCTTGTAATGTGATCATACATGTATGTGTTTGTGTTTGATAACAGTATTTGTGCTGCATGCAAGTTCTACACAGCTTTAGAGTAATGTGAAGAAAAGTGTAATTCAGTGGTTGACGTATTTTTGAATGGGATTATGACTTGGATCGGTCTGGTGCTAGCATGGTGTTAGTCTGTACATTTAGTACATTATTGCCAAGTGACACCCGATACTCCAGCTGTCCGATTGCATGGACTGACTGCATGTATGTTCACCTACTACTTGGAAGGGTCACACTGAGATACATGTACATGTACTTTGTCAGTATGCCAATGCCAATGCCATATCAAGTTTATCTTCGACTCAGAAACTCGACCCTTTTTGAAGGGATATCAGTTGTCACAAAAGGTGATTACATGGTCAATAGTGTAATGTACCAAACTTTTGCCTCGATTTAATGTGTACTTGATTCCGTGCAATTCCACTTTTGTGCAATGTGTAATTTTCTGCAGTTATACCAATGCATGTCACCAATAGGGGTATACATGGGTTAAAATCGAATCAACCGAATTGCACAAAGCGGCTGTTTTGGCGAATCGATCTAGCCAACCGACCAAATTCTTATCTTGTGATTCACGATCTGCACATCTCACTAAAGAGCAATTAGCAATTTGCTGCCCTCTTTGACTGCCTATTCGTGAGCCAGCCACCTATAAAACTACGATCTGATAAGCCAGTCCGTCACTAAAATAACGATCCGCGGCTTGGAGTTACTGTTAAATTCCAATCTCCAAGACCATCATGGCTGTTGAAGATTGCTCTGCGACTACACCATGGCTGTTAACGATGGAACTGCAACTAGACAATTTCTGTTTTGAGTGATCTGGGACTCGCCATGGCTGTTAAATATTGATATACGATTCAGATAGGTGTCTTAATAATAATCTGTGATTCATAGTTCTCTGTTAAAAAATAAAACTCGAATCGGGCCATATTTTATAGACCCATGTATACCCCTACTGAAGTAACAATGATTTGTGTGGTTGCAATGTATTTCTACAATGTACATGATGTATGTTACTGGATTCTTTCATAATTGTTTGTAGATGGGATCTGATGAAAGAAATTATTTTTGAATCTGCTTACCCCGTTTGTATAGGGTCATACGTTTAAGGTGTATAAATTTAGTACATTTTAGGAAGCTGTTCTGAAGATTAAGATATACATGTAATTGTACTTTTCAGAAAGTAGTACCGGTAGTACATTTAGATTAATACACTACTTATTCTGGGCAACACTTGAAACCGATACATGTTCATGTATGATGTAAGAAGGAGGAAAAGTGACCATAAGCTTACTACCGGTAGTCACATCTTTGCAATGTGGCAGTACTGATAGCATAATCACCATTCATATATATACGCTGCCACGGGGCAAATTCACATTTAGTTCTGGTAGTTCAAAACTACAGAATATACAATGGCCACAGAGCATGAGATTACTGGATTCATCGATACATTTATATTGTAGCTACAGGTCAAATAAAATTAAAGTGCATGTATGTGCATGCATATACATTGTACTTCCAAATTTCCACAATCTATGGTTCCATTTTGTTTGCTCAAATATGAAACGTTTTACATATCAAAAAGTACAATTTTCACAATCTTTCATGAAGGGATCTGCCACATATTAGGCATTCAATTCAAATGAGCGCACCACGGCCGGGTAGTGTAGTGGTTGAGCGTTCGCCTGGCATGTGGGAGGTTGGTGGTTCGATCCCCGGCTGCATCAAACAAAAGACATTAAAATTTGAGGTTCTGCTGCTCTGCTTAGTGCTCAGCACATAAGAGTTAGAGACCGACTGGCTGGCTTGGAGTCAGGATAATGGTCTGGGGTTGGGACATCCCTGCCTACCCGTGGCGTTTCAGTGGGCTAGCACTATAAAGACTGGCCGCAGGTCAGACTAGCACAAGACAGGTCCATTACATACACACCAACACCTACATACACGAGCTTGTTCATAGATCAAGCCATTGAGCTTGGTAAACCTTGTTCCAGTCGCTGAGACTGAAAAATTGTCAAAGCGACTATAAACCCTGTTCACTCACTCAAATGAACGCATGGATCTATATTGCAGCTAGCTGCTTTTATTTCTTAACATTGGTAATAATACATGTAAATCCCTCTCATACCACAACATGCACAACATCCGGTCACTGAGGCAGAAAACAGCAACTTTTAGATGGAAATTAGGAAAGCTTCAACTACTATCAGATATAATATATATTGGGCTGTTGAAAATTTAACAATCTGAGTGGAATATGTCAACAGATCAAAATATCTCGAAAATTTTCATAACCTAGTAAGAGTAGCCCAACAGAACTGCCAAGACAATTACAAAATCTCACCCTAATGCTAAAGGGTAATCCATATTTCATTTTGTTCTGGCTAGATCTACATTGTATGTACATGACTATCTCTGTTCCTAACTTCCTAAAGACATGACATTGTCCAATGTACATTTTGCATGTAATCCAACCTTTAGTTCCTCCAAGCACAAGTACAGCTAGAAGTCCAAGAGTGATGCTGTTTTGTTAACTATGGGTCTGCATCTTGCGGTCTGATGAAATTCCAGCCACATATATTATTTGCCAGATATGACAGAAATTGATTAAACACACATGGCCACACATCCTATATGCATTCCAGATCACTTTCTGTGTATGTAATCGAGGTACATCTTCAAGGTGAACAGAGTGTCATCCACAGCTAGTTCTGTCTTCTCCAGTCTGAAACAGAGACAGGATATACCCGGTGCTTACTGGTCAGCACTGAAATAACACCAAACACAAAATGCATCTCCAGTTCTACAGTGCTCGCTGTCTTAAAATAGGATGTCATAAAGGTAGGGGAGCACAAGTTTTAGACCAAACAAATACTTCTAAAACTAAAGAAGTGTTCTTGGATTGTTGCGTAGCTGCTGTATTTCACAGCTTCCAATCGAAGAAATACTTTTTAATACTTTATAATATTCATGTAGGACCTCATATCCCAATTTAGCATCAAAATCATAAAATACAATTTAAACCTGATGCTGATAATAGGCCGACATCTACACTTATTGACCCTTTCACGCATAAAATTACTTTTCCCTGTCTCTTGGTTCAGTATTATCATCCCAGACACAAGAAACAGTGATTTCTCAAACCGCCAATCTCACTCACTTGTTAGTGCGGTGTTTAACCTTAGCCAGTACTGCCCGCTCCGCTGGCGTCACCATGTCCTCTATATCCTCTCTCTGACTCGGGTCCCCTCCTGTCTGCTCCAGTGTGGCCAGGATGGCAGTCATACGCTGCTGCTTGTCCAACAGACGTCTGCAAGAGATCACACAGAAACTATCAGACTTCCCGTGACATACAGTGGTCCCTCTCTTAAAGGACATTCTTCACACAGAAACTGTCACACTTACCATGACATATACATGTACAGTAGTCCCTCTTAAAGGACATTCTATAGAGGGCACCCCTCTGCCAAGGAAACAAAATTTTAGCAGCTAGTACCATGAAATCAATGCATATGATGTTCCCTCTCACCAAGGGACACCATGGTAATAAGTGCTCCTATTAGAGAGGACACTGTACATAAATTGTAGGGCTGTGCCCCCTTTATTTGACAGCCTTGCATTTTAAGATATCTTAATGCTCACTGACTTCACCATTGTTTGTCTGCCAGAAAGCACTGCATGCACACATGTACAATCATATCGGACGTATTACAGACCGGAAAGCAAAGGTTAACTTACAGGGTACTTGTTGGAGGGCATTTATTACACAGTGGGGCATATCTTGAAAGACCGCCCCATTGGCTTCATCTTTCAAGACAGGCATTGAAAACATAGCACCATCCGCCAGGAATGTGGTCCTTCAAGACAGGTGGTCTCTCATGGCAGTGGTCTCCCAAGACAGGTTTTTCTGTACCAGTTGTTGTACAGCTGTTTGATTTGGTCTCAAACTTCCATTTTCATGCTATAAGATTAGACCTTGACAAAACCATTGAGGACCATACTTTTGGGTTCAATACATTAGTCTTAACAGTGGGAAGACCAATGTATCTGGTGCATTTAAAACTGGCAGAACTGCAGTGCTATAGCCAAAGAAAGTGATCTAGAACAAATTTTACTATTTTCCTTCTTTCTGGAAAATGGAGTAAGGTATGGCTTAAACCTCTGCCTTGCCTATTACTGAACGAGTTACTCCTATGAAAAAACACAAGGCTGTGGATTACACCAATATGTTTTAATGACTATATATTACTCGATTACATGTACCCATTACATTTGTGTCATACACCAGGCGCCACTTGGTTATTAGGTTAAACAGTGAAACTGTTCTACATCTGCACAATTAAAAGATATTATTGCGTGAAGGAATAGGAAATATTACAGAAGCCAAGGACGCAAGGTGTTTAATACTTTTTAAACATACAATGTTTACATGGTAGACTAAATCATAAAATAGTCCTAATCTATATGTGTATATAGAGCCATGACTGATCGCAGCTGTTCCTGAATTACAATTCAACAGTAAAGGGAGGAGATCCACACATGTAGATCTAATAAACATGGGATAACACACCATACAGCTTATTACTCACTTATTATCCTTGACTTCATGTTCTCGTCGCTTTATGACATTATACAGAGCCTGGAGAACAGAAATTAAAAATTTGTGTGAAACGTGAATTCTGGGCTAGCAGCGGCGTACATGTATTTATGGTAGTACCAAGCAATTATTAAATATATGTATTCGATCTATAAATTTTAGTAATAAATACAGCGTAAAATCTGTATTTTAAGACCAGCCAAGGGAAAAACATAATTTTACCACTAAACAAACTAAGGTGGTCTTTATATACAGGGTCAATTACATGGAAAATACAAATTGGGGACCTGCAAAGTATGGTCTTTATAAGCAAGTGATCATTATATACAGGTTGTCTTTACAGCAGGTTTCACTGTATATGACAATTTTTGTGTGTTCCCACAACCTTGATAATGACAAACATCAACAGGCAAATCAGAACTGAGGCAACATTTAGCATATAGTACATGTATTTTTCTTTATTTCTGGCATTGTTTCACACCGTGACAAACTGAGCATAATCTGTGGTCACAGTAAACCACTGTACCTTGTGAGATCTATCCAGTAACATACGAGCCACCTGCTCCAAGTTCACAGAGAACAGATAGAACGTCCGGGCTGGAACATGATCTGGAGTCTTCGGAACTTCCTGGAATGGAATAAAATAGAATATATTACAGCCCACTAAAATTAAATAACATTCAAAACTACAGTGGTTAAACTACGAAACACCATTCTTTTCTTTGATCAAAGGGAGGCTTTCCACCGAAATCAAATCAACAGGAGTTAATAAATTAATACTTTGTTACACACATGTGCTTTTGGAGGTGAGGGGAATTATTTTGCTCCTATATGGAGAATGTACACAAGGCTGACACAAGAACCACTGACAGGCAATGCCAACAAGGATAAATATTATATTAAATAACTATGTACATGTTGGAAGATTTGTGTGTATAACCTAAAACACCTTTACATGTAGGTAGTTGTTATCCCTACAGACTTTATTTCCATTCCCAGTATGGCTTTGTCTTGACAAAACATGAAAACGGACCATAGAATGGACCCTAGACCTGAGGCCCAATGTCGTTACCTGTACCAGTACATGTACTTACAGTTAGCGCTACAAAGTGCTGTCCAAACATAGTGTATAACAGCTCCTTGGCAGTCTTGGCTGGTATCATGGCAAACTCCTCAATCTACAGTCAACAAAATATATTCCTCTTTAACTCCAAATCATTTCAGCAGTACACAGGAAATGCTTTAATATACATATAACAATAATAAAGTTATTCCGGGCCTCTACTTGTTTTAAGGCATGTACCTGGTGGCATTAGTTGCATAAACTACCAAGCGTTCAACACATGACCTGTACTCTCCCTTGGAGAAAATTATTGCCAATGACATGTGTAGTGACATACCTGCTTTTGCTCAAGCTGCTTCTTCAACAGTAGTAGTCGAAAAACTCGCAAAGATTTGGAACCAAACCTTGAACACAACAAGCAACAAACAAGAAAATTGTCAATCAACTTAGAGTACATTGTAAGTTTTGATGAAAATACTTACAGTAACACATAGTATTTAACACACAGTATTACATACATAGATCAGTACAGAAATATGCTGAGATCGAGGTACCACATAAAGGTACAGTATACATTTGTTAGGCGACGCAGCATACACTGTTTTCTCCTCATGATAGTATGGTGGTTGGGCTTACCTTTCTAACACCACAGATTCTGTATGAGCTTTGCACAGAGATGTAAACGCCTGTTTGAAATCTGGGTAGTTGATTGTCAAGGAGGGTAAGTCTCAACCACATACAGTGATCCCTGTAATTGAAGACCACTTTATTTACCAATTCTCTCCATTTTAAGACCGGCCATCAGTGACACCACTCTGATAAGTTCAAGACAAATATACCTCCATTTTAAGACCACCTCTCATTTAAGGCCATATGTTTCTGGCTGAACGGGTCGTCTTAAAATGCAGGGAACATTGCACATATATATGTAATCATACATGCATACATATATATATATATATAAAAGTTCTGACAAACTGTCTGACTTTAATGGCTTGGGTTCCATGTCGTCAGGGATTGAACCCCTCATGGACCCCAAGTGGTCATCTTAAGTTAACAGGATAGGTGACTGCCAAGGATAGCACAATTATTGCATGGAAAACAAGGGAGTATAAAAAGGAAGAATATATCCATTACGTTATAGGTAAACAAGGCACTGTAAAATATTTATACATGAAATCCTGTCACAGGCTCCAAAATATAATTCAGCAGCCATACAGTTTAGAACAAATTAACAACGAGCATCAGCCCCACCCACATGTATGCAGGCTCATAAGTACCTTTCAAACACACATGTATGCCAAGTTGATTCAAACAAAAGGAGAACGCTGAAATTTAAGAAGATCTGGAAAGATCAGAAACTGAACTGAATATAAAATGGAAGACGAGCAATGCCATGGTCAGAGTAAGACAATGGCACACCTTCTGCAACACCCGATATCTTAGTACAAGGGCTATCAACATTTCCTAACCTGACCACCATGTGTATTACGAGAAGGATACCCACGCTGTACATTCCCCCACCACTCTCTCCAGTCTTCACCACAAACTGCATCTGCAACAGAAACACACTACTTAGTGCGGAAAGGCATACAGTATGCCAAAAGGATAAACTTCCAAAGAGCATGAACAGAAGACAACAGAGCTTAACTGCTACCACAATGGGGAACAATATTAAGGTAGCAAGGCAGACATATATTATACAATCATGGGACAAAACTGGTCTACTGCTATACCGTACTCATGACACTGGTGATATCTTAACCTATGATGAAACACATAGCATGCAGTGTAAAATTGATTGAACCAGATTTTCTTTAGCCTGAACAACTTTAATACTATACTTTCAGCTTCAGAATAGAACTGCGTATTTATTTAGCAAGTATTTATTTTTGGTGCAAGATACGGGCCATTATACCACAAGTATTTTATATCTACAGACTTGAGCAACACTAGTAACCATTACCATGTAGTGATTACCAGTACGTACCGAGTCGTCAGTGAGGATCCTGAGGTATTGGTCCAGTGCCTGCCTGCTCAACCCCAAATCTTCAGGTAGAGCCTGGTACAACTGCAGGCACACCGACCAGAAATATTATTTTCCATAAAGGTTTACATAATACATTTCATTACTCTGTTTACAAAGGCTCACCTTCAGACATCCTATAGATATATCGCTAAAAGAAGCTGTCAGGTGTATTCATGAAAAAAAGTTATCAGGACCATCAACCCGAGGTACATGGGTACAGATAGAATAACTGACCTTAGGAAAAGATTCCTCCTTAAGTCAAAAGAAAGCTTTAGTTTAGAATTGGAAAAGAATCATTGTGATGAAAATGTGCCTCAAAATCAGCTTGAGTACTGACATATTTCCATAAACTGTAATACTGAGAAGTTACAAAAGCATGCCAAAAAAGACGTGTGCATATTTTCATTCTGGTTTTCAGAGTCACCATACCTCATTATATGAGAGGGGATTTGTAGTCGGAGAAGCTGGATCCGTTCTAACTTCATTCAGGCGTAAAACTGTGCGCACAATTTCTCCCGCTGTCTGGGATGAATACGATCATAGAGTAACCATCCGGTGAAGAAAACTGATCAAATTACACATACATGCACAACTGGACGCGCAGACATTTACTATTTATCCCAAAGAAAACGTTTGTTGTCTCAACAGCACAGGTAAATATTGTGAAAACCCCATCACAACCACCCATGATGGATGTGTATCATGTACAATACAGCGTTGTCCAAACAGAACAAGCATCTGTCATACACTCTCTTCTACCCCCACCCCCCTGGGGAGGGGGGTCTAAATTGAGCTTATTTTCGCTCTATGGGGAGCGGTTTCTGAGAAATGCGTTGATTTTCAAAATTGCCATATTTGCGCACGAAACTTGGCCATTAGGCAAAGTACCACCAGTGGCACATCAAGACTACCACATGTACATCCCATAGCTAATACTGCCTTAGTATTACTCTCAGAAACCATTATTTTACATATATAAACTTACATAATATAATCTGGTTATTTACATGTTATTGCTCTTAAACAACCTAAGTTTTACCGTTCACAACAAATTGGCACAAAGGCACAAACTGAAACCCAACGTTGTATAAAGTGGTGATAAACATGCTAAATGATATGGTCAAATGCTTGCACTCATTTGACCATAACATTCTTTTCTAGTGGACTCTGTTTAGATTCATAGGGCAGTTTACACCTGTTTTGGCATTGTATGACCCTTTTGGTGTGCCGTTAAACTTTGATATCACTCACTCACTGATACCACAGATCTTCTAAGAAACATATGAGAAATAAATTCAGTTATTCTGTTAGGACACAAATATCTGGACATGCTGCCTCTTAGCCAAACTTACCACATCAATTTTTTTAGCCACAGCACGCACAATAACTTGGTCTCTCAGATATCGTTCAAAACGATCAAAATTGGCCTGCCAGAAAACACTGTCTGATTTCTCATCCTATCAGAGAGACACAATATTCTATCAATAAATATGTGTAAGATTGTGTAAGAATATGCCTTAATTAGTATTGATGCACTCAAAAATATTTTTCCCCACATATTTTGACAACAGTATCTAGCAGGTAATATTGGTAAGTGTAAGTAGGACGAATCTTAATTAACATGGCATCTCTTGTCGACAATCCAATAAATCTCCTCAAATCTGAAGACTGCATATAGCGCTAGTACCGTAAACATTGAATTTGCTGCCTCTGCTCAAATTAGGGACGCAGGTTGGAGTCGAACCCGAGACCACGAAACGTCGGAAGAATGAAGAAATCGGCAGAATGCCTAATTTGCGGCCGCAGCCATTGTCTGGCTCG
>JAAUYG010025208.1_pt1 | contig 13007 bp, 6 predicted proteins | sample 7278091 | NCBI WGS metagenome assembly JAAUYG01 (sample SAMN14350201, study PRJNA611818) | marine sediment metagenome | isolation source: surface marine sediment (0.6m) | place: French Polynesia: Moorea | collected 2018-08
CATTACCTGCCGGCACGCTGGACATTTGTTCAAATTCAAGCATAATATGTCAAGGGGGTCATTTTCGTGGCACATCCTTCCTACATATATAGTAGTACGACGGTCCGTGATTGGGCTACCATTTACCTGCAATTTAGCCAAGGCCGGGCATTTGTGAGCTTTGGCATGGGGTCGCACTTGAACATTAGGAAATTTTTCCATTGTGGTGGGCATGATTTTCAGGTTGTTTTCCATCCTGTCCAAATCAATAATCATCGCTGGTGTATCTATCTCCTGCAACGTATCCCCAACCTTGCACGGTGCGGGTGGCTTCCACGCAGGATTCATGTTTGCAGTCGAAGCAGTCTTTGAGCAAAATGTCAAGCGGATTTTAGGTCGTAAAAGGAAACCAGAGGCTTTTGTGATGACAAGCGTGTTCCTAAGATAACTATGGCATCCAGTAAACGCCTGCTTCAACATCTAAAACTTAACAAACTGCATAAAAGAACCAACCCAAGAAAGTACTGTGAGCCGACGGATGTGTCACTTCGAATACTTGTACATGTGCCTGCCTTCAAAGTCGGTGCGCTCAACCTCATAACACAACAAGGAAAGACCGCCGCTGGTGGCCAGACAGTTGAAAACCCCGCCAGCCCACAAACGCCGTAATATAACATCAAGACTATCATACTAAATACTAATACACCAGAGCCTGAGGTAAATGTGTAACCTACACATGCGTTCCCATTCAATACCTAAGATCTTCTAAATTAATACTATGATGGCTTTGACCTTTCAACCCAGGCCTTTCAATCTGATTGTGCTATTGGATTCTCCATATGTTGTTTGCCATTGGCATTTTCATATGCCCTAACTCTGCTCTTTTACTGGATATAAGGCTTTGAAATCTGAGTTACCTTGACTTCAACCTTTCAATGTCGACACTCAAGGTCAAATGTGATGGTGCCATTGGACTCCCTATACATTTTGTGTATATGGTTTCCTATTGTGGTGGTTAATAGCCATGGGGCCTAACTTGGTTCCGTTGCGAGATCATAAAGCTTTAACATCCGAGTGACCTTGACTTTTACCTTTCAAGGTCATTCAAGGTCAAGTATGATGGTGTCAGAGGACTCGTCCTATATGGTGTCCTATTGATGGTTAATGGTATCACAGGGCTAACTTGGCTCCAGTACGAGACTGATACAAGGCTTTGAAATCTGGGTGACCTTGAATTTGACATTTCAGTGCACGGTTGTGGATCCGCGGTTGTCAGTCGTTTCGTCACACGGTCGTTTCGTCAACATCCTACAGTCACTTCGGAACCGCCAGTTCATCACACCGGGTTAACAACACTGTGTGTGCCGATGTAACCTAAGGAAAGGTGTTGGGTGTCCCTGAGGGCACCCCTTATATGTTGTACTGGGCAGTTTTACTCTATCGGCAACCATCTGAGTTGCAGGTCATTTTGATATAAGTGCGCCAAATGACATCAAAATGACCTTGAGCACTACAAGGTCAAATGTACCTCATTTATGTGTTACTAGTGTCCCAAGTTTCAGTCTGTTTCACTCTACGACCAGCCTTTCGAGATACAAGATTACCGAATGACAAATTGACCTTCATTCAGTGTGCAATACATAGCCATTTCTGCCTGCAAGGTTGCGAAAATTGCAAATACACCGAATTACCCCAATGACCTTGAACAGTCAAAAGTAACTACAACTACTTACCCATGGGGTCAAATGTTTTACTACTTCACTCTAAGATCAGCTTATTTCGAGATACAAGCCATTTGTCAAAATCGGAAATGCACCAAATTACCTTAGAATTACCATGAACACTTGTCAAAACTACTGTGTACACACTCTGTGTAACTAACTTTCTTCTGTAACGACTGTCCTTACAAAACTCTCAGAATTTAGAAATTTAAGTGAAAAGTATCTTCCTCCCATTAATCAAGAAGTAGCTCCGTAAGTGGAAGTTTAAACGCCTAGGAGAATAGTGTTGGAATGCAAAGTGGAACACGGGATGAATGCGATACCACCTTTTCGGGAAGTATGGGTCGAACCTGTGAGGCTATGGATTTCCCAAGCACGCTTAGATGGTTGGTTTAAGAAAGCAATTTATTTCAGAACGTGTGAAATGTATACATACATGTATATAAAGTACATTCTAGATGGTGCCTTCCTGGAACCAACCGGGGTGCGAACTGCACAATTAGACTATAAGTAGAAGTTTTTGGATATATAATTTATATGACAGCCAGAAAGGCTCGGACCTTGACATTAACACTATCTAATAAACATCTATGCAGAGAAAAAACCTAGCATCACTTTAAATCACCTTCAATATTAATGTGAGCGAATATATATTTAAAGCGACCATGCTAACATTCAGGTTAGCCTTGGAATTTTACCTCTTAGTTTTCAGTTTTAGAACAAATTTAAAGAGGATAGCTCTTTAATTTCTTTTAGGACGAGTTATTCCAGAGACATGGGATCTGTAAATATGATAATTTGAGGCAATGGCAGCACGCCTATATTGGGAGTGTATCAGAGGACATCTTGGTTCTCTGAATATGTTAACAGCGATGGTTCTGGCAAAAGATTATTGATTTGGCTATACATGTATTTCCCGAGGGTATACTTATACATGTAAATGGTTTAGATGATTGTAATAACTGACAGATAAAGTGTAGTATTTTAACTATATATATATATAATACTCAGGTTAAATTCAATAAATGTCGCTATACCATCATGGCATACATCAGTTAGCGTTTCTACTCTTGCCCAATCAAAGGTACATGTATGGTCGGAATGTAGTGTTGTGAAATGACCGCGGCTCATAAAATGCTAGTATGCTCAGAACTACTATGGGGGCGTTATGATTTGGACATCAGAATCCCATAAGCAAATGCCAGACCAAAACCCAGGACCAATACACCCCGAACATAAAAGATAAGTTCATACGTTTATCTGTTTGTGGCATAAATTTGGTTTATGGAGTGCAGATAAAATATTTTAATCGCCTACAGAAGACGAAACTGCCTATTTGACTATCAGCATCAATATGACTTTAGAAAAAACAAAACTCATTCAACTAATGATGCAGTGACTCAATTTGTCAAAGACACATTGTTAGTCTGTGATGATAAGTAATAATGAACATAGTATTGCAGATTTCTTAGACTTAAGTAAGACTTTTGATGCTATTGTTCATACAGTATTAGAAAGCTAGAATACAATGGCATACGAGGACATAGTCTTGAATGGTTCAAAATTTACTTATTCAACAAAAAATAATTTGTAGAGTATATACGTGTAACCTAACTGCATTACATTGCGGTGTCACTCAGGGATCCATATTAGGACCATTATTTATTTATTTATATGAATGATTTGCCCAATACAGTGCTCTTGAAAAATTAAGAGCAATTTTATTTACAGATGACTCGACTGTTTATGCAAAACCAAACCCTCCGCGAATTAAACTTTTCCTTGAACAAAGAAATCGAGATTTTAGCCGATTGGTTCGAGGCTAACAAATTGTCACTGAATACATACAAAACGAATTATAAATGATATTTTCTTGAAGTAAAAGCAATGAGGGAGTCAAATTGATCTGTAAAATGAAAAAAATTGTCATAAGAATTGGGTAAAATTGCTTGGAATTACTGTTAGATAAATACCTTAATTGGGCTCCGCATATTATATATTGTAAAAATATCATATCTGGCTTGTTTTAAGAGCCGCTAGACCGTATGGTAATGAAATGACTGTCAAGCTAATATTTATGTTTCATTTATTAATCACCATATATGGAACTGTTTGCACCTTTGGGGATCAACAGCCCAATATACTTACTACAGAAAAAAGCTGTCCGTATTTTGACAAATGCTGATAGGCTTAAGCTCACAGCGCCCCTATTTCAACAATTAAAAAATATTATCGCTAAAAGAATTGTATTGCTGTTCAGGAAGATTTATGAGACCTTCGACCACTAAACGCTGCAAATATATTATATGGTTTAGTACTTAGATCCATCTGCTTGCCTGAATGAAGCATTTAATAATGTAATATACATGTCACTTGGATCAGTACAACAATCTGATAAACAAGATAGAAGTACCAGGACATACATATATACTTTATATACTTTACTCTCTTGATGAACCGTCAGCACTTTCCCGGTTATAAAAGAAATTTTGCCGACACGTGGTAAACTTTATTCGATGCCATCAAACATATACAGATGGATCGTCTGATGCAAAGCAAAATACATCTGACTTCAATAAAACATAGTTATAAATAAAGATGTGCGACTGCATTAATTCACAGCTGTTTGAATAGCTAAATATTTTACGAGACAAAGAATCCAGTTCTGTTCAAGATGTTTCTAAATTCACAAATAAGGACATTAAACTGGCGTTAATAGCTGCCATCCCATTTGTCTCGTTTGGTTATACATGTACGTGTACTATGTCATGCGAAAGATGACCGTCAGGCCATTAAACTCTGAACATGCATGTATTATGCAGTACCCAACACACCACTGTAAGTAGTAGACAAACCGGCATAGTCACGGACAGCTTTTATGTTATTCAGCAAAAGCTCCAATCCGGAATAATTATAGAACAAACACTGAATTATTTCCATGCACGGAGAGCCCCCCATTCCCTCCTAAATAATGCTGCACAGCAGCCACTCGCTTCTGTTATCGTGTTGATATTATTATCAATATCCCCTGTCCACTTTCCCCCCATTTTCTCCCCTGGAGTAATGGATTAATGGCAAATCAGAGGCGGTGATTAGGGCCTATCTCTCATCAGCCGAGCGTAACTCATCGCGGATCAGGGCTCTAAGCCTGGCTGCCCTGCATGTTGTGGGGTCTCCCGATCACTGTCTTGCAGGCACCAGTCGTCCTCGGGTTGGCCGTTTTGCCTCTGAATTACACTATAATCCCCCACTCGGGCATTATTTATGGAAGCACAAACCATAAATACGGGAAAAGAAAGCGCGCCACCCAAAAAGGCAAAGGAATAAAATTAGGTCCCTCAAGGGCGCTTCAACAGGAGCGATTTATGGGCTGTAACCGAGCTCGCTGGCTGAATCATCGGTCCCTCCCTTTGCCTCAAATCACCGCTTTGCGTGCCGTTGACCGTTCCGGAGGGGATCAGTTCCAAATCCGGGGCCTTGCCTCAGTGCTCGTGGTTTCACCGCGTCCTTCGGAAGACGGAACATGTCTCTCGGCGTGATGACCCGGAGAAGGGTGTGGCTGGCCGTGGGTGTCCCCGAAGTGGATCACAGTCCGGGATCACAGTCGACTCACACATCATACCAGTAACTACCAGTAGTAGCTCTACTTACATGTACCCCACAGCCACCGCCACAACCACCACCAGTACAATCATCTCAGTGATTCAGAGTACACATGTACCTAATATTTTTCAAGTTCCAACGCTGGTGCATTTAGTATAGCTTTATTTTTAATCAAACAAGAAATAGGGAAGGGACCGCCAACAAAATTTGAACACTTATAAATAAGGATTTTAGGGAACTTCGCCCTGGCATAAAGACTGAAATAAGAGGCATTCATGCCCAACCTTATATTTGACCTTTTGATGTTACTCAAGGTACATGTACTGTTGGATTACCCCCTCACATTTAGTGTCAGTGTTATGTCATTAGCAAGCCATATATGCCCCAATTCTGCTGCTTTTTCGGATAGTAAGGCTTGAAATATTATATCTTGAATTTGACCTTGACTGAGTTCACTCAAGTCAAGGTTAAATCTAATTGTGCATTTGATTTGAAATTTTAATATTGACCTTACCGTTAGACTGCAAACAAATGCCTCCTACCACTACTCATTCGTGACATACATGGGTTCAAACAAATTATAAGTGGTCTCAAAGGTGACTCAAACTCACATCTAATGATGTAACTGCACGTCCCAGGCATATATTGCCAAAATACGTGCGACTACTGATGAACATTAATGCCGAATAGTAACTTAGATCCCCTAAGCATATCTTGCACGATTTAGTTGCTATAGACACTTGAGAATTACATGTATTCTCCGATCCCATTTGGTCAAAATTCCAACCCTGGTTCATCCTTATCTAGGAACATTTCAAAGCCGCAGAAAATACGTTTTTGAAATAGATTACATACACTGACACAAAGAAAAAAAAATGCAGAAAAAATTATTTCTTACTTTTTTTAAGTAATAGCATGTAGAGTGTGCAGTGTACGTTGCTTAGTAAAAAGTGAAATGATGCATGGTTTTATAAACGGACCGGTGAAAGTACCAGCGTTAAATCTATTTAAAATATGCCCATGCAATTCAGATGCTCGGTAGCAGTTGCCAAAAAGAACACACGGAAATAACTGTGATTTAAATGTTACTTTGTGGTTTGTATGGACGTCATTCTGGCTACCCATATCCACACATCTGCTGGGTGACTCAAAGATCAAACTAAACTCACCGTCTCGGAGTCAAATCCAGACAGCATGAACAGCTATGCCAACACAGCCTAGCAGGGGGCTCTTATTAAGGTAATCACGGCGTCTGAAATCTACACGTCTTTGCAACATCCCGATTTTGCAACCGAAAACTTAGTCAATACAGGAACTGCCCCCGTTGGCGTATGGTGTAAATGACGGTTTCTGCATGCTCTAACCAAAACCTAATTATCGCCCAGTAATGGATGGCTTTATCCGCAGACTTTTCTATCCAGCACTCCCATTGGCACGTCAGCTGGAAAGCTGGGTAGGATGTTTATTTTTCGCCTACTCCTGGCTAGGATCTTGTATGAGGTAATGGAAGTGAAATGAATTATAGTTTCTCACTAAGTCCGTAACTCCTAAATGTACCTGTATTATGTACCATGGGATAGATCCACGCACTGCAGCTCGTTCACAAAGACATGCCTGGAGCTAATTTTGGTCAATTAGTTAACTGATTTGGAATGGGTATTTGGAATGTTTTACAGGGAAAAATATACACACAAGATTTATTTATGTAAATTGCCTGCGGAGTACATTTCAGAGAATACTGAAAGGCAGCAAGGCATCCCAACCATGGGCTCCCAGTCAGTTAGCCGGAATACCTGGCTCGCCTGCAGCTATTTACCATTTTCTGATGGACGCGGCAGGCGGCCGCAAGCCGTGCAATCATGTCGAGTCCAGTCAGAAGGTGTGAAAAACGAGTCTAAAGGCTTGCAGGAGACAGGTCTTCCGGCTACCAGTCAGTAAGCCTCAATTGTGTATCATCGGTGTCACTGTATGTCTTTGGTCTGTGTCACATGTCGCTTTATGCAAGATTTCTACACATTGTCACGTCGATTTTACCTAAATATTATATAAACAATAAGCCATCTAATTTAGAAGGAGTAGGGGCCTATTTGAGAGAACTAATCCAAACAGGCAAATGTTTTATTTTATACCGATAAAGTTTTGTTGTCAAACATAGTAAACATGCATGTAGCATTGCTGTAGAGTGCTAGAAGTACAACTGGGGCTTAAACCGATTTTACTTGAGCATTTTATAAGAGCTCTACTTCATATCAGAGTTAATAAGAGTTCCACGGCGGGTATCAGTTTATACAAAGTTGCTATGTCGATCCTATATTTATAAGACTTAAGATTTTCGTGTCACTATTCTACAGTTTCAAAAATGCCCATGAACGATTCTACAAATTTGAATTGACATCGCCGGCCCACGTCGTGTTTGACTTCGTCGCATGAAGAGGCCGGTGATCAGAAATGGAAACTGTGCTAGCACGCGCGCAAACAGAATGGCATATACTGCTCATACATTTACCTAGGTGTCCTCTGCTACAATTCCTTATTAAGTGACAATTTAAAAATCCCGTGTACCGAATTCGGGTGACGAATCTGTTTCACATCCAATCTGAGTTGACCAAGACTTTGCCATCATCTTCATCATATACATGTACAATTGTACATGTATTCGTATTAGCTAGAACAGATGTATAGAAAAATAATATGGTTTTATGTCCAAACTTTAAATATGGTTTTATGTACTTTAAATATGGTTTTATGTCCAAACTTTAAATATGGTTTTATGTCCAAACTTTAGAGACCGTTCAGGTGAAGAACTAGTTTATATATGATGACATCTGATGATGAAATTCATTATGCGGAGCCCATTTTGTACACAAACATCTCCCATGAAGTACACGAAGTACACGAGTGTGCCAATGTATAAAATGACAAGAATTAAGTTTATTCTGTGATATACATGTAGTACCTTTATGTAAATACATGTATGGACTACGCGTAGATGTAAATCGGGATCTAATAACAAATATGTGTTGTTATAGTGTGCATGTGTAGTGTGACTGAATTGAATGGCAATTTAGAGCGAGCAAGTTTTAATTTCATTAGGTCGTAGACAGCTTTATTGGTCCAATCCAATGTATCCGATGCATTGGATTGGACCAATAAAGCTGTCTATATCGTACGTGAAATAAAGTTTTTCTGATCAGAATCTGAATCTTAGCACCATCGACAATGTTTCAGTTTATATTATCAAAGCCAAGCTCTTGTGGCTCAGTAAAGCATTGCACAGACAGTGTCCCATTGAGTAACAAATCTTTGAAGTGAAAGGTTTACGGTTATTCCGTGATGACCGTGAGTCTAGAAACGGGTACGTGTACACATTAGCGTCCATTCACTGTAGCTATCCTCCCAGATACTAATGTAATCCATTTACACATATAATGTCTAATAACGTTAATGAAATAGTTGCATTGTAGCTGTAATAACCTCCCCTGAACCTGTATTAATAGCAGTGTGAACTGCCAACCAGTACAACTCGCCGTAATTAAGTAAGTCCCTTTGTGTAGTGTAGCACAACGTAGGGCATATTAGTGTAATTTGCTTTGTTTGTATTGAGCCAGTGTATACTAAATGAATACACGGGCAAATAAAGCTCTCTTGTATCCTTGTGTCCTTGTATCCTTTATCATCGCAGCAGGACAGCTTTATGCCGTTGTCCCGTCCCAAATCGTATACACGTGGCTACAGTACAATGTACGTACTCTGTTAGCCCATCGAAGAACCAAGCACGTGTGTGTCATAGACGCCAAAGATGAAGCGAAATCGCGTTGCCCTACTGACCCATAACCAATCGTATTTCTTAGGGAAACAACTTGTGAGGTCTTCAGCTCTTAGCCACTATCTTATATCGCACCTAAAAGGTGGCACCAAACAGCATCAAACGCACCCCAAAACTTGATCTTTCAGAACTGCATGTATCAAAGGCAGGGCGTCGATGGATATGGTAAAACCACAACAAACGAAGATACTGTGCGATCCATGGATATGCTGACAGATAGTATTACATTGCTGGTCGTTGTGCCTTTTGGCTTACATGTACATTTCCTCCTGAATCCAGATATTAGATATAGATAAGATACAAGGTTTTCTTGATGCCCGGTGTCGGGTCCGAACAAAACAACTATAGGGACTTCTGAACGTTGTAGAGCCACCTTTTGTCTTGCTGCGTAAACCATTTGCATTCAATTGCAATACTGCAGGCCATTTACTTGCAGGTCAAAATGCCACTAATTGCATCCACAGTGCACAATGCCAGAATTCCACAATGCCAGTATTCCAACATCCACAACTCTTTCTGCCTAAGACTCCTATACTGAAAATATCAACTGCTGAGCGAGGTTCTCCAAATGCCTTTTATCTGGTAAACGACAATTTAAGTCACCTGCTCTGTAATCGTATTCTAGACAATTTTTCCTAGGATCGAAAAAAAAATCAAGATTAGAACTTGATAAAAAAAAATGACTGGTTAACATTAAAGGGGTGTGTGCCGCGAGGATCATCAGTGCTAAGGCCATTGCTCTTTAATACCTTTTCTATATTTGGGTAGGTTGTACAAACTGTACAAGTATGCATTATAGGGTAATACATTTCCTGAATTAAAAAGGACTTGACAGTAGTTGAACACTGTTAATAACAGTCAACAACATAAAAAATGCCATTTAATGGTTTACAAATGTTCTCTACTGCAGGGATCCCAGTTTGCTTGACTTAAAATATTGCCCGGTATTACACAACAACAGTCAAGTATTAGTTACACTGAAAGAGGTGCTCATTGATCAAGGTCAGTTTTTACGCGGATTGTTCCTACAGCACCTATCCAAGAAGGCTTCCTAGCCTTTAAAACTATGCCAAGACGTTAATGTATACTGTAACTTATGAAAGCAAGTACGTATTCTGCGTCACACTTTTATGTATTGTCAAGCAGCTTTGAGTCCAGTGTATGTGCACTGGGCAAATGGCTTGTTTCAGAGAGTGGTTGCTTCACATCGCAATCAGCTTCACATAGTTTGTGGCATCGATTTTGTACAATATCAGTGACACGGTATTCGTGCCACTTAGCTAGGCCATATGTTTTTGTGCGCAATTGTATGGTAGTAAGTCGGCATAGCATTCGTAGCTCACACCTAATACTATAAAGTCTGGTAGTACTCTGAATAATGCAGAGTTATGGGCACCTTCACCCATGTACAAGAGTTTGCAGGATGAGTCACAAAATGACTACCAAGAAACACGTACTTCATTGACTTCAACACGCTATTTTCGGGGAAATAAAACGAGCCTTCCACGAGCCAGCTTGCATTAGTGCTAATGCCTGACTCAGAGCATGAGAGCAATGTGCCTTTGGATTAGAATTGCAAATGAGACCATTTATTAGAAAGGCAACAAACCTGTCGGATTAACAACTGTTGCTGCCTTGATTATTAAAACAGAGGGGAAAAAGGAAAGAAACAACACATTTTTATAGGTACTGATGCTGCTAACAAATTCTCTATGGTATTACAACGATCTGTAAATGTCTAGTTTGATCCTTCTGGAATTTTTGTGCTCACTGGTACAAGGAACAAAATCCAATATGAAAGTTACGGTTTTGGATCTCTCAGTCCTGTCTGTTCCAACTGGAGCGGTCCAAAACAACGATTTCTAAACAAATAATCCCCTTTGTTCCTTTACCCAGATTCACCTGTTGAGCCAGTGAAGGGCGAAGGGTCCTTCGATGAAAATGCATGACCACACACGGATATGCTAACCGCCAAGGCACACACGCCCCGGAATCAAAGCCAAAGGCAAACCTAGGGTGTACAGGGACGGAATTCATCGCCGCAGACACCTGCGGGTAAATCCTGGATCCTGGGTGGTATAGCGTTGATAAATATACATGAATGCAATATCATGTTGCAACGCCTGAATATTGGGTGGCCTCCGGCGCCATTGATGAGTGATCGGTTTCCGCTTCCTGCCAACGAACAGTCGGTGAGGACGCAGCAGTTTGGGCAGCTGGCTATGCGATCGTAGTATAGGTCGCCCTGAAGTCGAGTCGACCAAAATATAACCCTTTACAATGAGGCTTTGACAGAACGTGGTGTTTTTGGCACTGTTTATTGTGGATTTGTGTATTACGCCACACAGCCATATTTTGTCTGAGATCTAGATCTCGGGAACTACGTAGCAGTCGGGATTTGCTGTCCGACGTCATACTATGCTCTACCTTAAATGGTGTAGATCGGCGCTTGTTTCAGGACGAAAACAATTCTGGTGCTAAATTTGATATTTAATTAGGTGTTAATTAAGTTTCATATCACTAATCAGTTCTTGAGCCTCCGACGACATGCAGTCAATCTTAATATCACTCATGTTTTGAGACACTAAAAGAGGAAGTAAACCAGACTTGGGGTATATTTTGTTATTAGATAAGAAGTTTGATTTTATCTTTAAATCACAGGTCCAGGGCCCACGGCCTTGACCCTCTGCTTGGCTTGCCACACGAGACGCACTGCTGGATAGCAAACGCCCAACCTGGAGCTCTGCTTTGTACTTCGTCCGTCGTCGTCCTTCATGTAGATAAATGCCAAATTTTATCCAAAGCTATCTACCATATCTCCAGACCATTTTTTTAGTTGTTTTTCAATATTTGTTTTTCCTTTTCTTTAACATGGCCTAAAGACATCTCGTCTAAAAGTACACAAAAGATTCACTCCCAAAATGCCACGCATACGCCTAGTGATGATCTTTACAAAAGTTGTCCCAAAAATTGTGAAAATTTCGAATTTTGGGTTTTTACCCTTTTTTTTAATCTTTTTCGTGAACATAGGACTCTATGGGAGTAATAGTTTCAGGTGACCTCCCCTCTGCAAGTACACACCACATTTACTCCCAAAATTCATATATACTCCCAGAGAAGGCCTGTACCAATTCGTTCAAAGAATTGCGAAATTTTATAATTTCGGAACTTTTGGCATTTTTTTTGGCCGTTCAACATGGTAGTCAATGGAGAATTATAAAATGTGCTATATCGTAATCAAGGCCAGTCTTGGGTCATTCAGTGCATTTCCAATTTCTCCGATTATCGATAACCTTGTGTCTCGAAAACGGCTGGTCATGGAGCGAAATGGACTACAATTTGGGCCTCGGTGGTAAGTATTAATGTATACAGTGAACCTTTTACTGTACAGTGTTCAAGGTTAATCTGAGGTCATTCAGTGCATTTCGGAATTTTCCCATTTTCAACAAACTTGTATCTCAACAACGGCTGGTCGTAGAGCAAAATGGACCAAAATTTGGGCCTCACGAGGTAATTATTTAGTGTATATAGGGTACTTTTGACCGTTAAGTGTTCAGAGTCACAATTGAGATGTTTTGACAACCCTATTTCTCGACAGCTGTGAGCGAAAAGAACCAAACTTTGGGCCTCAGGGGGTAAGTACTTAGTGTATACAGTGTATTTGTGACTGGTAGGTGTGCAAATTCATTGTGAAGTCAATGAGTGCCTGGTTGTAGAGCGAAGCGGACCAAAATTTGGGCGGGGGGGGGGGGGGGGGGCGGTGGTTTAGTTTTGGTTTTATATGTGTATTTTTTTTTATTAATGTTGGCTGGTAATTGGAAGTTGATAGGGTGTGAGTGGGGTTGGGTAAGTGTGGGGGGGAAGTTGTTTAGGGTGGG
>JAAUYG010038308.1_pt1 | contig 13004 bp, 11 predicted proteins | sample 7278091 | NCBI WGS metagenome assembly JAAUYG01 (sample SAMN14350201, study PRJNA611818) | marine sediment metagenome | isolation source: surface marine sediment (0.6m) | place: French Polynesia: Moorea | collected 2018-08
GATTACGGCGTTTTAGGGGGTTTAACGCCGGTTATTAGCTGGTGCTGCATTCTCTGCTACGATCATGCAAAAGTTAGGACCTGATGTGAGCGTAGTTAAAAGCAATTTTAACAAGAGGCCCAGGGGCCTTGATGCTATGCTCGACCAATTATTGCCAGATGAAACCAAGATAGGTTTATGTACCGAATGACGCCAAAGTGACCTCAAAGAATCAGACATGAAAAGAACCCTACATATGCAGTTCCTAGGACCATGAGTCACAAATGTTCATCCTTTTCACTTGATCAGTTGTTTTAAAGATATTTAACATTTTAGGATTTTCCCATCGACTAACATGTTAAAATTTCAGTGGAACAAAATTTTTAAAACTTGGCGGATGGAGTCAAGAAAAGCAACTGCCTGTACCCCCCCACCCTCGATAAATCTGTCGAATGAATAGTCTATATGGATCAAACCTACTAATTGAATAGCTTTAGGATCAAGCCTACTGATTGAGTGGCCTATACGGGTCAAGCCTACATTCTGAATAGCCTAAATAAATCAAGCTTATATCGACTAGTTTACACAGACCAACCCTATAGATTGAATCACCTATATAGATGAAGCCTACAGATTAAATAGATCAAGCCTACTGACTCAACTTATCCTAGACCCAACCCTATTAATTGAGGGGGGTGGGGTGAATCAGGCTTATAGTTTTCAACCACTCATGGTCATATCACAGACTGCAAGTTGGATTCGGTGGTGTATTATGCAGGTGTATGGGTGGTGGTCATATCACCAACTGCAAGTTGGACTTGTGGTGTATGCAGGTATATGCGTGGTGATTTCCCTATTAATTGAATAGCCCGTCTAGATCAAGCCTATACATGTATATTGAATAGCCTACAACACCAGTTTTGAATACATGTAAATTGTTTAGTTGGATCTTGTGTTGCTCTGAAGCTCAGCCTTTAAAAAGTCTGGGTGACAACTAAAAGGAAGACGTCTATATATGTATAACCTAAAAGACGAAGGAAAAGACAACTGCATCAAACATGAGTGTACTTTTTGCTTTATTACTATTTTCACATTTTGTAACAGCCAAGGATAGCTTGTGAACAAGTATACACTCACGCACAGTTTCATCACAAGACATGGTCCCCACAATCATTCGACCAGTTCAACACGATAACCGTGACTACCAACAGCAGATGTGCACGACTACGAAACTCATCACTGACTACATGTAGTAAACTTTCATTGATTATATACTCTAGTACAAACTTCACAAAGCACTGAACACAACTCGTACAGTGGGTACGTACAATATTGGTAACGGTGTCTATCCACGCCATGCATTCATGCTCCAATAACAGCAGCCTGTGCGTTCAGACCCCCAAGGCACCACTCTTTCTTCTGCTTGCATCCTTTATGTACAGTAACATTACGCAGTGTTAACCTTCCATATAAATGCACTTTTCTGAAAAGAGCCAACCGTTTTGTTCGACGTTACCAAAAGGAATATACCAACAACTGCCACTCATACCAGTGTTGTGTATATATGTATATTATTTTTTATATACACTTAAAAGGTGATTCTTGCCAGCTATCGTGTGTCGTACCGGTTTAGCACTCGAGAGAACATTTTGGCAAATACAATCTGTAGCTGTACTTTATATGTACACTACGTAATGTTATACAACTAATATAGCATGGCTAAAATTACACTCTCTGTTCCTTCTCTGGGCTTTCATAACAATAAATCACTTTGGAAACTAACCTCGATCTCTCCCGGAACTGACAAGCATTCCTTATGCGGGTATTAAAGTTTCCCGACGTACCTTCGATTTCACTTTCTTTCAGTTTCTTGCCATAAAATAAGCCAGTCCTGTGCAGGGTAACATGAGTATATGAATATATTTGGCACAAACCAATATATGCGGTTGCACAAAACAGACCAAACTCGCACCATTAAATAGTACACGATTATTTTGTGTCACACGAGTTCAACATTCAATAGTTCGACTAAAAAGAAAATATTTACTTAATATTCTTATTATTAAAAGCGAGTATTTGTCCCAGTACACAAATACATTCTACTAAAGGTTATCATGTAAACCTTGACATGGGAGTATTTGTATCTTCTACTGACCAAAGATCTATTGGACTGTTCCACTGGCACTGTCGAGAGTACCAGCAACTTTTATTATATATATGCAGCACAGGAAAAACACGTGTACCCTTGTGGGGAGATGACTGAAGCGGGCATTAAGGCATGTATGTACATGATACTTGATACAGCATAGCAGATTAGGCAAACCCAAATCCTTGACTTGTAACAACTGAGACATTAGCGCCATTTGGCGGATGACAAGGTTTCCAAAGTTATCCAAACACATTAATTACTGGAAAGAGCTAAATTTGTCCATAGTACCAGAGTTCCCTTTACACTCATATCAATCAGACTTATGTTTGGTATCCTACAAGGTCTCCTTCCCAACTTAACATCACAGTGAATAGTAAACACAAGTGCGAGCAATCTTTAATATGTAAGTCAAAGAGGGTACCGGTAATTTAAATGTGGAATTCAATGTCGAACACCTTACATTCATTTTAAGACGACACACTGTGTGCAGTTGGCTAGTGCATAATGGGTAGGTTGCTACATCCTATGGTGCAAACGTTTACAAAGATGTTTTGAAATCTACACCAGGCAATACAATGATCCTTGAGAAACCCCTGTCAACTAAAATTCTACAATGCCGTTATAAGCACCTATATTTTTTATATAAAAGCATAGAAATAACATGTGTTGGCTCAAGAAGTTATACAGTCATTTACTCATGTTACATTGAATCTATCGAGTCAACGTTCGAGTCACCGTAGAGTTTGTCAGTAAATTCACAGATATGAATTTGGCAGTATAATACAACGATGTGCTATGTACAATGCTTGTGAATATCTGGGAAAATGTGTTCACGCTACAAAATAAAATGATTTATTTACAGTGTATTTTTACATTTTGCCTTTTCCCCCGATGACTAAACCCACCCGAAGCCGTAAATGCCACTTAAAGCATCGCCAACCCTGACTAGTACGCAATACACCTCTGGAGTTTTTAACCCACTCAAACTCCCTGTCGCCTTCAGGCTTCCATATGATTCTTCCATACATGCGGCACCACTCATATAAAATCTAAGTTAAGATATGTTACATCTTATAACACACTTGCACCAAAAATACTACTTTTAACTTAAAATTGAAATAATACACATGACTGAAACACACATGGATAATGTATGTACATATAAAACAAGTGACTTTTGATTTCAAGCAAATTTTTTTTTTATCAGCGTACATGCCATGTAAGAGATGTGAATAACCGAGCAAACAATTTTGCCTTTGTTTTGACATTCAACCATTATGCATATGGCATCCAAAGCGAAGGATGCCCCTCAATAATCTTATGGCACACACAAGCAAACTGTCGCTACTCACACCAGTCTCACACACATGCCACTTTCACAACAATTCTTTTTGGATTGTCAAAATCCATTCTTTCTGTGTAGCGCGTCATCCCTCATATGGCTTTCATTCATACACTCCAAGCTCTCCCACTATCAACTGCTGGCAGGCACAAATTTTATGTTTTTGGGATCGTCCGCCAGTTCTGGAAATTGGTTTATGTAACGAATGTATCGTCCTTCCATATTTGTGACACTGCCCTTGCTGAGTAGCTCCTCCTTCTGTTGTCGCGTCCACACGTTTCGTGTTTGTTTCCCACTCTGCACCAGTTCTCTCTCGATTTTCCAGGCGTTTTCCACTGCCCGCTCCTTAGCATGTGTTAACACTCGGATCATTTCGCTCGCAGCGGAGGTGCCGTATCGCAGGTTGAACACACTGTGGTTGCCATGGAGACGAATGTCCACATATCGCATGACCTCTGGAGTTTCGTGATAGCGTCTTACAGAAACGTTCACACCCTGTATGACTTCCTCTTCCCGCAAGGAGAGTGCCTTAACATCCTCCACGGCCTCGCTTAAGGTTCGTTTTACGAAATAATGCGTATCTCGTCCATGAATCGTATAATGCAAGTTGACGTAATCCGAATTATTCAGCAATGTGGTAGCTAGAGCTGCCAGCTGTTCATTGGCCGATTCCAAGATCTCGACCATGACTTTGCCGTCTTTCTTGGACAGAAGAACACCCGGTCCAAAGACGAACTTGAAAGGGGAGTATGATTGGATTGTGGGGTTGGGCTCTTCCTGTGTAGCCACCTTTGACTTGGGCACGGTGGATAGGCGTATGAAGTTGTCCATGTCTCGACGGAAGGCACACTCGAAGGCCGAGGTGATGGGAATGAGCCGTTGGCTGTGCGGTGGCTGTAATGATGACTGGAGTTGACCGTCAAAGTTGACCTGTGGCACCAAGCTTCGCAAATCATAGCCAAGGGCCTCCAGCCAGTCACTCACATCTGAAACGGTCCAAACAAACAGAATGCACAAATCTATAATTGTATAAAGGTACAGAAAAGTAATGTCAAATAGGCAACTAGTTGATTAAACTGAGCAAGAGAACAAGAGCTTAAAGTATCTAGGCACGGTCTTGTCATCTGATATATCTTTGTAAGTCTTGTCGTATCCGATTTAACGGGGTTTGCATCATCCATAGACAGTTTTGTTGTATCTCACAGGCTACATACTAAAGCTTGTGCCTGCACTGATCATTTTGCTGCTAACAAACCTTCAAGAGAGTTATGTACCAATCCTTATGCTTACATTGATCATATTACAGTTGACAAAATATAACTTTTTTAAGTCCTGGTAAAGCATACGACATCATATGACAATCAATTTGAGACACAAGTCAACTCATACAAGTTAAACCAACCCATACCCACCTGTCTTGAGACTTCTTTGTAGTGGTTTGGCTCCAACCAGTGACTGGTATCGGTAGACATTCAGCAGCTCAGGTCTCTCCACTATCTCTTCTGTGCGTTCTAGCAGGTCAGCATAATTGGGCGAAGTCCAACGTCCAATAATTGGGTCATAGACTCGGGATTCGAGGAAAACCAGTTTTGTGATATGGTCAACGACGCCACATCTGTACCCAAGCACAAAGTCAAAGTCAGGGGAGGAGTCCTCGACCTTTGCCCCCAGTGGATCATACGCCATTTGTTTGGTGACGGAACCGACGGAATCCAGAATAAGAAGCGGTGACCCCAGCGGATCCAGGACAATGTAATAGGTGGCCCCATTCCTGTCCATGGCGAACAGCTGATTGTTGTTGTCATAGTAAAGACTGGTCAGCTCTTCGGATTGGTGATTGTAAATGTGCGTCAATCTCTCCAGATGACGGAGGTCGGCGTAGAAGAACTGTGTGAGATAACCGCCCATTGCATCTTTGCGTCCAACCATGCGGCCGTGCGGATCATAGAAATAGTAAATATCATACTTGCCATTTTCAAATGCTCGCAGGAGCTGCCCTTTTGAATTGTATTCGAACACCTCACTGTCTCTCTGAACAAGGAAGCCATCTTTGTCAAAAATGTATGAGTTGTCTTCACTGAGTTCCACCTGGTTCTTGGAGTTGATATCTACAGTGCGAGTGGTGCGGTGATGCCCTATGTTGATGATGTTGCTGTTTCGATCGATTTCGTAGGACCAGCTTCTCTGACCATTGACAAGAACCTCCACAACGTTGCCATCAATGTCATAAACATACTCAAACGCTTTCAAGTCACTGGAACCAATTTTTCTTCTCCATTGATGCACTCGGTTGAAGTTGTCAAATTTGATTTCCAAGGAGGCCACGACATAGTTGTTGAAGCGGTACCACCTATCGCTCATTCTCCCTAAGCCATCATATTCCCGGATGAACTCGATGTTGCTGTCGCCGACTACGTCCCGATGCCGTCTGGGGTAGACTATGGTGAAGGATTTCAGCTTATTCAGACGCCCATTGTCTGGGTCGTAGGTGTAGTTATACCCCGCCAGATGGTGTCCTCCGATGTTGGCCTCAATCCAGGCAAGACGGAAATTCTTGTCATATTCGTATTGAAAATGGGCATGCAACAGATCCACGTTGCTAGTGGTGAACAGAACCTGTTGTGACTTGACCAGAGCATTGCCTGGACCATACACCAGGGTGCAATTATAATCGAATGGGACAGGATTGAATAACTGCATGCTTCTCAGCATTTGGGTCTCCTCGTAGTACTGATACTTAATATCGGACCAGTCATACAGCACCAGCCTTGGTTGACCAAGACTGGTATATCTGTAAGTCACTCTGCGATGGCCGCTAGGGTGCAGCACTTGCAGTAAATTTCCGCTACTGTCGTAGTCCTGGAGGAAGCTTCCATGGCCTTCCGGAGGCTCATAGAACTTCCTGTGAATGCCGAAAGTTGTGAGGCTGTGAAAACGGTGACGAGCCAAGTTAGGCATGATGACAGCTTTCAAATTGCCGAAGTTATCGTAATGGAGCAGGTACTGTTTTCCGCTTGGCAAAATGACATCGGTTGGCTGAAAAAGAGGAATCATATACATATGTAGAAATTTAGAGTTTTGGCTTGCACATCCAATTACCATGTACCGGTAATTAATATCTTCATGTACTGGCAGGCAAAGAAACATGATCATTGTAATTTTTCAGACTCGGACGAGTCCTTATATTGTTATAACGTAGCGAACATCAAGTCCTAACTTTAGGTTAACTAAAGTTAGGACTTGATGTGAGTGTAGTTATAATCAATAGTTGTCCTTCACATAAACACAAATGTTGAATTTACAAACCTGGTATATACATGTACTATGGTAGAAAGAGGTTTTTGATGAAAAGATATTAAAAAAAACATTATTTTCGCTATGAAGATGCTACTTAAGTCCAGTTTATTGGTAACCTAGAAACAACATATATCACCATTGCACCAGTTTACATTCTATTGTCTCGCTGTTTCAGCTAAGGTGTTTATTTATTATTTGTAGATTTTCAACAAAGCAAATTTGGTTCAGTATAGGAGTCCATAATATCCCTATACCTTGTTGGATCCTTTGTACAGGAATCTGTAGGTGGCCCTGCCGCTCAGGCGCTGCTCGACCAGGTGACCTGACTCTTCGTCATACACATTGCTGACGCTCATGTCACCACGGTGCCAGTTGGTCAGGTGACCCTGCCTGTCATAAGTAATGTTAAGCCCCTCGAGAGGTTGATCGGGAATGATCTCGACTGGTTGTCCTGCCTGGTTATAGTTGACGACCAGGATGTCGGCCAAATCTTTATTCATGATCACCTCACTGTTCGTATCGCGGTCATACTCCACTGTCAACATATTGTCTCCGTTAACCTAAAACAAACACGGTACCATGGTTACCCACCATCAATTTAGCAAAAACAAAGTTTACTGTTTCGCGGATTTGGGTTAACCTAGTCACCTACAAATTATGTGTATAGGAATTTTAAGATTAGCCAGCCTAAAATGATTATTGTGAAAGCAGGGATCTACATAATGACAAAGCACTACTTCACTGAATTATAAGGTATAAAGTGCACAACTATGGTATTGTGAGACAATGCTCAACACAGGTGCACTACAACACAGAAGTTTACGGTATTCACTGAAACGAACATTTATACAAAACAATGTACTCTTCTACCTGTGAAAGGTACATACTTGCAGCAACTGAAGATTATACTACACACCTGTAATTTAAACATTGTTCTTTTCACCCTTCTAATGCTTGACCTATAGAGGATTCTGTACTTTTAAATAATTTACATCAATGCTTGTACTGTATGGTTAACTGTGGATATGTATTTTCAAATACTGCATGTGTCTTGCATGAGCCGGAATGAAGAATAGCGAAAAGAAATTTGAATATGAAGAAACAATCATGTAGTGGAAAAGTTAACTGGAATTACATCGTCTTATCTCATACATACATGTATATCACATATTTATATGCTGTTTAAAAACATGGATTAATAGCTGTTAAAATACCAGGTATACATCAGTAATTACATGTAGTCTGTTTTATTTTTCCTGTATAAACTCGTGGATTTGAGTAGCCACATTTAAATGGAAACTATGTCGAATTTCTCAATCAACAGAACGACACAAGGCACACCAACTAGGCCTTACAGAACACAAAAACATAAATCTGTGGCAACATTTATTTTTAACACTGCCTGGTTACTATGAAGCATCTACATGTGTGAAGAATAACGGTGAGCTAACAAGTGATACATGTGCGTGATATTTTGCATGAAGTGCATATACTAACTTATTAACAAGTTTAATAGATGCTTCAACAGTTGTGCCAATATTCAACCCTGCGATGCAGTATTTACAAGGGAAAAAGCTTATGTCACATATTTAGGCAAAGTGGAACAAACAGACATGCTTTAGGTTTAATATATTTTTTTTAAATTTTCAATGATAGAACGGTCTAGATTTTTGTTAGGATAAACACATTTTAGAAGCTATGGTACATTGATGTCCACTTTGCCCCTGATACGCTTAACAGAAATGGAACAAAGCCGAATAAAGCTGGCATGTATGTTAGTGCGCATCAACACAACTGTTAGTACCGGTACCTTGGGGAAACCAGGTAATGTATACAACATAAAATATTTTTGTGGGAAAATCACTTTTCATTGTGCTTCAAAATTATAAACAAATACTGAGAAGAACTTCAAGTAAACCAGAGGAAAGTTCTCAATTTTCAAAATGGTGGTTAATCATAAAGTGTTACCTAAGTTGACAAGGTTAGTTAACAAGTAATATTTTATAAAAGATTTCACACATTAACAGTATTATTAAAGTCATGCATACTGTATGGATAAATTTCACAGGAAATAATTATCCGGATTTATTCTGGAAGTGTAAGCACCGAATTATAATTATTCTGAAAATGTACACACTGAGTTGTTATAATTAGAATCATGTGTGGCCCTAGTTAGTATAATTAGTAATTGTGCAGGGTCCAGCCATAAAGTTCAAATAGCAAGAACTTGCAGGATATTCTACAGCATTATCCAGATCCCTTATGAGACACTAACTCCAAATGTTGCCAGTACTTTACAATATATTTATGTACATGCACTAAGGTGCCTGACCAATACATCTTCGGCATTTAGATCTACTTTTAATATTTACCTTTTTGGTACAAAGAGCTCTATGTACATAAGAACATTTACTCCACATCAAACCATTAAAAATTTCCTAATGAAATTACTCCGTGTCACATTTTTTTAACTTTCACTTGGATCAGATATTGTTTTCATATTTTTTTTCTGTGCAACTTTGTGGCTGGTCCCTAATTAATATTAATTACTGCAAACCTACCATGAGCACTTTGCCCTCGTAGCCCACGGCATCGGGGTTGGTGGGCACATGCATGTGGGTATCCCCAAGTCGAGGTCGATCACTACCATGCAGAGCACTGCCTACCCGCATTCGGCGCCCGATGCGGCGTACGGTCTTGCGACGCTGCATCTCCTCCTTTTCCCGTCGTAGGTAATACCGCCATTCAAGCCGGTGAATGAGGTCATTGGGAAGGATGATCTTGCGTCGAACTTGCAGGGAATGCTCCGTGCTCAGCAGAGGATGGGGACTTGTTTCCATGGTGACGGCCATGTTGAACGGATACTCGACTACCAGGGAGCCGTCGTGAAGGTACGAGACCTTCATACGTGCTTGATCTGAATGTGAGATACAGACGGTTATCAGTACGGAAAAAGACAAACTGTGGAAGAACAATGTTAATCTCCAAAGAAAAAAATCTAAATTTCTATAAGAATAAGAATATTAGTTTCCGAAACATTTTGCTAAAGGAAGAAATTCTATTGGACTCTACTAAAACTCTGTGAGGGACAGGGATATATTATTGTAACTTTTAAGTCAGGATGAAACAACTTCAATTCACATTTAGTGTAATTAAGACACAAATTTGGATGAATAAAAGAAATGGGAATGAAACATGTTAAACGTTAACTTCATCATCAAAGACGAACAAACGAACAATTTTAAGAGTAAGCCAGTGTCCAACGCACCGAAAGCAAGGGCTATTCAGTTTGCAACATATAAGCATTAGATCTGAAGCCCATCTGTACCTAAAAGCCCCAAAGCTTTACTAGAAATGATTTTATACATACCAAGTGAAAGAATCTATGTAACTGAATCAGACTAAAAGTTTTAATTGTACAACTAAAATGTTTAGACAGGAATACTTGGCTATGGAAAGTACCTGACATAGGAGTGACAAGTTAATCTATCACCACCTCGTAGTTTGAAGTGTTTTCAATTGGTATGTTCGCTCCCTAACTTATAACCTACATATAGTCCCATATGACATATTTATCCTCTAACCTACATATATATTGTCCCATATGAATATATTTATCCAATACATACATCACAAGTACCGGTATGTTAGATTGGTGCGGCTAAAATTTAGATTGCTCAGGGAAGCAGATTCTGGCCTCGATTACACTGAGACCACTTTTTCTGTCCCCATTTCAAAATGCACACGATCGTAACAAAACGTATCAAACTGTTACATTTAAGCAGATATCATCCGATTGGACACCTGCCTCCACTGTTTATGGACGTCACGAACGTGATGCTATACAAAGCATGCCCGTTATAACAGGTGTGCTATACGTCTTCAATCATACGCATAGATGCATCTTACATATATACAGATACATTTTGATGCATATCATAAGCAGACAACACACAGTATGGTGCAAGAGTATAGGAGAAACTGGCTCAAGATTGGGTTAAAATCACTGGTGCGAAAGGGATATTATTTTTAGTAATTAGACTTATCAATATACTTATGCAGCAATACAAAGATGATACAAGTTGTTAGCTTGATTATGCGACTGTTATAGACAGGTATATAAATATATATGCAGCATATCTATATAATCATTATGAGGGCAGATAAAGAGTCCACAGCTTCTTAAATACAGTCCCAAAGTAAATCAAGTCTATACTATATATCTCATTCAATCGCACTTACCCTGTAAAAAAAATTATGAAATTTTAAAATCTAAAAAAAAAATAATAAAAAAAATAATGTAATTTCAATCAATCAGGCTTTTATGTACAGCAATTATTGTATGGTTAGAAAAATTATTCACTGTTACTTTGGGACAAAACCGAAAATACAACACTTGGCAATAAGAAGTATAAGGTTTTCTTCCTTTTTTTTTTTCTTTGTCTACCATAAATTTGAATTTGCTACAAATTCTGATCATTCTGAAGTACTTCTATGTAGTTAACTGTGACATATCTGTGATGCCAAGTGCTGTACTTTCAGTAAGAAGGAAGAAAAGACAGAAAGACCACTTGCCATGCAGGAGAGAAAGCATGTTTCCATTAGTTGCCATGGCTACCAGATCTTTGCGCTCAGTATTTAGACGAACTAGGGCACCTGTGGGATCTACATCTGTGTCGATCTCGGTCCTTTCTCCAGTTGGTTGTATAATTGATGAGAGTCGACCATTTTCGTCATACTCGTACACAAACGTATGGCCTTCGCTTGTTTCCTTGGTTTCCAGCAGACCAGTGTTACTGAGATACGTGAATTTCGTCGTTGCGTTATCGTCTGCTATGAAGACATGTAACTGTCCCATGTTGTCCATGGTGAACTTGCATTTTTGTCCACCAGGGGGCATGATCTCCTTGGCGTCTGTGGTATAATCTCGCGTCACAGTCAACATGTTGTTTCCGTTGTCCGCCACTCCGATTAGCTTACCGTAATATGAGTTGACATTATAGGTGAAGTTGTACATATATTGGCTAGTAACGATATTCTTGGTTGCTATGTGTTGTCCGTAACGATTGAAAATGTACATTTCCTGGGTTTGAGGGTAGAGGACCTCGTACTGGCCAAACCTATCTGGGTCAGGCAGAGTAGCCACGATGGAATGCACCCGAAGGTGACCCTGATCTGCGATGTGAAGGACGTTGTCAGGGGTAACTGTTATGGCGGTGGGGTCTTTAAGCAACATTTTGGTTGCTAGGACCTCTGTGGAGCTATAGCAACTACAATCAACAGACGAGCAGTCACAGCTGGGTTTAGCGCCGGCGTAGTGCGAAATCGTTCCATCGGTGTTGACAACGCGTACTTGGTTGATGTAAGCTCCGTCACTCTCTACGATATAGAGATCTCCATGGGGAGAGAAAGCAATATGCTGAGGAGACAACAGAAGAACATCGGTAGCTTGTCTTGGCCCAGATTGTTCCTCGGTAAGCAGGACATTTCCTGGGCCTCGCTTTGGAGGGCAATGCAGCGGTCGCCCAGCAACCATCAAGACCTTATTGTCCTTGGTGACCTTAAGTACCATGCTGTCATCCAGGATATGCAGAGTGTCATCCAGAGGGTTGATTACCAAGGCAGTCGGCCACTTCAGCTTGGTCTGGGAGGGGAAGGTCACAGAAAAACATTCACATCAAAGTCTACAGGAGCAGAGCAATGCAGATAGAACCGATATTCCACCTCAACCAAACTCTGAAATTCATTACATCCCGTGAACACTTGAAATTCACTATATCCCCACCCCACCCCTCCCGCACCCCACACCCAAATTTAATAGCAAAAGTCATAAACATTTATCCAAGCCAGGAATCATACATCTGTATTATAAAAGCTACATTGGTACATTGCCACATTTAATATCGGTACTAAACAACTACATTCAAGCCATAACAACAATATTTGCCCCCGGGGGGGGCCACTCAGGGGCAATATGTACTCCCAGGCTCAGAAATGAAAATGATTTTGGTACCCTTAACAAGGATTCCGCATATCTGAGAAACATACCCTTTTTACTTGAAATACGGCTCGGACAACAAATGTTTCCTAACAAAATAAATTTGAATAAAACATGTACTGTGACAGAATATGTATTATTATTTAAAAGAAATAGTTTTATAGTAATTGCATGTTCGATTGGACACATGGATCCCATTTTATTTGTGACACAAGCATGTGTTTATATGGTTCTGCTAC
>JAAUYG010275202.1_pt1 | contig 13004 bp, 5 predicted proteins | sample 7278091 | NCBI WGS metagenome assembly JAAUYG01 (sample SAMN14350201, study PRJNA611818) | marine sediment metagenome | isolation source: surface marine sediment (0.6m) | place: French Polynesia: Moorea | collected 2018-08
CCCCGCGCTGCCGCGCGGGGGGCGGGGGGGGGGGGGGGGGGGTCCGCGGCGCCCCCCGGGCCGGGGCCGGCCCCCCCCCCCCCCCCCCCCCCCCCCCCCCCGGCCGCAGAGAGGACTCACTCCCCAAAACCATGGGTAGCACTTTTGTGTCACACAAACAGAACACAATTCCAAGTATCACCCTATAAAAAGAAAATTTTATTTTGGCTCTTGTTATGAAGGTCCAGCCTCCAGGAGTATATACATCTATACAATATATTGCTGCAACTGTAAAAATAGTGGTAAAACATGGAGATCTTCAACAAATGAAAATATCTGGCCTTTAAAACAAGTCTATTTTGCTGTACAACATGTTTGAAATCCTATTAAACATACTCAGGTTGGTGTACAATATCTAATATACACTGCATACATGAAACAAAAGAGGAAGAATAAACATTTTATGACAACTTTGAAGCAAAGTATGGAAGGCCATATGAAAGAGATTCAAACTTCATTGGGTCATTGTGGCTGAACAGCCATTGATCATAACCACCAACATATTTCCATGATCCATTTATCAAATTTGCACATGTCATCGAAGTGATTCACAACTTCTGATTATTCTGGTATCATGACATAATTACCCGGTGTTTATAATAAAACAATTTTCTGTGTCATGGTACAATAATACTGCCAATATGAAGCATGTAGAGTATTAATTATCAGTTGACTGCATTAATACTAGTCACACATTATCACTATATCAGATACACATATAGAAGTCATTAATATAGAAATGTATTCTTTCCCTATAAACTCCTTTGTTTGGATTATTTACATCTTAAATATCTTATGCTAGGTATTTTCATATTGAAAATAAAACTATAATATTTTGTCTTTTGTGTAAAAAGGTAGAAGTATCCAAAAAGAGATACAGATAAAGAATACTGAATAGAGACATTCAATGTTAAAGGTGTAGACTTTGGATCCTTTTTTTCGGGGGGGGGGGGATTATAAAAAGCGGGCCCCCCCCCCCCTCCCTACTCCCTTTCTGTGACATCACCAGTGGAGTAGGCTCCTGAGATTATAGATGCAGATATACAAATTTTGCTGAAATTGAAAAACCATTTCAATACTCAAAATGCATTCAACAGTTACCAGTGGTCCCTCTCTCAGTGGCCACTCTCAACAGAGGCCACCCTGTCAAATATGGCCATAATTTTTTGGCACTGTTGCTATCAATGTATTTAATTCTCCTTCTCACCAAAGGCTACCTCTCTAATATGGCCACAATTTCTGGGGGAAACAGGGTGGCCATATAAGAGAGGGACTGCTGTATGTATACAAGAATCCAGCAGCTTTTTTGATTGCCACAACTTAACAACATACATGTACATATATTACCAAGTTGTAAAATTAAAAAGGGGCAATCTGTGATAGATTATAAGCCAACTGAAATATGGTAATTCCTTCCTGCGGGACATATCTGCAGAACTCGTCAACATATAGTACAGAAGCATTACTCGTCTACTACCTATACACAAGCCTTCCCTTTTATAGTATGGATGCATAGAGCATGCATAGCTGAAATGTGGACACAACGGCCAACTTTGCCAGCAGGCTCAATGGCAAAAGCAGTAGAGGGACTCGGTCACTGGCCCGGTATGTTGCATGACAACAAGATGTTTTTCTTTAATGGAAGTAAAGGCCAATGTTCAAATTGAACCAATGCCTCCTTCTTCGCAAAGAAAGAAAACCTAAGTTCCTTTTTATGACCTCCTTACTTGGAGGATGAGCTTGACAAATGAAAACATCTAAAGTTTCTATCACCACGTCACAACCCTCTTAATATCCACACTCATATATTTATACACTTTATATATAGAATGCTATAAAAAAGTATGTACATGATATGTTCTACCAAACCGGATCACAGTCGCATACATTCATATTCAATCAGCAATTGCACTGCCAATTCAACACTCGAATTTACTGGCACAGGTATAGCTCTAGTATATTATTAATATCAGGGAAAATATTTCTAGTACATTATTAATATCAGGGAAAATAGTTCTAGCACATTATTAATATCAGGGAAATAGTTCTAGTACATTATCAATATCAGGAAAATAGTTCTAGTACATTATTAATATCAGGGAAAATAGTTCCAGATGTGTTAACATGTGTAATAATACATTAGAAATGCTAGACATTCCAGGAAGACTCACAACTTACAGTGAATCAGAGCCTGACACCCTTCAAGGCATAGGTATGTGCAGACAAATGCCTACAGTGCAACCACATCAGAATTAACAACCCTTCCAAATTAAGACCACTTTCCTACAGTACCAGAACTGCATTTGTTTACTAGTCCCAGAAAAAAGACCACCTCACACTTAGGAACAGTCCCATGGGTCGCAGGCCTTAATTCTGAGGGTATCTCTATAGCATGCTAGATATACACAGTGGGATCTCCATGTTAAGACCACCTACAGAAAAGATAGTCTTGAATTGAATGTGGTCTTAAAATGAGGGATATTTATACTGAAACTAGAAGAGGAATGTCACTGGTAGCCGGTCTTAAAATACAGGGAAGTCTTAAATTGGATGGGGCCTTAAAATTCAAAGTGACCACCGTATTAAAACTAACAGTATTAAACTAACAACACCGTGGAAGCAATGAAATTTGGGGTATCTATATTTCCACAGGACTTGAATATAATAACTTAAAACTACATGTAAATGTATGTTATCACTGTGATTCCTGCTTTATCCCCCTTCCCAACAGAAAACAACTAATAGTACCACACATTATATACCTCTAAAATATCCCTATTCTTTACCATTGCAAAAATCCTGCAATAAATCCAATAATTGCACAATGAGCTTTTATTTATCGCACTATGATCCTGGCCTAACTTTTTAGCCAATAACAGGAGTGCAGGTCATCTATGTTTATGTACTACCAGGTACCAGTACTATTGTGTGCTTTCAGCAGCATCAAATAGTATTACATACATTACAAAGGACCTGTGAGCATTGCTACGCATGCTCCATAGGCATAACAGGAAAAGCATTTGGAGCACTGCTGTGTCAATTCTGTAAATTCATCAATGTTTGCGAGGAATTTATATGGCGATTTTCACAACCACATTAAAATCGAAAAAATAAATATGCACAAACATAATTCAGGTACCTAGATAATTATATAATTAGACCTGAGCTAAACCGCAAATATTAATCCCTGCGAACATGGTTTTGTTTCAAAGACGCAAACATAAATCCCTGCAAACATTAATGAATTTACAGTTGTTAATTTCCTGTCTAAAATATGGCCTAATAGCAAAATGTGCTTAAAAAGTAGTAGCAGGTATATAATAATAGTGTAATTGAACTAGTCTTGTTCCGTAATTTATACTTGTATGGACACACCACTGTCATGCCAGACTCACAAGCTTATCTGGCATGCAGTGGTTCATCAATACAAAAATAAATCGTTGAACATATTTGACAATATTTAATTATGATGATACATGAGGAGGTTAACATTTAGCAATCATAACCTTCACAGGTTAACATTTAGCAATCATAACCCCACTGTGATTTTATATGTTAAGTGGTTGTGATTTACTGCTATTGTAATTTGGCATGTGTGAAATGCATATTTCATTACAGGAAAAAAAAAATGCTGTCACAGCAATGTAACATGTCTTGTAAGACCACAATTCCAGCAAAAATATACTCTCAGGAGGACAGAATAAAATATCTGTATCTGCACCACAGTAGGTACACTCAAATGGTTTCCACACATTTTCTGCACCATATCAAGGTAAGGTTATACTAGTATTACTTGGCACTTTGTCAGAGATAATCTATTCTTAGTAAAATATAAGAGAACTACCACATGAAATCTATACAGTCAAACCTTATACATGTATATGTATCGATTTCTAATATTCTGAGAAAGTGGAGCTTATTTGTCGGAGTGCTGACGCCAAGGCACATTCAAGACACGGGACATGAGTTGATGTGCTTGGCTCTCTCCCTTTGCACATGCTCATAGTCCGGAGCCATGTCGCTGTCCTCCGGCCTACGAGGAAGCCCATCCAGAATCTTCAACTGGGGCAGCTCCTGGAAAATCCTGAAGAGCAGAAGCAACATGAAAGTTTAACTATACATGTAGTCTTGCATTTTCAACTTCAGATAAAATTACTTCTTGCCAAGTTTCCAACTCCAAAACTAAGCCCTTAGATGTTGTACTTTACATGACATGTATATTTTGAAGTTAAAAATCCTCTCCTTCTGCCTACCCACCAGTACATTTTTTTTAGCATAGAATGATTTGGTAAAGGATTTTTTAGATCCAACAAATAAAACGAATGTCGAATACAGCACTCTACCAAATGCAATAAACTTATTTCCATGATTATTAACCCAATGAAACTATTTTACAGTATATTAATAACCACATAACATGATAATGTAATCTCAGAATATAAATTTCATTTGGTACTAAAATGATCTTACAACAATAAAGACAACACAGGCATATATAGCGGTCCCTGCATTTTAAGGCTACCCATTCAGTCAGAAAAATGTGGCCTTAAATTGGAGGTGGTCTTAAAATAGAGGGATACTGGAATTATAAGTAAGATGTGAAAGAGAACTGGTCTTAAAACAGACAAAAGCCTTAGAGGATACCAGATGGCTGAGTGGTTAAGGTACTGGACTCTCGACCACGAGATCGTGGGTTCGAGTCCCACCATACACTTGGTCTTCTGTGCCTAAAGTCCTTGGGCAAGATTTGTACCCCAAATGTGCCTTGAGGTGATCATTGATATGCAATTGCTTGCTTGTCGAGAACCTCATAAAGATAAATCAAAGTTTAAAAAAAAAAAGAAAGTGAAACCCATCTAGAAGAGCCACCCTACTGACTGGACAAAAGTGGCTCTTTAGCACAGATGACTCTTCCAAAAAGGTCATATAGCCCCTACCATTTAAGATCCCTCCATTTAAAAATTCCTTAAAAGTCATGGACCACTGTGCATGCATTTGCATGTCACAAATAACTTAAAAAATCAGGAACATTGAACAAGTGGGTCTTTTAATGCAGCTGAGGCCTCTTTTTAATTGGTAGGATCAGCAGCAGGCTGTCAAGCTAAATAGTAGGGCTCCACATGGGTCTAATTAAATTTTTGCCATGTCACATGTCACTTTTTATTTTTTGCTTTACGTCCCATGTCACTGGCAATAAGACATTGACGTCACTTTCTACAGTTTTTATAAAAGGCTCACTTCGCATTCTACAACTTTTGAAGTGGCTGATTCGCACTTTGTTTTTTACCCATGTGGAGCCCTAATAGTGAACCGTAGGGATACATTGTAATTTCTGGTAAAACTAAAAAAAAAAAAATATTCTGAAAAATGATTTATACACTAACATCACTTTCAACTGCGGAAGGTTAAAAAGTGTGAATTGCAGATCAGTGTAAATTAAGTTTTTGATTTACTGGTTAGTCTCAATACATTTGCTTATGGGGAGAAACCGAGCCAAAAAAAAAAAATTTCATTAACCATCTTCTATCAGATGCACAAACCTGGGTCTATAGTTGAGTGTAAACGCTATCTGGTTTCTTCGAAGGTTCAGACTTTCAATTGGTGTATTTTTCAGCGTTGCGATGCCTTTGAAATCTTCGATGCTGTTTTCTTCCAAGTCCAGATGCCTGATCTTCGGCATCTTTGGGAGTTTCTTGAATAAAAATAAATCGACACATGAGAATTATGCATGCCTTAAAATCAAGAATTAAAACTTTAATCATAATGTTCATTTGCAATATTTTTTGCTCCTGGAATGCTCCATGACATAAGTGGCAAATAAAAAAGAAATGTTTGCTATTTTTTCAGATGTCTGCAAGCAAAACACAACATATGACCATGTGATAATTAAATGAAAATATATTCTGAAAAGATTATATACCCGGTAGTAATAAAAACAGGCATAAAGACCCAAACTTAAGTTCAACCTTGCATTTTTCGTTGGTGCCACAAATCTACCAAAAAAACAAGACATATCTATGCACCATATTTAAAGCACATACTAAACCGCAGCAGACTGAAAGTTTTCAATCAGAAGCACAACTGCATGTGAAACCACAGCAGTTTCCTTATGACTCAATGGCAATAGAACAATTGTTTTAAACTGCCAGTACACAAACTACAAAACCAAGTTCTTGCTCTTTGGTAGAACTAGACTTCACACCACATATTTACTGTGGTCTGGGTGACTACCCTTCCAAAGGATTGCGAGAGCATGGTCTTCAATATATCTCACTTGTCTACATTTCCACTAAATTCACATTCCTTCTGAGGAAAAAAATCCCGGTATGTCATTGTCATAAAAAATTTACGGAATATACCAGCCCCCTTTGTCCACACCATTCTCCTGACATTTGCCTTTCAAATGTACCATTTTGTCACATAAAATATACAGACAGCTCAACATGCTCTGCGGTTCTAGCTCCTAACAAAAGTGTGCATATTTAAAAAGCAACCTGAACTCGCTGAATTCTACTTACAGCAAAGGATGGTAAATAATTTCGGCTCAGATTAAGAATCTCGCATCTGTAAAGGAAAGGCGAAATAAGCTTACACAGTAATTATTTTACTGAGCCATAGTCCAGCTGTGTTTGATTTTCAATCCCCTTCTATGACAGAAAACACTTGGGCTGGAGAGAACATCCTACGACATAAAAGGATATGTGTGTACCTATATTGCATGGACAACATAGATCTATACACATCCAGATACTTAGAAAGTAAATGTTGTATTTAAACTTTTTCAAAAAGTCAGCAATTACCTATTTCAGGTCTTTGCAAAATCAGGAACATTTAAGTGTATATGATGCAAGAGGTTGCATTTTTATGATGGAGACACAATAGTCCCTCTCTTATTTGCCACTCTCAACAGAAGCCATCCTCTCTAATAAAGTCTTATATCTTTGCCGTTGCTACTATCAATGTATTTACTTCTCCCTCTCACCAAGGGCCATCTTGCTAATGTGGCCACAATTTCTTGGTAAATAGGGTGGCCTTATTAGAGAGGGACTACTCTATTTAACAAAAGAAGGCACTTATTTATGCGCAAAATGATTCCCGACAAACTCTTGCGACACGTGGCAAAGAGAGTACATGTACTAGCTGGTATATTTTTCAGAAATGTTTAGCAAACTATTTCCATGTACTTACTGTGGGAAAGTGAGAGAATGTAAGTTTGTAAGGCGATCTTCCTGTAAGTTCAGCTTCCTGGTATTCTTGAGACGGGCCAGGACCTTGAGAAATTGTTCCATTTGATAGCTGTGGCCCAGCTCTTGGTAGGAAAGATTGGCTACCTGTGGCAGATGAAAGAACAAAATGTAGTAAGAATAATTAAGTCTATGTCTAATAAAAAATACAGTATATTCCTTCAAAGCACACATGCTTTTAATAAGTGTGCCCACAGTGTCATTTCTACAGTGAAATCTGTCATGAGAGATCACTGCCATGATAGACCATCTATCTTGACAGACCACACATTTTTGGCAGAAGGATCTACATTTTAATACACATGTATAACTGAACCTGTCACCAGAGACCACATGTTGTGACAGACCACATTTTTGTGGCCAATGGGGTGGTCTTTCAAGACAGGTTCAACTGTATAGGAATTTCAGCAGGATAACAGCCCTTAGCGGGCATGCTAAAACAGCAAGGAACGTTGATTCACTGCTTTTCAAAAGTGATCTATCTAAGATTTTCTGAAGACACTGCACTTATATTAATATCACCTGCTTTGTAAGGTCACCGTATATTAATATCACCTGCTTTCTAAGGTAATAACAGAGGAATTACCATTAGGAGCCATGGGTGCAATTTGAAAATGGGCCTTTTCCATTAAAGATAAATCTAAATGTAATTCAGCTTACAAGCCAAGCCCTCTACTGTTTTCAACATCGAGACTGCTGACAAGGCCCAGCATTATGTACACATTTCAACTACAGTGGTCCCTGTGCTTTAAGACCCCTCCATTTAACAATTCCCTCCATTTTAAGACCAGCCATCAGTGACACCATTGTTATATTTTCAATATGCATATTCATCCATTTTAAGACCAACTTCAATTTAAGACCATATTTTTTCTGGCTGAAGGGGTGGTCTTAAAATGCAGGGACCACTGTGCATGTTCTACATGTTCAAGTTGTAAGGGAGAAGGTTTGTACCAGCAATAGATGAGTAATGATCGGTAATATTCAAGTACTATACATAGCCAAGCTCTACTTGGAAGTCTTACATGGAGGAATTACCAGACTATTATGGCCCCCCCCCCCCCACTTTGAAGCTGTGCTCCTGTAGGATGTGTTTTGAACCAGCATGTTACTCACCTCTGCCTGTTCCCAGTTCTCAGTCTGACTGGTGTAGACTTTGCGATCGTCTCCCATTCGACTGTGATGTATTCGTCGGTGGTTCTCGTCGTACAGCTTGTAAAACATCTCCTCCTTTATCGGTGGTCCTAGAAACAGTTAGTACATTACATTAAAACCTGCCTTGAGAGACCACCTGTCTTGAAAGACCACACATTTCCAACAGGACCTATACATGCATTTTAATATAACTGAACCCATCACCAGAGACTATCTGTCTTAATTATAGACCGCATTTTTATGTCCAATGGGGTATTTCAAGACAGGTTCTACCAAATTATAAGTGCATTAGATTAGCATTATGTCTATTGTCCTCAAATGAAATTATATGATATACAGTAGTCCTTCTCTATTAAGGCCACCCTATTTGTCAAGAAAGTATGGCCTCATTAGAGGTGGCCTTTGGTGAGGGGCGGCCTTTGGTGAAGTAAACACATTGAGAGTAGTAGCTGAAAAAATATGGCCTATAGAGAGGGTGGCCTCTGTTGAGAGTGGCCACTAAGAGAGGGACTACCGTACATGTACCTAGTAGCTCAAATTTGTCCATAGCAGCTTACTTATATCCAAAACAGATGGTGAAACGGTTACATTATACAGTAGAACCCCACCTTATAAGACCATCCCAGAATCATCACCAATTGGTTGACTGCACCTTATAAACCATTCTGGTTTTGGGGCCAGAATTAACATAACTTGAAACCCCTTTGGCCTTCATGATGGGTTGTCTTATTTTCAAGGTTCTACTGTATATTATAAATGAATGGGCATTAGCACGTCCATTGTCCTGAAATTAAATTATGTTAAAAGCCTATGATAAAGTGCACTTTTTATAACAGCCTATATATACACGAAAGAGACATTTTTACGATTACATTTAACATTTGTGTATACAACTGTGCAGACAGCCTTAGTGTACATACTTGCCTCTACATAACAGGCTCAAAACACATGCACAGATATTGTTTTTGTCTCAGATATGTCAAATAACATAAAGTTTGACCGTAGCGGAGACTGGATCTAAATTGCACAATTTTTTTTATTTTATTCACTCTTAATCTATAACTTCACACCAACTGCTTCCTGTAAGTTCACAGTAGCATCATTAGTTTCAGTTAAATTTGTATTTTTGTTCCTTGATCGCATTGCTAGTTCCAATCCTGCCTGACCATGTTACTTTTTCGTTTCTTAACTTTTCTTTAAAGCTTAAATCCTATTGGTCAGCCATCCCTATAAAATCATTGGTCCTTGCAGTGTCTTTCCTGCTAGACAGAGGTAGTTTGAGTGAGAATATGGGTGTTACATGTGTTCCATTAAGGCAAACTTGACAAAGTTAAATAGATTTGAATGGAACACAGAGTAAGTTCTCATGTATTTATATAACAAAATAAAGAAGGGGTTTCAATGAACCTTTATATCATTATTTCAGTTTTTGGACCAGTTCATCAGTTTAGTGACTACAGAATCAATGCTTCAAACAAAACTATCTGCTGCGTATATTTGTACCAAACGAGTCCCTGTGGCGGTACTTATGATAGCTTTTGACGTTGTCACTACACTGGATATTGGTAGCTCGTCCAAAGCTTCCAGCCAACACCACCTCTGAAGAAGACCAGTATTACATGTATGTCCGAAAGCTCAGGAAGAGCTACATTGAAATAATATCCAGTCTCAGGTATGGTAAAACCTCATGTTAGCTTCAAAACAGTTGTTTTGATGACGAAGCTAAATTGTAGTACATGTACTAAAGAATTAAAGGGCTTTGATATAGTCCCTTGGCCTTACCTTCCCTTACTCTTGGAGCTTTGAGTTGATCCCCAGTAATTTCTGTCTGACTGAGATCATGCCACACAGAGTAGCGGAATCGATGTGACGGTAACTGAAATAGACAGATGACATTTCTCTATAAACAAAACAAGATTGGACAACAAATACAAAACTCCACAGCATTTTTCATTGTGTTATTTACATTTCGAATATCATTACGGTCAGGTTTAAAACAACTGTTAACATAATTAACAAAATACTTTTCACATAAAATGTCATCTAGATTACTGCTGTTAAATTATCAATGTAGAACAAGATTATCAGCATATTAAGAAATACACTGTACATGCATGCAAAGCTTGCAACCAAGCAGTATGCAGGTATTAAGGTAAACTAATATGTTCTATATGTTCAATAAATGCTGTGAGCTCCTCTGAATATAAAGCCCTATATACTATATGATAAGCAACAATATAATAAGCATTTGTTTGGCCATACATTTGATGTGTAATAATGTAAAATAATTGAAACCTGTTCCTTATACAATGGTTCTAGCACTGCAAGGCCACCCTTTCAGGCAGAGACATGCAGTCTTTAACTGGAGGTGGTCTTAAAGACAAGGGATATTTTATATCGAAAATATAAACAGTTATGTCACTAATGTGTGGTCTTAATAACCAGGAAACTCTTAAAATGAAGGGGGTTTAAATCACAGAGACTACCGTGTACATGTAGTGCCATTGAACACCAAGCGGTAGAAATTGGTGCACTATAAGTAGCATGAACTTAAAACTTATTATTTGTCATCACGTACATTGGGCAAGATGTCAGCTTTGTGCCGCTGCTGCTCATCCTGATAAGCGCTGACATGCATCAGTGGTACCCCTGGACTTTCTCCAACACCAGATCCACTTAAGGGTCCTGTTTCAGATGACCTTTCAAAATCAAAACAACACAATTACCGACAAGGGTTTTATGCACCCCTTCACTAAGATGGCAGAAAGATGAACAAATAACACTAAACGCAGATATAAAAATATATGATGCAGTTAACATGGTCAAATTCAAGGTATATAAAAGTATAATATATCATACCTCATTGTAAAGCAGACTAGCATTTGCTACATTATATTGTAACATAATTTCTTGGAACAATGAGAATATTTCTAATAAAACAGACATTTCACCATTAGTTGTACATGTAGTTATAAATAAGATATTAGTATCAGGATACTATATTCATGTATTACCTTTCAGACATGATGCAGCTGAAACTCCACAAATCAAGTTGGCGTGAAGGTTGTTAAGCTAGTTAAGCCAGCTTAAGACATAGAGCTTTCACCTGAAAGTATGTGGGTCTGAAATTTAATAACAAACAATGACAAAATACAAACAGAAGAGTGACTGGCCAGAATGGGTTATAATACACATTCACTTACCAGTATATTCAACTGAAATGTACCTGTACATCAAATACATACTGGTATGTAGTTTAGTAGTCATTTGTGCCAACAATGTGTTATTCTTTTTACCATATGTATAGCTGCCAATATGTCCAAATTCAAAATATGATTACACAAGAATGATTTTCTGTGATGGTGTAAATAAGAAAACCTATATGTAGCCGGGGCTTACAGGCCCTAGGGTGTACATATTGAGCTTTACTGTCATTCCTATTGTGTCATTCTCGTCTGTGTCTTATTGTCCCCATGTCACATGTTAACCTCGTCTTTGTACCCAGTCTCCAGTCCACTGTCTTGCATGTTTGTCCGTCCGTACGTCTTTGTGTTCGTGTTTTCTTCTGCATCTCGGTCAATACCTCTGTCACTGTCAAATTGTGCTCAATGTCCTTGTATATATATTGCTGAGTAGAACCTAGAGAGTAGAGGGGACTCGGTCTGGAAAAGAGCGTATGGTTTGCTGCATGTTTCGCCGGCATGGCGAGGACAGCCATAGCCATGTTAAATTAAAGTGTGCTGTGAAGTTATTGCCATTAAAGACGCTTTATCATTTACATCTGTGTTCGGACCTTCACACCATATACCCACACACCCTGAACTATCCAACGGCAACATATATGACATAAGACATGTAAGGATTGGCAAATAAAAAAATTACATGAACTCAAAATGGCAGTGGTTGATTTTTATTTTGATCAACTAAGGACATGTGACAGGTTTAATTTCCCCAATTAGTTTCAATCGAAACTCATATCTGCGATATGAACAAATGTAAAGACCTCTATGGTAAATGAAACAGTGCGAAGTGAATCATTACATTATACATATGTGATCTGTGTTAAATTTTTACATAAGACGGGCCATACTTGAGACAGAAACATCCCAAATGTAACAGTTTTGATTCGATCAAAAGATCAGAGATCAAACAAAGGTCACACACAATCTGATCTAATTAGACTACACAGGCGGCGAGGCCAATCAATACAGAATTTATCTCTAACTGAAGCATTTATCTACTGATCGGTTTTTCTTCTGTGAAAGTGCCACTGAATCAACTTCATTGGTTGATACATGTGGACAATTACATGGCCTAAGTAGTATTAACCACGGCCTGCACCTTATTTGTACAGCGGTGTCCAGTCTCCCCCCCCCCCCCCCAATGCTGTTTATACTCGAGCGGAGTTCCTGCACAAAGCCAAGGTACCTATAGCCCCAATAGGACTCTCTATACTACGTGATATAGAGTCCAATCAATATGTGTTGTACCAAAATCTCGGGTTTGGACTATTTTTTGAAAAGTTGCAACTGTAACCTACATCTTTTGGTTCACAAAGTGTCCTTA
>JAAUYG010056038.1_pt1 | contig 13002 bp, 12 predicted proteins | sample 7278091 | NCBI WGS metagenome assembly JAAUYG01 (sample SAMN14350201, study PRJNA611818) | marine sediment metagenome | isolation source: surface marine sediment (0.6m) | place: French Polynesia: Moorea | collected 2018-08
AGCGCGGTGCGCTTGGTCGAGCGGTAGAACACTCGACTTCAGACCACTGGGTCCCGGGTTCGAAACCCGGTGTATTCAAGTCTGGGGCACTTTCATCCTTCGTCTCATTGCCCGGCGCCTGGTCCGTCGCTCATAAGACCCTGGCTGTTAAGAAGCGACGTTAAATAAACCAATTCACTCACTCACTCACTCGACTACAGACCTCTGGTTCCCGGGTTCTAAACCCGGTGTATTAAAGTCTAGACCACTGTCATCCTTCATCTCATTGCCCGGCGCCCAGTCCGTCGCTCATAAGACCCTGACTGTTAAATAAACCAACTCACTCATTCACTCCATGGCGATGGCTCATCAGAATGTCTTGTTTGGGCCGAACAATCTACGCACGGTAATTTTTGGGTGCCAAGCCACCGACTCAATTCCGCCACAGTTGATTAGATAGAAATAAATCACTCAGAGCTTATACTGACCTCGAGCAGGCCAGTCGCTTGCCTAACTCAGTTCCAAGCTGAGGATCACAAAACCTCCCAGATTTTAAGTCTTTGGTGCTACGCGCTGTCGCGGATCTAACTCCAGCCTCTTGCACCTCGAGCGAACGCTCTAACCACTATGCTACGGGGCGTCACGGTCTCAGATATGTAAATTGGTAAACAGTGTGGTATGTGACGTGTGCACTAATAGACTGCATCGTTCTAAAGGGGCAGTTATACCAATTCCGCGTTTTATCCTTCTGGGCCTGCTAGCCTAAAACAATCATACAATGTTCGTGGTTTGAGAGTAGGTAAGGCTACGTAGCGCGTAGTTGCGGTCGATCGTAAGTGAAATCGTAACTGGAGAGCACAAAAGATCGCAGAGACACACGTAGTTGCGAGCTACTCACACCGGATATTCCTAGAAATGTGTTGTCTATAAATAGTTTTGCACGGTTTTACATGTTCTATCATTTAAGTATACAGACAAGAATAGTTGGTGTGTAAACTCTGTGGCCGAATGGTTAGAGAGGGTGACTGGTAGACAAGACCAAAAGTGCGTATGTGGGTTCGAATCCCTCCTATACCGGATTATTCTATTTATTGTTCTTCGTCATATTTTTCCTTTTTTTTTTCTTTGTTATAGTTGTTTGTGTTATTTCTCCTCTGATGAACCAGGTATGATATTTAATCCTCATTGATTCAAAACTTCCTAATGTACTTTCTGTGTGTGATTTATAAAATATATGTACACGAAACTTACGAATCCAAGTTCATAGCTGCTGTCAGTTATTAATAGTGACTTCCATTATTGTAATGGAAAATAAAGAAATTATAGTGTTGTGAAACGCACACTCTTATTAAGATACTGCAAGTAGAAGAGAGTTGTAAGTTAGTTTTAAAATGAAGACATCACTTAGTTAATCAAACAAGAAGCCCCAGGCTCTTGAAGTTCTGCATAAGCAATGTCACTCGACAGAGGTTGATCTTTAGAGGGTAGATAATCTCGATTTTAATGTTACGTGATCCCAATATTGTCCACATGTGTGTAGATTCAATAGCACCATAGGTACGCTAGAAGTATACCCGCAATGTTGAAAATTCATTGTCTTTTCTCCAAGAACAGCAGGTTCCGAGTTAGAAGGAGATAGACGATTAGAATAGGAGATTGACGATTAAGTGCATGGAATGACCTCAGAATCACATTACGCTCTTAACACCAATCAAACCCTCTTTTCACTAAATATTCTTACAATTAGTCTGTTAGTCTGTAAACATATTTATTTTTTAAATTTGCTCTCCCGCCATCACCCCTTTTCAGGGTATTATATTTTTACATTTGACTAGCTTGTGAACACTTAATAAAACCCAGAGAGAAACCCATTCTCATTCAAAAACTCTTTCATCATGCCACCATAAAGACTCTGGAAGCATCCAGCGCGACTCAAAATACAGTGCCCCATTACAGTTGATTGCTTAAATGACACAAAATATCTCTAGAAAGTACACTCCTCTAGAAAGGACACATTCTTGGCAGCGAGTAATGCGAATGCTTGTAATGGCCGACGTGGTGATGTCCCTTCTCACCAAAGTCCATATCTCTAATAAGAACAGCATTGTTTGTCGAATGCAGTGTCCTTCAAACTGACTAACTACTGTGCCTCTGCATGCTCTGCGTGATGATTATCTGCAAGCGAGTGATAAGCTGTGATTTCTGTGTCGGATGGCCAATGCCCGCTCTTCAACTAAAGTTAGATTAACCCTGTCCCTACTAAACATGCTAAAACCTTCTCTCGCGCGCAGGCTCTCGGTGCACACATGTGGACTCTCGGTGCACTGCACCAGCCATCTTCGCACAAAAGTTTGCTTACGACCGCCGTAAGTGTGCTACCCACCACACGCAGATACGTGCGAGCTGAGATTACTTTACGAGTCAAGTCAGAGTTATGATCTTTTGTGCTTGCCACTTACGTGCCTCGTAGTGCATAATGAGCACTTAATACGTGCTACGTGTGACTTACGATACACGTACGATCTTTTTTGCTCATGGCCCCTGTTGCGGAAGTCTTGTGTATTTCTCCTCTACTAATGTGTCTAGTCAGATGCTTAATTTTAAATGAACAAAAGTAATTGTAATTGCGTTTACACACAGACAAATAATTGAACCCCCGTCTGGTTGATCGAAAGGACCATTTGATTTGTACACGTAAAATCATACCTTTGGAAGCGTAACTTTGAGTTCACATAACAGAGCCTGTACCAGCTGCACGTCTTCCTTGCTATCTTCGTTTACAACCTGGACTTTCCTTTCCTCGAAAATCTGGCAGGCGCCGTGAAATTGAGGGAACGCATGCTGTCCATACATGTCGTCGACTTCTAATCTGAACATCTTTCTACCACGCATATATGAATGGAAGATAAATCTGAGCAATGAGGAATCTGTGTTAGGGCCTAGCCCGATATTTCCACGGAATCCGAGGGTTACGGCCTGGCCTTCCTGTAAGTACATTATCCGCGACGCCTTTGGCCCCATGGTCAAACCTTCATCTTCGAGCTTTTTCTCAATTTCCTCCAAGCGCGTAGCGAGGACACATTCCACCACGGCCATGTGGGGATCTTGTTCTTCTTGCCTCAACAGCAACTGAACTTTGCGCACCTTTAGCTCTTCGTCCACGCAAGATGCCATTTTCGCTACCTGTTGTCGCGAACTTGATTGAGCGACTGCATACCTACAACAGAGGGAACCAGTTGTGGCCGTTAATGCCATCTGATGGTTAACATAAAAATGTACATCCCTCTGTTTTTAATTTGATCCTTTAATAGAGCTGGTGATGAAAACGTAATGGGCACAACCAAAACCGATATACGGTACATGCATTATGCCTATCCGATAACCTAGGAATTATAAAAATATTATAAGTAGTACTAGTGAATCGAAGGGCTTTACAAGACATGTAGATTGCAAAAAATCTGTGACATTGTTGCAAATCCTATCCCCAAACGTCGCTAGGGAACTCCAATGAGGTGCATTCAACACTATTCGTTGTACTTGGGCATGTTGGGCGTGATCCAAGATGATGCCAGATAGTGGTGATTTAACTTGGACAAAGTACAGAGAAAGTAATTTTACGGAACTCTTCAGTGGAAGCAATTTTACATAGCATCTCATATCAATCGACATTTTTAATGTTTTCAATCAAGGGCGTTGAAAACATTTATTTTCATAAAATTTTAACAGCATTACTTGACAATACACCATGCACATATTATGCTCATCTCAGAGGCTGCTCATTTTCTCTCTAAGTCTGTACGTGGTATTTTTACCTGCAACCTGGTTCCTTGATATCCACACTGACGGTCGCCTGTGTCCTATTCTTTACCACCTCTGCCTCTAGGTCCGTCTCCCATTTCCCATTCTTGCACTTAGCCAACACCAAACCGCCTATATCCCCAGGATCTAAATCACAACATACAGACGACAGAAGTGCTAACGTCCACAGAACATGTGCGTGCACTTGTGACAATACATCAATACATCCGGGGAATACATATACACTTTAACTTTTATAGAGACCGACAAAATATGGTTCTTATACACAGGGGATCTTTATATTCAGGTTTAATAACACGGAAAATATGCCTCTGGGGAAATGTGAATTGTGGTCGTTATTAGGTGGTCTTATACAGGTGGTCTTTTAAAGGAGGCTTGACTGTAGCTAAACTCAGGGTTCCAGTGGTCAATTAACAGTTACATAACAGTGGTACTAGGGTGCTAGCACAACTGGTGTATTAAGGTCAGCATACACATGTATATAATGGGTATTGCCGACCAGAATGCCGTCTTGTACGTCTAACATCAATGGCCAGTTTCTGGAAAAATCTTTCAAGTCTAGCAACAGTCTAAATTTCACTAATCACTTTGGCAACCATTGCTTTTTCATGCTTAAGATCACTAGTGGAGTTAAGAGTTTTTTCTACATAGAAATCTACATAATAAAAGTGTTGCCGTTAGGCATACAATTATTATAATGTTAGTAGAAAATACATGCTGCAACATGATAGCCCTAATATGTAGTTGTTACTCTAATTGTAATAATGTATCCGTTTTTGGCGATACCCATAGAGTGATTAGGTAATTAGCAGTACATGTACAGTGCATGTGATTCACATTTGGCGAAATGTTGCGAGTTACGAGAAATTATGCCAATACCAGGAACATACTGGAAACGGTTATTCGTGGCAGAGCAGGAACTGAGCGACCTTTGAGGAGAGTAGCAGTTGTTCTTGCTGTGTAGAATGACTGGGGTTGTCTCGATGTCCCGTTCGTTGTCAAAGGCAGTGTCAGTGTTATTGGTTTCTCCAGCACGTCTCCTTTACCAGCCAGCTGTACATCTATGATAGGACTGAAAGCTTCTAGGTTTTCGCACTGTTCGGGATGGCGCTGCTGGACATCCAGTAGAACCGTTGAGGGAACTGGTTGTATCTGGAAAGGCGCATCAACACACTGCTGGAGATAATGTACAATGTAGCATAATACAATTCGCATATTCGTGCATTATCGGTGACAATAACTGCATATGCTTCACAAATAGAACATCGCTGACTTTTTACCTCTGCTTGACCTTGTCAGCAGAGCTACTGTAGTGGCGCAGGAGTCCGTCCTCCGTCCGTCCGCCGTCCGTTAACTCAGGTTTCTCGGAAACCACTGAATGGATCGAGGTCAAATTTTATGGACAGCTCCCAATCCACCATATCTCCATATATATATTTTTATTCTTTTTCAAAATTTTCAATTTTTAAATATTTATGATTTTTTTTTTCATTTTCGTTAACATGGGACACTATGGGAGCAAAAATTTCAAACGCTACTCCTCCTACAATTTTTATTCGATCTGAGCCAAACATTTTAATAAATAAGGTAGTCATAAGGGAATAAAACGTTATAAATATTTTGGTGATTTTCCAAAAAAAAATAAAAAAATACTTTGAAATTTTTGTTAACGCAGGACCATATGGGGCTAGAAATTTCAAACAGTTACTCCTCCTACAGTTTTTATCCGATCTCAGCTAAACTTTATGATAAATATGGCAGTCATAAGGGAATGTCAAATTATAAATGTTTTGCCCATCTGCCAAAATTTTGTGGCCCTTTGAAATTTTAACCTGAGAGTCAATGGGAAAATCCTAAAATGTGTAATGTCTTGAAACGGCTGATCATAGAGTGAAACGGATAAAAATTTGGGACTTGGAGTACTACAGTGCACATATGTAGGGTACTTTTGAAATCTGATTCCTTGGGTTTGGTATGGGGTTATTCGGTGCACTTTTTTCCAATTTTACGATTTTCAAAACTCCTCTGACTCCCAAGTTTCATCCGATTTCAACCAAACTTTATTGTAGGTATGTTGGTCATGAAGGAATATAGGCTATGACTTTATTGACGATCTGCCAAAAATTAGAAATTTTATGGCACTTTGAAATTTTTGTTTACACAGGACCATACATCTACGGGCTGAAAAAATATGGCTTCTTGTTAAAACGCTATAAGTATGAGATTCATTGAATAATTTCGGGCCTTTACCTGAGTTTCAAGTGACGTTGCCTTAAGAACTGATCCCTTTGGATAGGAGAGCACGACGCCAGAGTGAGCGCTTGGTTTGATCTTTCCGCCTCTCGATTTCATGTTGAACTCCTCCCGTCTGAGCACGGAGAGTGCAGCCAAATCCACGTTGAGCTCGTGAAGACGGATCTCGGCAAACTTGAAACCCTGGTGCTGATAGCCAATTAATAGAGGATATACATGCATAAGTGCCTGTAACAAATGTGCTGGATGCCGAGGCGTATTTTAGGGTTTTTTATATTGCATGGCTAGAACCCTTGTGGCCACCTGATCCAACTTTTCAGCTCAATGCGGCATTGGGTTTCTGCGCTTTTAGGGCTCAGTGGAGCAACTGATGACAATATATCGTGTCACCGTGCGGTATATTTTGGGCCAATATAGTAATGGGTGGGAAAAAGGTGTGGGTACACCCCAAATGCACAAAATACACAAAAATAGAACAGCTGCTTTCACCAACCTCCGCCTCAACGAGATGGCTTCTATGTCATATGATTGCGCCATTCCGGTAAGAGAACGTTTTCTCAGCGCACGGGTTCCAATTAATCATTTCACAATAAGCAAGTTTGCCCTCCATTGTTCCACTGGCCCAAAATATACCGCTCAGTGCCACAATGCTGTGTACCGTGGTCCATTTCTCCACCAGGGCCAAAATCGTTGCGGGCGCGCGAAGGTTTCGTTACACTGGTGGCAACTACAATGTAGCAAATACAGACATACGTAAAACATGAAATACTAATCTCAAAATCCACACAACAGCATTTAATGTACAAGGGGTTACGCATGAAATGACAGAACAGAAAGTAAAATATATTTCGCATGAAACTAGGTGCCGAATGTTTTGTGCCCAACGTCGACAAAGTATCTAAGAAAGAAAGAATATAGTGTAGCGTATTTGCTATCGCCCTAGGCAAGGAAAGGGAGATTATAGGTTTTATCTATTGCTTTGCCGCCTTCTGTGTGCATGAGAACGACCCGAGTTATCCAGTACACAGCGGCCTTTGTATCACGCGAATCGATATCGCATTCACAGAGTTATGGTATATTCTAGTAATGATCATTACGAATTCTACCAATTGGTTGGCTAATTCTCCTTACTATTATGGATTATTGGTGATTAGAGCACTCGAGCTTAGCTCTATATAGCAACGTAGCAATATGACGCTTACTAACGGTAGAACGCAATGAATAAGCAGTTTTTGGGCATCTCTCAGAACGGTAAGCCATATTACTTGATATTCAGAAACTCACCCTCTAATTTAGCGGACCTTGTACTTTTATCTATTCAGTAATAGATAAAAGTCGTCTAGTATTGTTAAGAGAGTATTTCTAGAAAGTTTCGTTACGAAACTCGCATTGTGAGCCATATTTCTCAGATGTGTCAGGTACTTTGACAGGTCAAGGTCGTTAGAATCTTTGTATACATTTAGCTACGGATCGTTGACAGCAACGATCCGTTAGCCCTTAAGGCCGTTTCGAGCAGCTTTAACTTATAGTCGATGTCGAGTATTAGTAGGCCTCTTAAAGGCTCAGTTTCCATGTATTAGTAGTGCGTCTCTGTAGACTTGTAGCCGTTTAAACGTCCAGCGGAACTGCCGCTTAAGGATTGATGGGTCCAGCGGAACTGCCGCTGAAGGATTGATAGGGCCAGCGGAACTACCGCTGAAGGATTGATAGGATACTTCTGATGCTAACGTGTACATCATGTATTATATCGTCATGCATGCTACCATGTATGCTGTTGTGTGTCTGCTGGTAGTGGTGGCCACGTTTAACTGCTAATAAATGCCCCGTCAACCCAGGGTGCGTGTGTTGCCTTGTTTTTGTGTGTATTTGCAGGAGTTGGTGGCACCAGACAGTCGTGTGCAGTGACCTAGAACCTAGACCCAGAGAGGACTCCTAGCTCCACTAGGAGTCCCCCGGAGTCCGTGTCGGGGTCGTGTGGGTCCCTGACCCACGGGGCAGATCACTGGTGCGACTGCAGCTGGTGTGGCATGGCCTTGTGCTGTGTAGTTGTCAGGAACCCGGACATGAGTAACGAGCAAACTTTAACCCACGCAGCTCTTCCGCTCAACGAAACTCCCGCATGCCTGGCGGCGATTCTGCTCAGTGGAACTCCCACCAGCACACGCGTCTGCTGGATCTTCCGGACAGTACTTGTTTTTGTGCGAGTGTGAGAGTATAAGATAAGTGTAGCCTCGCTGTAGTGTGACAGGCGCCTGACCCCAACAACCTCTAGACCACAGAGCAAGGGTCGTGCAAGGGTGCCGTCGGGGTTGTCGACCCTCCCCATACACCACAGGCTCATTTTGGGGGGCTCGTCCGGGATCACGGCATTAGGTTGCCCGTGATTAGCCTTAGGCTTTGTAAGAAAACCAAGCCATTCAGACCAATGGTGCATACCAGAGGTCAGAGGTCTCCTGCCAACCCTGGAAGCTCTGCTTTTCAGGCCACTCATGTGGCCTCACCTGGAATCAAAAGTGGTTCCACTCTGGCCTTTTCAGGAGGCCACAACAGCCAGACTGCCATAACAAGCTGTCAAGATACTCGAATGGGCCTAACCACCCGTTGGAGTCAAATGAATACGCAAAGTTATTGCTTGTCCGGAAATTCCGCTAGCGGCAGTGCCGCCATCGGCAGTTCCACTCCAGATCTGCCAGCCTGAGTGCCGCATGTGTGGAAGATCCAGAAAAGTCATTTCATAATGGCACCCAGGTGGGGGTGTCCACCTATCCAGACGATCCACTCAATATCCGGACGGACACGGATGAGTCTGCAGATGAGCACCATACGCGATATGGTGTAGGCACCAGTATTCAAGGGGATAATGGTGTGTTTGGAGCCTCAGTCACAGGGGACGATCTGCCTTTTCAGACAGACGTTCCCGTAGCCGAGATGGCCCTCCACAGTGTTTCCCCTGTAAGGGCTATGGGCATTTTGCTAAAGACTGCCCTTCAGAAGGTTTCTATAGAATAGGACCCAATGGCCTGCCTGTCAGGGTTAGGGATACTTCTAAAGACCATACCTCTGACAGCCAGCAGGCCAAAGACAAAACGGCATGCTCAAAGTCTTTACAATAGAAGGGGGTCGCCCAAAGAGCCCTGAAAGCGACCCAGACCATGAAAGTGGGAGTACTGGATCTTCCCAGTTGTGCTCTGGAGGCCAGATCAGTCGAAAGGCTCAGACGGCCACACAATTTTCCAAGAAAGATAACCCGGCAAAGCCTACTCAGTCTTTGCCAAGCTCCGCGCGCTCCTCGCTAGAGAGAGTGCATTCCCAGTCTAGGTCCAGGGACTGTTCTGGCAAAACCAGGCGCAGTATTTGGACTCTCACGTCAGATTCTGACGTGTTAAGCGACCTTAGTGATGAAGTCACCAGTCACCCTGGCTGCTGGCTGATTCCGGTCACTGTGGAAGACGTCAAAATGTTGGCGCTGATCGACACTGGAACATCAGTGATGATGATGGGCCATCCTTTGTAAGAAAAGATACAAAAGTTGCGGCCTCTGCATCTTCAGACGTGTGAAATGCCTTGGCTTGAAGGAGTTGGAGGGGCAATCCTGTACCTACCTTGGGTGGCATTGAGGTGGGTGTGGACATAGGTACGGGAACGTACAAGTCACTGTCATGGTTAGTGCACAAAGGGAAAGGCCCAATTTTATTATTGGAGCCGATTTCTTGTCTGCCCATGATTGTGACTTGTCCCTGCGTGAGAAGCTCTTCCTGATTGGGGAACAGAAGATCGAATGTATCCCGGAGAAGGCTAGAGTAAAGCACGCTAAGCTTAAGTTAGCAAGGCATGTTGAGTTACCTCCACACGCTGAGGTGCTAGTTAGCTGCAAAGCAAGCCAAGGCACTAAGTAGTTTGGCACGCCACACATGGTAGCGCAACCCAGTGGTAACAGCTGGCGTTATGCCGAGGACGGTTTGGTTATAGGATCGTCTTTGCTGGTGCGTAACTCTGAGACTCACTGTATCCCAGTGATGAATTTGTCTGATGCACCCACGCACCTTACACCCAGGGGCCCGAACTGGGGACGTGTGTCCAGTCACGTCTTTGAAACAGGCCCATGAGGTACTCAAGGTGGAACCCCAGTCATCAGACTGGGACTCCGACTTTGATAGTGATGACAAGGAGTTGTTGGATGTGCACATGGCAGACACCGCGGATTTTTTATTTTAGTGGGATAAACTCTCGCTCTAACACGAGCACTGATACGCGCATGGATCCAAAGGATCTACCTGAGCACCTTCAGCCCTTAATGGAAGATCTAGCTGAGGACTTCACCCTCTGAGAGGATGAGGAACTGTCGGCAGCCATTTTCGAATACAGAGATGTAGTCACTAGTGGCCCTGCCGATATGGGCCGAACTGACCTTGTCACTCATACGATTGACACTGGTGAGCATAGGTCAATTCGCCTCCCACCGAGGCGATTACCCATCACCAAACAAGAGGTGGAATACGCCAACGTCCAGAAAATGCTGGACAGAGGCGTAATAGAGCCATGCCAAAGTAGCTGGGCGAGCCTAGTTGTTTTGGTTACCAAGAAAGATGGCTCCACACACTTCTGCATTGACTACCGCAAGGTGAATGACGTCACGTGGAAGGACGCCTATCCGTTGCCGTGGATAGATGACACACTCATAAGGGAGTCCCAGTATTTCAGCACACTCGACTTGTACTCAGCTTACTGGCAAGTCAAGATGGACCCTAAGGACATCAACAAGATGGCGTTCATAACCCACCAAGGCCTCTTCTGTTTTACGGTGATGCCTTTTGGGCTCTGCAATGCCCCGGCCACGTTCGAGCGGCTCATGGAGCTCATTGTAACTGACCTGAACTGGAAGATTTGCCTCATCTATATGGATGATGTTATCATCTATGGGGGCAACTTCTACAAAGCACTGGACAGACTGAAACAAGTTTGGTAACGTATCAGACAGGCGCACCTGAAGCTTAAATATTCCAAGTGCTGCCTTATGCACGACAGAGTGCCTTTCCTGGGGCATTACATGTCGCGTGAGGGGGTCGAAGTTGACCCCATGAAAACTGCCGCAGGGCAGAATTGGCCCACACCTCGTACTGTTAAAGATGTGTGGGCCTTCCTGGGGCTGGCGTCTTATTATAGGCGTTACATCCCCAACTTTTCCACTGTGGCAGCACCTCTGACTGGCTTGACTAAGAAAGACGCCAAGTTGGTTTGGGGTGATGACTGCGAGCAAGCCTTCTTAGCTCTCAAAAAGGGCTCTGATGCAGCCCCCTGTGCTGGCTTATCCTACCAGGATGGGCAGTTTGTCCTGTCTATGGATGCCAGTGACATGGGTATGCGTGCTGTCCTGGACCAAGAGCAGGAAGAAGGCGGGCAAGTAGTTAAGTGTGTTGTCACGTATGCCTCCAAAACACTCAATGCGAGTCAGAGCCGCTATCACTGCATGAAAACCCACATTTGCAAAAAAATTCCAAGGGTGGAAAATGTCGTGCTCATATCGGTGCAGTATTAGACACACATTTTCCACCCATGACTTAGGGTGCTCACAAGTACGTATATTTGGGCTATATTTTCCTCCCTTGACTTAGGTACACTCTGGAGCTGAGTATATGAGCACACCGTGACAAAGCATGACTTTTCTCCCTTAATATTTGCAACATATTTGCTAATATGTGGTAAAGATTTGCTCAGGACACAGTTGTATTAGTTTCACATTTTACTGATGTAGAAAATGTATTGACCAGAACTCAACATTTTTCTATGGTGTTCTCAGGTAAGAAAATAGAAGGCTAATTTGTTCCTGTTTTATTTTCTTCACATAAGGTGCCATTCCCAAAGCTACGCTAATACATGTGTATTAATATTACCTGTTCATATAATTTTATCGATGTAGAAAATATGCAGCTAATATGTTCTGCATATTTGTCACCAAACAAGACCCCTTGAAAAGGGAGTGCTAATGTATGAATAAATAAATATTCTTTTCATATGCTATTCCATGTGCGGAAAATGGAATACTTTTATATCCTATGTATTTGCCAGGAAATGTCACCGATAGAAAATAATGTGCCAATACACATTTTGTTCTGCAATTTATTCTCAAACATTTCTAGGGGTGGAAAATGGAAGAAAAATACACTGCATGCATTTTCCGCAGACGTCTTACTCGCAGAAAAGGGTGTGCTAAGAAGTACCTGCCGGTTTACATCCTATTCTTACAATTTCTGCATGTGGAAAAGGCAACCATTATATCATCCATTTATTATCCAGGAAAAGCCGACCGTAAAAAGAGTGCTAACATATACAAATTTATTCACTGTATAATCTGCAGCGCCGTATGTATTGAAAATGGTAAGAGTGATAATTCTGCAGACATTTCTGACGGGAAAAACCTGTTACATCGATATCGTCACGTCACATAATTTATGGTAACTGCTCTAAATCGGAATAAATTTGCCATATGACCTCTAGTCAAATTGCAATATCGTTTCCATTAATTTATATTGTATTGTGGTATTTTATGTCGCCTGCTGTGTATTCACAATTTATTTGTAGGCTGCAAAAGGATTAGCTGTTATTAAAGAACGATACACGCATAGTTGAGAACAGACTTTAACAGGCAGTGTTATTGCGTAAGCTGCACCTAGCCACAGACAACTCTTCATTAAATACCTGGAACCTTAATAATGTATTTACAATTGATATGTTTCCTACCAAACAGTTCAATTTTTATTTGCTAAATAATCTTTTGACAATACTCAATACTCTTCACAATACCCTTCACAAAACTGTCAAATAAAACACTAAAGTACACACACTGCGCTACGGGGGGGGGGGGGCGGGGGGGGGGGGGGGGGGGGGGGGGTGGGGGGGGGGGGGGGGGGGGGGGGGCTGAATCAGGCTATTTCCACTATTTCCCTTTAACTA
>JAAUYG010099387.1_pt1 | contig 13001 bp, 8 predicted proteins | sample 7278091 | NCBI WGS metagenome assembly JAAUYG01 (sample SAMN14350201, study PRJNA611818) | marine sediment metagenome | isolation source: surface marine sediment (0.6m) | place: French Polynesia: Moorea | collected 2018-08
ACTACTTGGCCGGCCAACCTAAACTGAGGACTGCCTCGCAGGGCGAGTCTAATCACCTGTACTAGATTATACACCGACTAACAACAGGGAAGGGAGGCTGCAATACCACATTACAAATAAACTATGAAAAGTGATTAGGATTACAATTAGCAAACTCAAACATTTATTATGTTTGTGGTCAGGTCTATGGTAACTTTAAAACAGATTTATTAGTGAGTTACAATGTATCACTTTGTGGATGGTTAATATATTTGTGTTTTAGGCTTGTTTGTTAAATTCAAACTGGCCGGTAACCAACCATGTTGCATAAATTTGGAATGATATCAAGGTATTTTGAATTCCATTACATATGCTTGGACTAGCTGACACCGATGGGAGAAGTAAAAATCTGGCTTTCCATATGTTTGAACAAGGCAGAGTATTAATTACATTGGAAAGGCAAGAGCATGTTTAATCGATTTTCAGCGACCAACAGTACAATAGGCAATGAATAATTTCCTACGATTTTTTTTTATTTTAGTCATTGAGCTATTCTTGCATTCTGCCGGCGGGAGGGGGGGTGGTGTCTGTTTTGCATATTCTACAATGTATTTTTTCTTAAATAACGATAATTTTATCATGGGAAAAACGGCAGATGTTACTCGGCTTCGCAAATTAGCACCTACACGCAAACCTCGCAAACCTCATGATTTGATTGGAAACCCGAAGCAATATAAGTGGCACCCAGGCAGAGAGCCAGACACTCTAATTGTATATGCCATGTTGTCCTTTCAGATGGCTGATATGCCAGAGGGTCTGAAGGGAGGGTTTGCTGTTACTCCTGGCAGGAACCCCTGGCACTGGATGAAAGTACAACAGGTAAAATACTCATTTTTATAGACGAATAACACTGTATCATCTCACTGTTAGGTAGAGGGTCACTGGTACAGCGCCATCTATGAATTACGTCACAGTTTAATGCACTGCATGACCTTTATCCATTGGCAGATTTTATGCTGACAGAATCAAAGCGGTAACAATAAGCCAGTTTTCTGCATACTGTGTCTGGTCAGTGGAGTACTCCTGTGTTTTTTTAGCAATCATTCGATGATGAATCATAATCTGTCGACCAAAATATTGATCTACATTCCCGGTTATTGATCTACATTCCCGGTTATTGAGACAGCCGCCGTCTTTTGCCCAGATTTCCAGTGCAGCCATTACACATACACCATGTACACAGTGCCACACTTATAAATTGTGATTGTGAAAAGAATTAAATTTATTTTCACAATCACGATTTATATGAAGCTGCTACTGTTTACTGTTATTCTGCTACACTCTGTTATGACGTAATATCCTGTTACAGATTCTATTAATTGTACTATGATAGGTTTTTTATTTCTTGATACTGAGAAGTAATGGTGTGCATGCATAGTTCAAAAAGTACCGCTGCTTTCACGCATATGACGCTTTACTGAAATCAAATGCCGGCATTCAAAAGCGCAACTCGGTACAGACCTGCATATATAGGCGACAGACAGAAAGCAGGGACCAGAGAAATTCCCCTGCTCTTTTCGAGTAATCCAAGCTGTGTTTTTTTTATATCCGGACAACATCGCCAGCAAAAGACGAGGATGTTCCAAGCATCAAGTGATTTTGGCCGTATTGTATGCACCAAGGGGCTGTTTACGAAAAGTGTACTGCAGTGCATACGATGTGCTTTATGTGCGCTGTGCTCTGTCTGGGTTATGAGTGATTAGAGGTTTTTTCTGGTGAATCCAACAACTCTATTTTTTTTTTTTTTTTGTTTGTTTGTTTTTTTTTTTGTATTTCCCCCAGACTCTGACCTCGTCTGCTGTGATCGGAATTGCCATTGGAATCGGCCTGGCCTTCCCAATCCTTGTGGTAGCCACACATAACATCATAGTGGGCTTGATGGCGACTCTGACTATCTGCTGTATCGTCGTCTCCGTGGTTGGGGTCATACCAATGGCCGGGTGGAAACTAGGGGTGAGAGATGATGATGATGATGATGATGATGATGATGATGATGATGATGATGATGATGATGATGATGATCGCAGCAACGATAAGAAAGAAAGAAAGAAAGACGAAAGGCGGAAAGGAAAAACAAGGAAAGAAACAAATGAAAACTAAAATAAAAATACAGACGGGGTTTATATAAATATAAACTATTTAGTAACGATTTAGAAGCTTTTCGCTCAATTAGATTTACCGAGTTTCCAAATAGATAAACTATTTTTTTTTTCAGTTATTGGAATCCCTGAACCTCGTTCTGGTTGTCGGTCTCTCCGTGGACTACGTTGTGCACCTGGCGGAAGGATACAGTCGCTCAGCCCACGTGGACCGTCTCGGCAGAACACACGACATGCTGACGGAAGTCGGTATTTCGGTCCTTTCCGGTGCCACGACCACGCTAGGCGCGTCTATGTTCCTGCTCTTCGCTCAAATATTATTTTTCACACAATTCGGGGCCTTCATGTTCTGCACCATCGGTTTCTCTATACTCTACGCCCTGGGTTTGTTTACCACCCTGATCGCTCTGATTGGTCCACAGGGAGACACGGGGTCACTGTACCCGCTGTACAGATGGTGTGGCCGTCGGTGCTGTAAACAGGGAGGCCATACTTCACCGGCATAGAATTTGAAATTAGGCAAGCGTCCTATCTTTCTACCAAGTCTTTAGGTATCCTTCCCAGAGCCCAACACTCCAGGTCTTTTACTCTTCTTAAAAACCAATTTTCATAGACGGCTACTGTGCGTATTCTGTTACGTATTAATTTATACTGCCGAGTGCAGAAAGATATAGTCCGCCAAAAGCTCCAAAAGGAGGATTGCCTGGAGTTGGCCACTAATGGCATTCATTGGTTACTGATTTTCGCGCCAAAACTGATACGCACACCTTCTGTCGAAAGTAGTTCTACTAAGATTTCCGGTTAACTTCGGATAATTGACGAATTTCAAGGATGCATCATCCCCACAATAGCTATATACGGAAGAGTCCAAGGCCGCGAGGGTTGGATTCTGGGGAAGGGTGGTCTCTATAGTCAGACTTGTCATGCGAGAAGTGACTCACTCACCTAGCGAGTCCCCCGGGCGAGTCCATTGTTACATAAATAGATCCCCGCCAATATCCAATCAAAGGATGCCCTTTTCAGTGGGGAGAAGCCAATCACAACGAATCTTCTATACCCATTGGGAATTGTTACATACTAGGCGTTGATTCGGTTGCTACTATTGGGCGCTTATGACGCATGGTGTGGTGTAGGTGTAACAGGGCTATTTGTTGCTAGCAACATCGGTCTCTGCTTTACAGAATGGGCATTACATTCAGTGTATTTAATGCATCAACGGGGAAGCGTGAGTGGGGACTCTGGATGAGAGCTATCGATTTCTATCGATGGGCTATTTATTCAGTGCTAAAAATTGTACAAGGGGCATAATTAAGTTAGAGTTTTAACTATTTAGTTAATTTACTTGATTTCCATTTAATGATTTTTAATAGGTAGTATTATTATATGTTTGCCTCATACAGTACTTTAATGCTATTGTCACTCTTTTCCTTCGTGGACTGGCTTGTTGTTTCATTGCCATTTCATTCCACGCACACTTAGGACTTCACTCAGTTTGACTCAGTTTCGCCGGCCAGTCAAGACTTAAACAATTTCGTGTCAAGTCACCTTTTCCTTCGCTCAATTTTCTTTCCATTTTCGGTCACCTGCATGTTTCCATGCTGTCAATCTACAAGTTTTGACCATATACTCACTGTACCTTTGGTGGACTCTGCCTGGCCCCAGGTGGACCCCAGGTGGACCCTAGGTTGTAATATGCCATTCGGTACAGTCGATACACGTATAAATACTAACACATAGTTTGCCTAGTTGATGGGTGTATGGTTTATTTAAATATGTTAAATTTGTGTAGCGATACATGATGATCTCTGCTCAATGCTTATTTGATAAAGTACTCATAATTGTGTCTGGAGAGGCTGTGACAGTATCTAAGGGATACTGGCTGTGACAGTATCTAGTCGGGGATACTGGCGGTGACAGTATCTAGGGATACTGGCTGTGACATTATCTAGTCGTGGATACTGGCTGTGACATTATCTAGTCGGGGATACTGAGTATAATATACAGCTGCACCTGCTTCATGTACACAGACTGTATAATTATAAGTGTTGTATACGTACAAATACATAGGCCATTGTGCTCTGGCTAACATTTTCATTAACTGCTACAGTGTTCATGTTAGCGAACTGAGGGAGTTTATAAGAAATCTGCTACAGTGTGTGTTATTAACTGTGGATGTTCGCTAATCCACAGTTAATAAGAAATTATATATTTGTGTGTGTAAAAACATAGCCTGTTTTCCATTGGCTATTAATGTATTGATCTCAGATTAGATTAAAATATTTACCAATTAAAAAAAAAACAGCGTTAAAGTGAATGACATAAAATGTACGACTTTCTACTGATTTAGGATATATTTACATAGCAGTGGATAACGTATGATGTGCTGAAGTACTTATTACTGTCCCATGTCCATATTACATGTATTCATATCCACCTCAAGGATATAAAATTCCTATTCCCACTGTGTGTAAATCAGCGGCAACAAATACTGAGACCTTTTTTGTACAGACATGTGAACTGACTTTCAGTGTACCAGGGATAACCACTCTTAAAATATATTAAGTCCAGAAAAAGGGCCTAGGTTCGCTAATCACCTTGACAACAATTGTCTTTTCCACACTTAAGCCCCAGAACTAATCACCTTGGATCCCATTATCTTTTCCATACTTAAGGTCTCAAGTTCACTTATCACCTTGGCAACCATTTTCTTTTCCATATTTGAGATTCCAGGTTCACTAATCACCTTGGCAACCATTATTTTTTCCATACTTAAGGTCCCAGCACTAATCACCTTGGATGCCATTATCTTTTCCATACTTAAGGTCTCAAGTTCACTTATCACCTTGGTTACCATTGTCTTTTCCATACTTAAGGTCGCTACTGGACTTACATTTTTTTCCAGAAACTGATTCTTTAATGATGTATGTATCATATTGTCTTAAAATGTCATACGAATTATATGTTATGCCATATATGTCCATTCTAGTCATATAGTGTAACCTCGTAACTAAAACTTTCATGGAACAATCAGCAGAATACTCTTTTTTTTTTAGTTTCAGTACATTTTTATTGTGTTTCTGAGATTTATGAATACTCCAGACGTATTTTTGTTTATTATATGCCGAAAAGCTGGTGTACCATTAAGTTCTGCGGTGGTCATCAATTTGACGTGCCACATTATTACATATTGCTATCCATAAATACATTTATTGCATGTGTTAAGTGTTGGAACAGATTTACGAAATGCAGATGAGCATGTATAAACAAACTTTGGACCAACTTAAAAAACAGAAAAGTGTCTTAGGTTTTTATGCCGTCCTAATCTACATAGTAAGTGTCCAGATTACCATGCCTATTATAGTTTATGCAATGAAATTTTACAGCAGAAATGGAATTTTGTACTAATACATCAAATGTTACCTCACAGATTGATACCCTTAAAGTGGTCTGTGAAAGCGCCCCAAAACAACTTACTAAAGTTTGTAACGTACTGCATGGATAAAAGATAAATGATAGCAAAGTGTGTATGTCAGACACAACTGAATTTTGTAATGACATATATATCCAAAGGTGACTTATAAGCCCATAGGGCTGGGCCTTAAAAATCAGATTATTGTACGTCCTAGCTGTTTATGTACAAGCACGTCACTATAATAAATAAAGATTACTTACAGTAGAATGTCCAACTTAGCCATAACAAAACGAATGCAAGACAGGCTTCTGGTCATAACGCCTCAGGATTAAGGATTAGCCCGGTGGATTAAGGAATGTGACTGCTATAAGCTGTACTCAACTATCGGGATTCAGGGTGTGATAGGTTGTATTTTTGTGGGCAATGCTGGTTCATTGTGTGTATCCTGCAAAAACTGAAAACTTGCTTCTGTTTTATGTTTTTGTTATAGACGTTTGTTGACAATAAAAAGCTTGCAGTTTGTCCATAATGTTTATCTTATTATTAGTTATGAATTTGCGAAGCAGGTTGTTCGTGACGTCATACAAAACGATGGACTATCTTCTGGTAAGATATAATACTCCCATTTTTAATATCGAGGGAAAGCAATACTGTGCTTCACTGTTTTTATCTGGGAAGAAAAAAATACTAAGAGCATTAGGAAAAGGCTGTGGAAACAGCACAAGGCAAACGACATCGTGCAAATACCACCTAATGCGGAAACAGTGCGTACGAAGAAAATCTGAACATCTCGAGGCTCAGCCTTTCCTTAATAGTTCTGCTGTTGGAAGATAATGCAGCTATGCTGACCGAACCACATGAGGTTTAGCGAGGGCAGGCCGCATGTCTATATATGGATAAAGGCGTAATTCTGAAAAAAATCTACGAGTTAAAACCAGAATAATAGCAAGAATTAAAAAAAAAAAAAAACTGATAGTTATCCAGTGACTGAGTGTGCGTGTCTTGTCTGCCTTATCTCATTATTTGTGCGCGTTACCATGGCTACCACCAGGGATCCCACGAGTTGTACGATTTCCGGCTTTTCCTCCTCGTGGGGTTCGGTCGTCTGCTTCTGGCGCGTGAATTTCCAGCGTGGTTGCCCTGTGTAGGGGTCGGACAAGGCGTGACGGTTCTCGCAGTGGTAGACTGCTGCCTGCGTCTCGAACTGCTGGCAGTGAGGGTACTCCCGATATGGGACAGACAGGCCGACCACGCAAACCGGTCAAAGCTGGTCGTTGCCCTGGGCAACACGTGCATGATAGATCTCGTCAGGCCCTGCAATATGGAGACAAAAGATACACGTCAACTAAAGCAGGCTAGGGTCAACTACCTGGGATGCAGACTATTACTTATACCCCCCCCCCCCCCACACACACACACATTGACACACTGAGAATCTAATATGGTTACGACTGTGCCTGCTACTACTGCCTGCTGTTTCTTTTGTTGTCGTTGTTGCTCTTCTTCTTCTTCTTCTTCTTCTTCTTCTTCTTCTTCTTCTTCTTCTTCTTCTTCTTCTTCTTCTTCTTCTTCTTCTTCTTTTCTCCTTTTCGGTGGCTTTCTTTCTGATGGCTTCTTCTTTCTTCTTCTATTCTTCCTCTTCTTCTTTGTACTTTTCAATAGCTTTCCTTCTGTTTTCTTCTTCTTCTTCTTCTTCTTCTTCTTCTTCTTCTTCTTCTGCGTTCATGGTCTTCCTTGTGCTGTCTACGGGATGTTATCTCCACTCTTTAACAACCCCAGTGTCCATACATTACCTTTATGACTTCTAATCTCGTGTATGTACCACATTACTACTTCGTCATTTTATGGAAAGGTTTACTGAGTCTCGCAGAAGTTAATGATCTTTTCCCACTATGCTTACATTAAAATACCCGACGTGCGCTCCCATATACTTATTCCTCTTCACCGACAGATGGCGTAGCTGCGCCCTCAGCTCCTGCTCGCTGTGTAGAGAGTTGATAATGGCGTCCAGGTCCGTCACCAGGCGTAACATGTGGGCCTTGAATGTCAACGCCGACATCATTCTGGAAACAGTGGACAATCAGTCATGATTAAGACCACCTGAGAACAATGACCGCTTCTCAGCGACAAAGGCAAGATAGCTCACAAGATATATTAGACTCAGTCTGAAATAATACTACCGAACCAGGCTAGATGAGGTGATGCGGATTAGTAAGAAGTCTACCTAACATTGATATAACATCATCGATCATTAATTTAACTTTAAACGAGTTTTAGATCAGTCTTAAAAGGCATAAAATATATGCTTGGCATGTACAATCGTGGCCATTCCACGAACGAACTCGATCTTTAAAACTTTTAAATTTGTGGCACATTTGATACTCGTGTCGAGCGATTTCCATAGGTTTACACCATTAAACATTCGTCCATATTTTACTGTTAGATATTTAATATGTATTAAGTTTATCAAGTTTAAGTTTATTTGAGAAGACTGAAACTAACCCTTTGAACAGCTCCTCTGCGATGGTTATCCGCCTAAGGCCGCCATCAGAGGAGTCAAAGACTCGGCTCCATTGTCTCTGCACTGTGCGACCTTCAGACTCCGTGCACCTGTCACGTGAGGGGTTGGCCGGAAGTGGCGGGGCGGAAGTCGGAAGTGTAGTCTCTTCGTGTGCAGTGACGTCAGTTGTTTCTTCTTCCGTGGCGGTGGTAATGACGGGTGTACACAACGCAGGGCGATGCCAAAGGCATATTAGTAGAGCACAGATCATGTGCTGCATGTTTTTTTCTGAAATGTTAAGATACTCACAGTTACTCACAGCGAAACAAAGCCCGAAGCTATCTCTGGGGTCTTTGTATGCAATCGTTTCATTGTCACTGTATCATATTCATATTCGCACAAGAGTCTCCCAAAACAAATTCTGTCACAATTATGTGAGGTGGCGAAATTTAGTGTTTTTCCTGGGATAGCTACGATGTAAAAAAGCAATCACCGTGAAACTCTTACACTTTACCAAAATGTCTGATACATATTATTCTGACAAATATGTTTCCTAGGCGATCTCCTGTCACGGTCGTCATAGCAAATCCACATAATTACATATGGCTCATTTAAATTTGAAACTGGCAAGACTTACCTTACACTCAATGTTTTTATTACAAAGAAATTCTAAACCATTAAAACTGTTTTTCTAGTTTCGACAACTACGAATAACCTTCATTTTAACCAGTATTAAAAAATATATGTTGTTGTTGTTTAAAAATTATAATTATACAGCGACTACTCACGTCTTGCAGTTCCTGGAGATTTGGCGTCCGTTCTCGCTGAGGTTCCGCGTCCTTTGCCACGAGCCTCCCTCTTTTATAGTCATTTGACCGAATTCTGCCTTTGATTGCTACTGCCTCGACTCTCCAGAACAGGAAACCTGCCGGGATGGGGCTATCCAGAAAACACTTAAATCTAAGTTTGTACTTAAGTTACATTAATAGGCGACCATTTTTCCCGATTGTTGACTCGAATCGAACCACGACTTAAGAAGGTTCTAGAAGGCAAGCCCACCTGGCGCAAAGGTGGCCCCCAGATGGGAAAATTACAATCTGTAGTACGCGAGTCTAAAGAGCCAATCTTAGTATGCAGAAAACTAGTGAAAAACAGTCATGTACTATGTCCCACTAACCTCCATATTGCTGTTGTAGCAACTTAAGGCAAACTCCTCGCCCAATTTTTAATTGTGATATTTCTCAAGTAGACTCTCTTAGCATTTTCGCATTCTTGATAGAATAATTTCTGAATCGTTTCCATGCGGAGAAGAGAGTTTGGGCCGCCGGTTCAGCATAGAACCGATAGATTCTGTAATAGCGTTTCCTAGAAACTCCTTGCCCAAGGGCCCATTTAAGATAAAACTTTTACTTTTTAACTTTAAAAAAAAAAAGAAATTTGTAACAATTCGAACGAAACTCGGTCAAAGATTGCAGTTCTCAGAAACGAAAAAAAACCCCACGTTCTTTATTTAATGAAAATTGTACGTCACATGAATAACAACAAGACCATGGGATTTGAACGCCGCTTGACCACTTTTGCCGAATGCCCGTGCTGTGTAGCAGAGGTGACTGATTTTAATAATATTTGACGGCCAGAAGCATCTTAAAGTAGACAGGCCCTCTTTGCTACCCAACGGCCGAGGCGACACCAACAAAGACTGAATAACCCCAACATGACGGCGTGCTAGATATTACACGGTTCTTATTAATCCCTGACGATCTCAATTTTTCTCCATTTGACTATCAACAACGCCTTCAGGGCTACACATAGATTTTCCGAAGGGCAGAGCATGACCCCAAACTGACCCTGTGTGTCTGATTTCAAATTACCCTTTACATTCCCTTACTGATTCCAGAGACCCAAGTATTTGTGATTTTGCAGCCAGCTGTTTAAAATAGAGACATGAGACGCTCGTAGAGGCCAGAATTGCCAAAATTCCTTGTCTGTTAGTCTATGATTAGTCGTTCTCGAGATAATGGCAGTAACTGTAACTGTAAAATGGGTAGCTTTTTGAATTGTACATCTTTACAGGGCCCCATGTTAACGAACTCAGAAAAATGTTAGATAAAAAAAAATTTCTTCACCCCCCCCCCCAAAAAAAAAAAAATAAATAAAAAAAATCGGGGGATATTGATGGCTACCTATCCACAAAATTTGGCATTATCCTTTTCACGGCTTCTACGAAAACGGGTTTTACGAACGTACGACAACGGACGCCCGCGTCAGGACAATAGCTCTGCTGACACAGAGGTAATGTGAATACACGTTCCTCGTTTACATTCAACTAACGCGTCTGCCTTATCTGTTATGGGATAAAGTCTACAGAGGCAGGGAGGAAATCCCATACATGTGTTTTAATTATATACAAATTACTGCTAAGCATACCGTACGTTGCGCTTTTTTTTCCTTTTTCTTATATGCAAGTGGACGGTGGATGAAGAACGTGTGTACCTGTTGCATCAAGCGTGCTAAATGGTATTATCAACAGTGCCCTTTTGTTTATCATTTTATCTTTCGTCTATGGCGTTCAAAAAATTGTTCTTGAATGCATCAACAACAAGACCGTTGCCACAAATAGCAACTACAGCTCCGTTGTTAATCTATTTTCAGTTCTCGCCTGCAGTCATCCCGTAAAAACCAAGTTATATAGGCCTAAATGTATCCCTTAACAATGTGAGAAATTACTAAGCTTAGCAAAGTCTGCGACCCGATGTTTACGCCCTAATGGCCGTCTGGCTTCCTCAATATAAGGCCAGTGTTTATCTTCCAGACCATTCATGGATCACACCTATTGTATTAGTTCCTGACCGGTTGTAGCTTGCTCGAGGATTTTAGGAGGCAGCTGGGATAAAGCGAGCGACCAAAAGAAGGTGATCTATGTCTGTGTGTGGGCGAGGCCGATGGAGGGGGGGGGGGGGGTAATCTATTAACTAGCAAAGGCATCTCTTATCATAGACAAGGGGAGAATAACCCAATGCACATACAGTTTACCGGTATTTCAATCTTATGAATTTCAGAAATATATAGGTAGTTTTGATGGAGTTTATATGCTAACCAAGATTGTACCACTGTTTAAAGAGCCTCATCCCAGTAAAAGCTACACGAACAGCGACTCTAACATGCCCGAGGCAGACAGAAGTGAAAATATTTGAAATTCGGATATGTTGTTCAGGATTTTATCTGCATATTTGACTGAATGGGATAAATTCTGATGATATCGAGATATTTCAAAGCATTTTGAGATTATTCTGTACACGAGAGAGAGAGAGAGAGAGAGAGAGAGAGAGAGAGAGAGAGAGAGATATGGGGGATCGTTTCAGAGACCAGTAAAAATAATGCCATCCCTGCCCAGAATCCAGAGCTCTTTACATCATGTATGTGTCGACAAAATGTTATATATTAATGCTGCATTAGTTTTGGTCTCAAACAGTTTGTAGCCCTGACGTTACCACTCGGAGACGTCCCTCCCCGATATTGATTTCCCAGTCAGTCGTATTGTTTTGATGTCATCACATACAGACGATTAATGTTTCTGTGGGTGTGGCCTTTGGGGATGAGGGGTGGGTGGGTGTGTATATATATAAATATAATGCGTGAAGAGGGGGGGGGGGGTAAGTGGTGCAAAAAGCAATGCGAGGCGCTATCATCACTAATTGCATTATTGATAGAAATCGTGTTTGTCTTGAATGAATGCAACTCGAGAAGATGGCATGGGATTCAGCGGTTCTATGCATAACCAGAGGCTGGTTTGCGACTCGAGAAATACAATATTTTTAGTGACGCAGTTTTCTCCACTCCCGGGTTGTCATTGGTAACCAGACAATACAAACAAACCCGGTTTCACGCCTGGCCCTCAAGCAGCTTTGTAATTGATTTGAAATAAAAAAATAAATAAATAAAGCAACAAACATGTGTGTCAAATTCAGTATTTTTTCAGCATTATATTATATCATAATCTGATCGAGATGAACATTGCCAGAAGTACTGTGTAAATTAAAATACAAAACAGCCCCATTTAATTTTAAATACGCTGCAGAAAAAAATGTTACAATTTATATGTGACTAGAATGTTACAGAGTATGTGACAAAATTGTGTGTATATATGTACCTATATATAAATAATGATACATGCGTTCCCAGACCTTTCTGCTTGATTTAAAACAAACACTAGGAAGAAAATTCGACTGACATTCATAGGATTGACTAGCTGAAGGTATTTATCCAGATGAATGTGTTACTCTCTGGAGCAACACTTTCCCAGCCAGCGATACACTGGATACAATGATCCAGTATCCGCTTCCGGTCCCATCAAGCCTATCACGGTGACGAACAGACCCAGGGCGTACAGGATAGAGAATCCGATAGTACAGAACATGAATACCCCAAACTGCGTGAAAAATAATATCTGAGCGAACAGGAGGAAGAATGATGCCCCCAGGGTAGTCGTGGCACCGGAAAGGACGGAAATAGCGACTTCCGTTAGCATGTCGTGCGTTCTTCCAAGGCGGTGAACGTGGGCTGAGCGGCTGTATCCTTCCGCCAGATGGACAACATAGTCCACTGAGAGACCGACAACCAGAACGAGGTTCAGGGATTCCAACACCTGGAAATGACGGTTTTGGTAGACGTAATTTTAAAATAACAAAGACCCTGCATCACAATTTCCCGTAGTCGTCATTTTGTCGTCACCCCCGTCATCATCATCATTATCATCATCATCATTATCATCGTCGTCGTCGTCGTCATCATCATCATCATCATCGTCGTCGTCGTCATCATCATCATCATCATCATCATTACCATCGTCGTCGTCGTCATCGTCGTCCTCGACGTCCTTGTCGTTGCCATCTGAATGCTTTATAAACAGAGTCAACTTGTTTTTGCCACTATGCTATGCATACTCTTTTTA
>JAAUYG010139865.1_pt1 | contig 13001 bp, 8 predicted proteins | sample 7278091 | NCBI WGS metagenome assembly JAAUYG01 (sample SAMN14350201, study PRJNA611818) | marine sediment metagenome | isolation source: surface marine sediment (0.6m) | place: French Polynesia: Moorea | collected 2018-08
GGATTACGGCGTTTTAGGGGGTTTAACGCCGGTTATTAGCTGGTGCTGCATTCTCTGCTGCGATCATGCATAAGTTAGGACCTGATGTGAGCGTAGTTAAAAGCAATATGCATCATTCAAATATCTAGGTTGAATTAGAAGTGTTATACTGAAGACAAAACACTTTTTTAGGCATAAACAGTGTTATACAAAACACCTTTTTTGGGCATAAACAGTGTTATACTTTATGCTGAAGGCAACACAATGATACATCTATCCTGCATGTTACCATGGTTACAGTTACCTTGTATCGTGATGGCTTTTTCATCTTCTGCTTGGAAGGAACTTTCCCTTTCGCGTCTTTACCTCTATTTGGGTCCTGGCTCTGAATAAAACATCAAATTTTCGCAAATATTATAATAAACAGCAGTTTATACCCCTCACATCTGAAAGCAAACCCACTGTAGCTGTCGATGCCATCAAATTTAGTATTTGTTAATTAAATTCAGTACTAATTCATTATTTAGTACAAAATTTGTATGTTCTTTGACAGAGTATTTCCCATTCGCAGCAAACCACAAACCTCCCCTAAAGACCACCCCAGAAATATGGTCACCCCAGAACTAAGATCACTTACTGGATGACCAAAGGTTATGCACCACACCAGCATTATACTGTTTCAGATTTAAGACCACCTCAACATTAAGACCACTTTGGTCTCCAAGCGTTGGGATTGGTGGGGGGGTGGGGTGGGGGTGGGAGCTTAATGCTGGGGCTCCCCTAGCTGTAATGGTAGTAAGCTGGGAAGCATTGACTTTGCAGATCAGGATGTCAACTGCTGTGTTATACATTGTAGAGGTACAGTAAAACCTTACAATTAAAGACTGGTCAAGGGATTTTGCCAATCTGGTCCTGATTCTTGGGTGGTCTTAATTTTGAGTAATAACACTGAAAATATAGTTCCACAGAGAAGTTTCAATTTTCTTTTTTTTTTATTGTTTGAGATGTGTGTGTGTCTGGATTCAGGTGAAAGTTGAATGTGGGACTGTGTCAGAAGTTGTTTTAGCAAATGTAGCATCATTTACCATCAACCTTTCTGAGCAAATCGAAATATGATGCAACAAAAATGAAGAATCACTTTTAATTATGCTTCAAGCAACAGTATAGTGCCACAATTTACAAGAAGATATACATGCACAATGCATGCAATGCACACACCTTTGTGTACTCCACCAATGCTGCAGCAAATTTTTTGGGATCATCCCCTACGATGGTCAGTGCACCTGGCTGCTTCCATATCACAGCCTTTGTTCCAATAATGCCCTCGTTTCTCCTAGAAATACATGCAGTTCTTCAATTAGTTTCATAATCTAAACATGAAGATGCGAGGAAATGCCTTTTGTTATTTCTTAAATATGTCACATAACTGAGGTTATCCAGTACATCGAGAACAGTGTGTATCTGTGGTGACGTACAGATCGGTACCCTTGATAGAACTGGTCACTGTGCACATGGCCGATCTGGTAATTTGGTAATCTGGCCAATTTGTCTTTTACACCCTTGATTTTTTTTTCTATTTTCTGTTCTTCTTTCCTTTCCTTTTTTTTTCTTTCTTTCATCTTTCTGTTTCCCTTTCTCTCTTTCCTTGTTCTCTCTTTCCTTCTTTCTTTCTTTCTTTCTTTTTTTTTCTTTCTTTCTTTTACTGGTTTCCTAGTAATTCCTCTATTTATTTCTTAAGGGTTAATCTGTGTCGATATTAACACTCGAGATATCGACAAACGCACTTACTTGTGTAGCCAGGTGAGCGTATCCTCACACCACTCCAGGGCCATATCAGGTATGCCCTCCGCCAGGGCCTTCTGCGCTGTCTGCACAAAGAACTCCAGGTATCTAGCTCGCCGCTTGAACTTGCACACTGAAATTATTTTATAAGCATGTTCAATATCAAAGACACTCATCATTCGTAAATGTTTCTAATGCTTTGCTTTGCTTTGCAATATTGGTGCCTGTGTCAGCCATCAAACGCAAAATCAATATCCTACATCCTGCAGGGATATCTTTTATACCTTCCCTTTTCCTGAATATGGCAAAAAATTCTATATTATTTTATGATTTCGGCACTGTGGATTTAAAATAAAATAAACAATGTACTACATCCCAGGAGGTTGCCAGAATTAAACATTATTTAAGTGCATCAATACACTGTAAGTAGTCCCTGTGATTTAAGACTCCTGCTTTTTAAGACTTCCCTCTACATTTTAAGAAAGGTCAGCATTGATACCATCTTTATCTTTTTAATATCTAAATATACCTCTGTTTTCAGATCGTCTTCAATTTAAAACCACATTTTTCCTGGCTCAATGGGTGGTCTTAAAATGCAGGAACCACTGTAGTTCATAGTTTTGATCTATGTGCATACTCTACCAGCACTGGTGTTCATGGTTATTATTACCTTAATGCTGCGCCTATGTAAGATACATATATATATATGTGACTACATGTACAGTGAAACTTGCATATAAAGACCACCCTGGGTACCAACCAAATGTGGTCCTTATATACAGGTGGTCTTTATATACAGGTTCAATAACATAGAAAGTACACCCCTGGAGACCTGTAAAGTGTGGTCTGTATAAGTAGGTGGTCTTTATGTATATAAGTGGTCTTTAGAGAAGGTTCGACTGTATCTGCGAATGTTCCTTACCTTCCCTGTAGGCAGTTTTACTGGGTAAGTAGGCAACGTAAGCATGCAGTATGCTCGGGTCCTCGTTCCCTGTAAGCTCATGTTCAGATTGGGCTGAAACAGAAACCGGAAGTAATATGCCATGAATTTGTGACGTAGCGATAGTCTCTCTTGGCAGTGGTCAATCAAGCCAGGTTTTGCTGCAGTGTAACAGTTATAGGGTTCAAAGAAGGAGAAGAATGCATCAGGATTTTAACAGTTCTGATGGTGAGTACACAGTTAACCTTACTTTAATTTTTAAATAATTTGTTAGTGCCGTCTCTAAAGCTCAGAAAGTTTAATATATATAGAAGCATTTAAACTTTGAGTGGCATGGCTACAAGCTGAAAACATTACCAGCAGGTAATAAATTTATAAGCGTCTTACAGCATTTTTTTATGGTTTGGATGCCATCCAAATTCATGTATAATAATATAATAATCTCATCCTCACTGGCAGTTGTCAGTGGCCCTATTTTCTGTGCCACATAAACCTACCTTCTATCTCATCCTCCTCTGTTGTTAAGCATGATAGCAAAGCAAGTTAATAAAATTTACACATTATTGTCTAAGGTGGAACTACCAGCTGTGAAATGTATTCTAACTTCATGTTCAGAACAATGTATATAAAGCCATGCAAACTGATCTATAACTTCTAAGTTCTTACTAGGTTTACCCTATTTATTTGTATTTATACCACATGTGTGTACGTAACTGGAATAATTAAGTAGGAATATCAGTTGGTACAATAAAGCAGTTTCAAAGACTCATCAAGTGGGTGTTTGGTGATCTGCAACCTAAGAGGAATCGAAGAGATGACCTGATACATGATAAAAGTGACCTGGGACCTCTTTAGAGTGACCTGCAACCTTAAAATGTGTGACCTAGTGACCTATTTAATTTAAAAAGTGATATGGTTACCTGCAGGGGGACACATATAACCCTCATCAAATACATGCAACACTACTGTATAATCACCCTCTCTGAAAGCATACACTTTGGCATTATAAATGTCTCATATGGGTAGCTAAAAAGAGGGGTAGACAATTTTAATCATGTTCATATTTTCATACAAGAGATATTGTATCATCTAATTTACCTTGTTTGGAAAGTCGCAGTATGTGAGCTTCCAGTGCTTTGAGTTCTTCATTCCCCACCAGGGCGGCTTCGTCTTTGCCACTAGAGGCCGCCATTCCTTTCTTGCCCTTCTTTCCTTTCAGCGCGGCCAGCGTGAGGGCGCCACTTTCTGTGGTGTCATCAGCAGGACCAGGATCCACACCATCGGCCCATGGACACTTTTCCGAGTCTGGACCTTCGGGTTCCAAAGACAGCAACCGCCGGCCGATGTTGTTCAGGCTCGTAGCTAGTGACCTCTGGTTCCAGTTACGCAAAACCTGTAGCAAATCCAGATGAGATGTTAGAACTCCCAAGTTTTACCCAAAGTCAATATAAAGATGATTTATGTGGCTGCTTTTTTGTGATATAAATGTTTACAATCAATGTTATTAACAATCATATTGCATACATCTATGTATGGCATGTATTTTTCTGTTTGAGCAAGGTCATTATCTATAACGTAATATCGGAAGATAATAACTGTACTTCAGGCATCGTATTTGACTTAATATATATTTATTTTTTTAGTTATATAGGAACTTCCTGTCACAAACATATACAGCACGTACAGTAAGACCTCATTTTGCAACCATCTCAGAATTTAGATTTCTTTCCAGCAATACCAAAGGTGTATTTTCGTTGTGTAGCGGTCTCAGAAATTAGATAGACCACCTAATACATCTCATAAAAACATGTATAACAGTTAGTCCTGTGTGTGGTCTTAATACTGATGATACAAGGTAGCACATAAGCTTCTGCTACGACTATGACATGAAGAAAACCAGAAGCAGTGGTCTGAACAAATTTTGGAATTGCCTTACTCAGGGCTCAAAATTAACACTGTCCAGGTGACTGTAGAAATTTACTTCGGGACGATGGAAATCCATTGCCTGGACGTAATCGGGATGGTCTGAAGGCCACCATGAAACAACACTCGATGTGCAATATTACCATTTTGGGACATAACTTTTGACATTCAGGACCATACATGTAACTATTTATTATAATCTGGGACAGTTGGGGGACGATCTACTGTTCACGTTAATTTCGAGCCCTGCCTATTTCAGGGTGGTGATGTCAGATCTGCTGTCACCTCCCCTGAAGAAGATCAGTGATGGCTGAAAGCTCGGGAAGAGCTAAAATCCCAGTTTCAGCTACAGTGAATATTTCATGTTATCAACATGCCTGAGACCAGAAGCGACATCTACTGGTACTTATGTACAATTAAAGCCACTCAACACCACACAACACAAGTTCATGTACAGAGCTTGGCCATAGTTATAAAAATTAAAGGTAGTAAATACATGCACAGTCTTTTTCACAGGACAAAAACAATAACCTTTGCCATATAGAACGTGAGACAAGCGGTCATATGATGGAGACTCTCCGATATTGACGCAGTGCGCTTCTGTCGAAGACCCGCTGGAATTTCCTGTAGTACAATCACACAGTACTCCAGAATCTGTAAAGACAAAGTACAGTTCCAGATGAGCATTACATACACTTATCACAACTACAAGATGTCAGCAACAGATCCTGGACAAAACAGCAACCCCCCTTTTAATGGCTACTCTCTACACAGGCCACCCTTTCTAATGTGATCAAAAATCTTTGCCACCACTACTATGAATGCATTTAGTTCTCCCTTCTGCCACAGGCCATGTCTCTAATGTGGCCACAATGTCTTGGCAGATAGAGCATGGCTTTGTAGAGTGGCGTTATTTAAGGGAGACAAGGCACTGTATTGAAAACCACACATTATGTCTTTGGCGATGCTGCAGTACGGCACTTGAACCTAAGTTTTCCAACTGTGTGAGTATTCTTTAATAACCACAGGAACAAATTTCTGCGATTTTATTAACTTAATACCTAAACAAAGATATCCATAATAATTCTTCTTCTATGAAAACAAACTGAATTTTGGGGAGGGTTTCAGAGGCACCCATAAACATTTTTATTAAGTCTTGGCTACTGCAATATTCAAGCAGTTGGTAGCACTGTGGGCCTCATAACTACAGAAAAAAATATTTCATGAAAGATGTCAAAGTTATACCAATGACTCTCTTAGTGGACTCAATCTACAGCAATGACTCTCTTAGGGGACATAACCTACAGCAATGACTCTGTCAGTAGACTCGACCTACAGCAATGACTCTCTTAATGGACTCGACCTAGAGCAATGATCACTCTCCTCTAGTGGCCAAAACTTTGGGTAGCAACTGCTAAGTACCATGAGTTGCACTATAATATTCTTCTTCACATATTAGGAAGACGAAACCAAGCCTTGGAACAGACCAATGGGCTTTGCAGTAAACAATGCCTATAATAGCAAGCAGAAGAACGAGTGGATCTCCAAGAAGCAGTCATATCTCTGAGGGAGGCACTCTAGCAATTTGCACCCATGGCAATGCCACATCGGCTCCCTAACAAAGTGCAGGTTCGCATGAACAATCTCGTTCTCATGGCCATGGACAGATTAGTCTTAACTGTATACAAAGAAACATGCATATATATATTTATTTTCATTAAGGGTCTCCCTCTTGCCAAAGGCCCCCTTTCTTACACAAACGTGAAGCACATGTACAGTCTCTGACACAAATACAGTTGAGAGTAAGCCCACCTGTATGACTGGTACAGAAGGAATCTTGTGATGCAGCAGCGGCGCGATCAGACCGTAACACTGTACCACTGTCTGCAGGGCCAGACTGGTCTCGTTTAACCAGCCACATAGCTCCAGACACACCAACAGCTTCTCACACTGCTGGAGGCGGCCAATCTGGGAAAACAGCAAAACAGATCACTTAATAAGTTAAACATTAATCAGAATATACACACCACCCCTGAAGAAGGCCAGTGATGGCTGAAAGTTTGGGAAGAGCTCTAATATCCAGCCTTGGCCACAGTAAAACGTCATGTTATAAATTAGAATAGTATTTATTAATCTGTCTTGAGAGACAACTGCCATGATAAAAACAACCTGTCTTGAAGGACCACATATTCCTGGCACAAGGTCGAACATTGTAATGCAATTGAACCTGTCACAAAAGACCACCTGTCTTGAGAAACCATACTTTTTATGACCAATGGGGTGGTCTTTCAAGACAGGTTCTACTGTATGCACATGTAGTTTATAGCCACATCCTTCCTGTAATTTATATTTTCATTGATGTCCATTTGCTTGCTTCAGTTAAAAATGTTTAAAACTCACTACTCTCCCCCCTCCTTCCCCGTGCATTGTGATGACAGCTCATTCACATACATGTAATTTATATTTCCATCAGTAGTTTCTCTTTGTTGAGTTTCATAGTTATTTAACTTCCTCTTGGCTATTTCTATTTATAGATATACAGATATATGACTTATTTTTTTATCACTCATGCTCTTTCTGTACTTATTAACTTCCTATGAAACTTTATCTTACAGTATTTACAACTACAGCAGTCATATTAAAATTATTAACTTTATTTTTTTGTTTGCCCTTAGCTGTAGCACACTCCTACATGTACTTGTCCCTTATAAGTCTGATTATCAAAGGAATACTACCAACTGTATGACAGTAGTCTCTCTATTTTAAGACCACCCATGGGACGAAGAAAAGGTGGTCTTATATTGCACGTGGTCTTATAATAAAGGTCATTTAACACAGAATATTGCCCTTTGGGCCCAAATCAAGCGGTCTTATAAATAAGGGTGGTCTTAAGATAGAGGGTTGTAAAATAGAGAGATTACTGTATACCTTTTTGTAAATACTAGCCCACCCCTACCTGGCCTTTATACAGTGGTCCCTGGTCACACAGTTTGTCACAGAAGAGTTCCCCGTCTTTCACAGCCATGTCAACATTGATCAGAACGCTCGACAGGAAAAATCGTAGCAAAACAGGGGACGTTTGTTCTACAATATTCCGGTTTAACCTGTGTGAAAGTGTAAAAATGACAATAAAAAAAAGTTGAAATACATAAACCACAGTACCCAGTACATACAGGACAGGATAGGCACCTAGCTTTTAATCTGAAAATCAAACAATTCTTAAAACTATGAGTATATAAAATAGTTCAATTGTGAACTATGTGTACAAAAGCTAATCTTCTATTAAATTTTAGTCAAAGAGTGAAACATGACATAGATGGATATTGACTTAGAAACCAGCATATGATATTACCAGTTGCTATTATTTTGAAACCTAAACATAGTACGGGGGAGCACAAGTCAAACATGGAAATCCAAAAGCGCACATACAACATATACAGAAATCCCTCTTAAAGGACTCTCTCTGGAGAGGATACCCACTAGAAAGGACATATATTCTTGGCAGCAAGTACTGTGAATGCATGTGATAGTCGCTCTCACCAAGGGACACCTCTCTAATAAAGACAGAATTGCTTAGCTGCAGAGAGGTCTCTATTGGGGGAGGGGGGACTACTCTGAGCCATCAGAGGAATTACAGTGGTCCCTGTATTTTAAGACCGCCCATAGGACCATGAAAATGCGGTCTTATACTGCAGGTGGTCTTCAATAAAAGATGCAACACTGCACATAAAATTGCACTTTCAGGCCAAAATAGGTGGTCTTATAATCAAGGTGGTCTTAAAAAAGGGCTGTAAAATAGAGGGACCACTGTATACATTAGCACTGACCTATAGAGGGTCAGCTGGAAGTCCTTCTGTACAGACGTCTCATAGGTGACACTGTCAGAAGGAGGAGGTGTCACTACGAAATGTTTCCACAAGACAGATGACGACTCCTTGGCAATGTCATAGCAACCAGCTTGGTAAGATATCTGTAATAGCAATAAATAAGAAAGGCAAGCTCCAACATGAAATATTTCTGGACTTTTATATAATATTATGAGTGAAACTGTTTCAGATACAGTGGTCCCTCCATTTTAAGACCACCCCTTCAGCCAGAAAAATATGGTCTTAAATTGAAGGTGGTCTTAAAATGGAGGGATATTTACAGTGAAAATATATAAGAATAGTGTTACTGATAGCTGGTCTTAAAATGGAGGGAATTGCTAAATGGAGGGGTCTTAAATTGCAGGGACCACTGTATTCTGTATTAAGTGGGTGGTCAAGGACTCAAGGGATCACCGCACATGTACTTAAAATGTCTTCTGTACAGTCCAGCAGTCAATTCAAATGCGTTTCTAGTAATTGGTACCTCTCTTAGTGTTCACTCTCAACAGAGGCCACCCTCTCCAATACATGCAGACCAAAAATTTTTGCTGCTTGAATGTCTTTACTTCTCCCTCTCACCAAAGGCCATTTCTCTAATGTAGCTACAACTTCTTGGCAAATATGGTGAACTTATTAGGCAGGAGTTACATTGTACTGTATGTACATACTCATGATACTGATTTGGCCAATAATCTGAAAACAGTCTTATTGATAAAACTTCATTCTTATAATGACACCAGTTGTACCCATAAAGACTAATTACCAATATACATGTATATATAACAAACGTTAAGATGTCTTTTTTTTTTTAAGGATGGCTCCTTCAAAAAAATATTAATTCTGAAGATGAGCCTAAAATGATTAAACCACCTTCAGAACAATCACCTTTTCAGCTTAAAATCTACGTTAAATTTTTAGATTTTTAAGACCCCAATTGGGCATATGTACATACTTGTGCTAGATAAGCCCAACCCATGAGGATCGGCAGCGGATGGGATGCCAGGATCGGACGAGTGCTGTCACCGATTGAATCTCCGATAATGGTGCCATCGGCAGCATAGGCGGCTAACGCGAACATGTATTTCTCGCCAGGGGTTAGGCCGCTAACCCTCATGTCATAGGAGGAGGATGGTATCTAAAAGGCACCAAACACTCAGTGATGAACATGATGAAGCTTATACAGCTTGAGGCTAATGATTTTGCTGCATTCTAAATTGTCAGGAATAAGGGTTTCATGGGTTAATAGCTGAAACAGAAGCAACATTTGACAGTAGATTCAATTCTTAATCTTTAATTAATATTTCAACAGATAAACATAAAATACCTTTGTTATAACACAGACATTTATTTATTTGTATTTTATGTATTGTCAATAAATAATGTCTTAATCATTCAATACTTTCAATTGCATATCCCAAACAGTTTGTTTTGATTACAATGTATTCAATTTAACACAAAAGACAAGTTGCTTAAGGAACTGTTAAACAAGAGCGCCCACGCAGTAAGATGTGTGACTTTTCAGTACTTGCATTGATATCACATTGTCCTATCATTTAGTGATCCCTGCAATATAAGATCCCTCCATTTTTAAGACTTCCATTTATTAGGACTGCCCAATAGGAAGACCATTATTTTTTATATATAAATAGCCCTCCATTTTAAGACCACCTTTAATCTAAAACCACAATATTCTTGTCAAATTGGTGGCCTTAAGATGCAGGAAGCACTGTACACCATACCTCCTCTCCCGTTCCTGGTAAGTTGTAGTCATTCAGTCTCACTTTCACGTTGCTTCCCGCTGCGTTCCGGGCAAAGATACGGTACCAAGCAACCTTCTGCCCAGATGTTGGTACAAACGGTGCAGGGCGAAGGACCATCTCCGAATCTGTGCGGCAAAGAAGAATCGGGGACGCGGGTATTTTCCTTCTCTTCTGGGATTCTGATGTCACTTCCTTTTCAGACAACTGTGATTCGGTATACAGACGTCTTTCCTCGGATTCGGCCTTTTTGATCAAGGCAAAAGATTCCTATGCAAAGAAATGATAAACATTAACTGGAAGTAACTGCATTATAATAATATACAGTATACCGCCAGATGTATATTAAATTTATGAAATTTAATACGGTGTTTCATCAGCATGACGGCATCAATTATTGTCAACTCCAGATTTTGGGCAGCAGTTAAAAAAGTTCAATATAAATTTATACCCAGTAATCTACAGAAACTTGACTGTTAATTTTTTTTATATCAGATCTAACCTTTGGTAAAGATATAAAGAGACAGGTAATTTATACTGAAATTGTACACTTGAGTGAGTATTACTGAGTGAAAATGATTACACGAACTTTTAAAATTTAAGGCAGCAGCCTTTCAGCTGGCAGCTATTAGATGAGTGTGCTAAGGCAAAGGTAAGATGGAGAGTAGAAAACAAAGTACTATGTTCCTGAAACCTAAAAGAAGAATTCAAACAGAGTAATATGGCCTCAGACGATAAAAAGTGAAACACTTTTCTCAACGTCCAGACAACAGCGACTCACCTCTAGGAGCCTGCGTTGTTCTGGTAACTCATTCCCAGAATTTCCAAGAGACAAAGCTTTCTGCATGTAGAGCAAAGAACGTGACAGGTTGCTTCGATGGCAGTTCGAATCCAGCTCCGCATAATTCTCAATGTAGTAGGCATCAGATCTGCTTGAGTTTGACTGAAATGGCAAACTGCTTGTCAATATTTCTTTACTTAGATCAAAGATAAAACTCTTTTTTTTTCACGCAAAAATGTAATTAATCCTTTTTTTAAATGACCGAAACTGTAACGGGACAATATTTTCACTTCTGATAAGTCTGCCATATATATTTAAAATACACAAAAGAACGCAAAAAAAAAAAACCATAAAACTTTTACCTCACCTAATGATTTGATAACGTGCCAGTAAGTCTGAAGCAAATTTATATATCAATGTAGTTATGTGTGTATTACACATAAAATAAGAGACGTTTACACATGATGGTAGTAACTGGCAACAACAAACCCTGTCCTATAAACTGGGGCATTCAAATAACTTCAAGACTTAACATAACAGAATTTGCACTCACATATATTGACCGAGTTGCTTGTCTTTTCTCTGGGTATCTGGGTGGTTTCTTCACAGGTTCTGACAGGGAAGAGAAAATGAAAGAATGTAAAAAGCACATAAAAGATATACACCTGTTGATATATACCACGCCATCTTGACACAGATGTTCACAAAGTGCCTTTCTCGCAAAAAGTAAGAAGTAAAAAACAATAACTGATAGCAAAATTCCCCAATCTATTCTACACAGCTGACAGCGTTTAGCCCAAAACAAAACAACACTCTCTCATTCTCGAATTTGAATTAACCTTTACAAAGTTTACATCACCCCACTACTAATGAGTCATGTTAAATCACACAAGAAATATTTTTTTCAAAATCTGTTTAGACCTAAATTTTGTGCACAGTACTTCTGACACTTTCATTATCAATCAAGACAACTTTAATTTTTCTTTCTGATGACACATTCTATGCACAGACTCCGATTGGTGGAAAAGTTCCCGAATTTTCGGCAGAATCTCTTTGCCTTCGTCAAGGAATGGCAACTAAATGCCATCCCCTGACGAAGGCAGAGAGATTCTGACAATTACGTTATCAGAAATTATGTTTCCAGAGTCCAAAAACATTCACTCCCAAATTTAATTTTTCTATTTTGTCAAAAATGTTACTGGTAATACAAATAATTACCTTTTCCAACATTGGCTAGTTTGAGGCAGACGCGATGGTACATAAAGAGTAGTTCCAGATGCAAGTCCTTCACCATGTTCCACACAGCAGCTGCCCCACTCTCTGATGACTCAAGCTTCTCTCGTTGCCGGTGATGATATTCCTCGCTCTCCTCGTCTTCCTCATCCTCCGCAGCTTCAGCAGCAGCAGCCACTGCGTTTGCAGCTTCAAACAATTCTGGGTTTAGGTCCTGATGAAAAAATATGCATCCAAACCTAAAAGCTAAAAGTGGTCAGTCGACAAATGAAGGTTCTTCTCACTACAATTAGTTACATGTGGCTCCTTTTGTACCAATATTCACTTGGCGCAACAGCAAACAACCAGAAGACAGAAAACAAAGAGGCCCAAGGACCTTGACACTTTGCTTTGGTCACTTGCCAGATAGAAACAACTTAGGTATATACATGTACCTAACAGCCATCTAGCCACTAATTAAGTACAGACTGTACATGTAGTTATTTAGCTGGCATGACTACGTAATTCTGTTGAAAATCAGAAATGCACTCCAGGACCTGAGACTCACCTCGAACACTTAACAGTCTAGAGTGCCCTGCATACACTAAGTGGGTACCTCTGAGGGCTAAAATTTGGTCTGTTTCGCTGTAAGACCAGCCGTTCTCAAGATACAAGGTTGTTGAAAATCAGATATGCACTGAATGACCTCAGAACGACCTTAAACATTTAAATGTCAAAAGTACTCAATACAGCTGTATACA
>JAAUYG010119128.1_pt1 | contig 12997 bp, 7 predicted proteins | sample 7278091 | NCBI WGS metagenome assembly JAAUYG01 (sample SAMN14350201, study PRJNA611818) | marine sediment metagenome | isolation source: surface marine sediment (0.6m) | place: French Polynesia: Moorea | collected 2018-08
CCCCCCCACCCCCCCCCCCCCCCCCCCCCACACACCCACACCCCCCACCCCCCCCCGCCGCCCGACATTCCCTACACTTGTCACAATGTAACCTGTAAACTCTAAAGCGACTCGTCATAGTGAGAATGGGGGTACACTTTGGCACTCGGGGATACTAGTAGGACATATATGTGGTACCTCTGATCTTGTGGTGTCCAATGTCATTCTGGTGTCATTCAGTGCACGTCACTTAAAATGTGTGAGTGCACTGAATGACACATTGAGTGTCAAAGTCTATGTATCTCTTGTATAATGATGAATTGTGACTGTAAATCATTTATAAATGGAGACAATTTTCTCAGATCCCGCAATGACTCCTACTTCGAGGTTGTTACCCCACCAGCTGGCTCCAAGGACGTGGATGTTCCCCTGCCTGTTGTTGTTTTGTTTCCTGGTTATAACATTTCCTCTCCACAGTGGCGGTTTACCTACAAACCCAACCCTAATATTACAGGCATCCGTCCACAAGCTACAATACCAGAGTAAGTTCACACAGAAGCATCGTGCCTTGACAGTGACTTTGTTTCAAAGCATTTCATGTATTTAACCAATTTTCGAAGTTGAAAGCAGCCATTGCTCTAGAAAGAAAACACGAGAAATATTTATCATACCCTAGGGATGGTCTATGTAGGATATGTATAGAACCACCTGTCTGCTTTTAAGTTTTCTTTCGTAAGAATTTGATAGGATAGAACCTCAGTCAGATCGCTGAAAGAATGTGTTCAGGTATGTGCTATATGGATCAAGCTTGTCAGTTTTCCAGCGAGTTCACATTGTTATTGTTCCAGAGGTGACGTCACACTGACTGTTGATGGTTCCGGCTTTGAACATATTTCGACTGTTCAGATGGTGTTTTCTGTTGTGTTGACCTACAATGTCAGCTTCAGTGATAACACTACGGAATTAGAACCGGTTACCACAGAATTTGAAGCAGTGAGTGTGGAAATAGTGGGGGATAAACACCAAAAAAAATCATTTTTTTTCTCCACAAAGACATAAATACTAGGCTACATTTTCTAATATTCGACATAGACCTCTGTGTATGCATACCTAGGTAACACCCAGATCTGTGCTTTGGTGCCTATACCAATACAAAAATAGCGTATGTATTAAAAAAACAGGGGCATCTCATGATTGGCCCGAGCTTTCCTACCGCCTGTCGTGATTGGGTAAAGGGTGCAATATGGCCATGGGTAATTTAAATTTCGAATGAGACTGACTACAATTCAATTTTGTGGCGCCAAATATTCAATATTGAGAGATGTGTACATTTTTTTTGGGGGGGGGATTTGTGCATATATTCTTTCTTTATAAGTACGGTAGCATTTACCAGCAATACTGCATACCCAAAGGGCAGTTTATAGCAAGCCGGTGCTGGTATTAATTTTCGGGTCGCACTGTGAGTTAGACTGTACAGATGTATCACAGCTCAGGAAGGGGGACAAGAGACACGTTGTGATGGAATCTGGCTCAATATACAATTCCAATGTATTCTATTTTCTCCCCCTGCCAGCCAACATGCGACATAAAAAGTGGTTCAAGCGTCGAGTGTATGGCCCCCAAACTGGAGCTAAGTGAAGATGCCATCCGGTGGCTCAACCAGTCTGAACAGCAGATAGATGACAGTGACGGTAGGCGACGTAAACGTAACGTATTGTATAACTTCGATACGTCAGTGGTTCACAGATTTAGAAGGCAGGCGCCAGGTGATCAGCGTGTGGAGGTGAACCGCGAGTTAGACCAAGAGACAGGGGTCGAGATCTATGTACAGGTGTTCCTAGACCATGGGGAAGAAGCCAGAAACGAAACCCTGGAGGTTATTGTTAACCTGCCAACATTCCAACCTGCGGATATAAATAAAGAACCGGATCGATACATGCATAACGAGACTATAAAAATAATGGTAAGTTTCTATAGTTTTGCATCCCAGAAAAAGGGAACAAGACAGAGCGAGGCTTCAGTGGTTAGATTTAACAACAGTTAGATTACTAAAAGGACATTATTGTCTTTCAATTTTGTGCACAACTGTCCTCTGAATATCATTTTTCCTTCGTTGTTTATTTCTTCACCCCCCTTAGATATCCATGAGTTACACTGAATGACACCTCTAAATCAATTGCTACTCCTCGTGTACTATTATCAAAATGTGATTCAATAAGGCATTATGGGCTAAGGCACTGTGAAAATCAGAGCAGCCTATTAACCAGTTCACATCGGTATTTATTCTTTTCACCAAAGGGGAGCAACATGCTTGTTGATCGTGATTTATTTATTGTTGAAGTCGGGACGGAAAGGGCCGATGTGGTGCAAACCTTCCAGTCTTCAATAGACGTCAAACCACCACCACCCCAGCCACTTCGGTTGTTCAACAACACTATTCACCCATATCACTTCATTTACGTAAGGAACAGCATGAAATTTATTTAAAACAGCATTAAGTGTGGCATTCTTTCTAAAACACCACTTTGTAAGATTACTGGTAAGTGGAAGAATGTTCCTGAATATTAGCTGCACTACTGGAGTATTTTTGAGGTGTGGTAAATAAACAGTTCACATAATACGCTCGGGTAAAGCATACTTTGGAATTGCCTGATTATTGGTATTTGTTTAGCGTGCTCGTGGGCGGATATTCAATTTTTGCAAACACAATACATGTGCTTGCATTGTGCTACTGTGACCAGGACGTACTTCAGTAACGTGACCCTACGACATATGTTTACTTTATCTTGAAAAAGTTCCGAGCAGGGGGCTGTTGTGAAGGTACATGCGATGTTATGGGAGCTGTTGCTAAGGTACAGGCAATGTTATGGGGGCTGTTGCTAAGGTACAGACAGTGTTATGGGGACTGTTGCTAAGGTACAGGCAGTGTTATTGGGACTGTTGCTAAGGCATAGGTAGTGTTCTGGGGACTGTCTTTGCATGGGTAGCCGATTTAAATGCAATATTAATCATATAAAACGCTTAGAAAATCGTTGTTACATTTCAGATTCGCGTCGGCGAGGGCTCTCCGCGCATTGAAGTAGGCAAACTTCAATACCCCATCGATAACGTACCGACGATTGTTGGCGGTGGCTGTGCGGGAGCAGTTGTCGCCACAGTCATCGCAGTGTCCGTAATATTCCCGTACCGCAGACGAAGACGAAAACAACACTCAGGATCCGATAATTACAATCCAAACCGCGTTGTCTACCTCGGTGACCTACCACAGTTTAATCAACGGTCAAGCCACGGGTCGTCTAAAAGTAAGCGTAGTGATGGTTCCTTTGTGTCGTCCCTCAGTGATAACAAACGCATGAGGATGGTACCAGCGACAGACACTAAGCGAATCAACGGATGGAGCCCAGCTGTATTACCCAACAGGTAGGTACAGGTAGATTTGGCAGCTTTGTGTTGGATATTTCTGCCATTTCATAGTTGATGACGTTTCGTGGGTAAGTCTTGCGTTTTCATTGTTTAGGCTTCATCTGATATACGTTCAATAGTTTTATGTCTGCAATTATTTGCAACTTTAGCGGAATTACATTAAATGTTGTGTTGTGTTTTGAGTATTATATCTGCTGTTTTGTCTTCGTTGTTCATTGTTTTGTAATTTTACACTTCATACTGTCTTAACATTACTTTAACTTGATTCCCACACATATAGATATAACTGCGGTGGTAGTGTATGGCTGCCGGTCGACTGTACTGCCTGTATTAAAGCTTTAGCATATTTGCTCCCGCCAGGTACACCAATCAGTCTAACGGCACAGGATGGCCTGGGTATAGAGGTAGCGTTGGGCCAGGGACTGAACGGAACTCCTACATGCTGATGAGAGACGGTTACCATAACTACCTCAACGACCGGGAGACAGAATGGCCGAACCCTTACACCCAGAACAGACCACGACTCCCCCGTCTTTCCCCTGACCACGGTTACATGCACATGGCACAGGGTATGTCACAGGGTACACGTGATGGAAAATTCCAGGCAACAACACATCAGACTGTCCGTCCTGACTTCAGAAAAGCCAAGAGGTCCGTTACACAGCCTGACTATTACAACCAGACGGCCCAGTGGTTGACCTCAGTCGACAAAGATACAGACCATCGTGACAATGCTCCAACTACAGAAAGAGCATCCAAGCCACCGCAGCGCCATCCTTATCGACAGGTAGAGGATCCGGTTTCAATGGCTCGCCCTAAGCAGCGTAGATCCCAAAGCCCCAAACAGAAAAGATTCACGTCTCAGAAATATGCGTCTCACATAGATCAATACCCATTACAGGAGTACACTGCTGGTCGCGTCACAAGACCCGGCGGTGGGACTCGAGACTATGTGAATACTGTTCCTGACTGGGAATCTAACCCACGGGGCGCACCAGAGGCCTGGGGGACCTCTATAGATAGGGAGAGAGATCTGCTTCACCGCGGGTTATCTTCAACTGCTAGGGACAGACGCACAAGAAAGGCCTATGATAAGAAATCGAATCCAACAGCGGCAAGAAATGAAGACGTCCCCACGGACTTTCAGAGCCAGCGAGCTGCATATTTTGATTCTCCCACTGGAAGACCTTTGGAGAGAAGCTCGAAGGCAACACAAGACCGTGAACAGATGCATCATGCTCCACGCAGCAGACAATCCTTGGAAGATGCAGTAGTTACGCCAGAAATGCGTGAATATCATCAGGGATTACGTCAGCGAAATCCAGGCCATAAAACGGCAAGGCAGACACTGGATTTCCATGATAATGCGGCTCCGGGCAAACTCTTCGGGCAAACTCTCGCGGAAGCGTCGGATGGAAACTCTCACATCTCATACCGTTCACACGGGCCTGAGCCGAGACCATCGGGCAGCAACGACATTGAGGAAATGCAGCCCAGTGCATCAGCAACACCAGAGCGTGTACTGCCTCAACCAGGATCGGGCTTTGTCAGAGGAATGGCACGATTTTTTGAAGAGACTGACGCCTTGGGACAAATGAGACACCCGCCTCAAGCAGAGGGACGTGATGCTGTGACAACCAATTCCCCTGATCCACTGGCCACTGGGTCGCAACGGCGACGTAGGGAAAGAACCCCAAAGCCACAGTCTAATTCCGACCTCTGGCAACCGGAAGAACATTTCATGGGATATAATTCTTGACCGTAATAACATTTTAAAGTGTCTTAATATACAAGGTTATATGTAACATCGAGGTCATAACTTGCAAAACCGCTCAATATTGGACAATTACCGGCCTACTTTAAGTACCGAGATTTTTATAACACTGCCCTAACCTGGAAGTCTCGAAAACACTTACAGTACACATTTCACAAAACGCCCCACATTTCGCGCATAGGACACTTTGCTAATGTTACATGCCCGCATTGGACGATTAGTTGCAGCCTGCATATCGTCCTGTCAGTTTCTTTGCGGGCAGCAATTCACGCAGGACACTAGACGGAAAATAACGTTACTTGACGATAGGTAAATAACGTTAAATGCGGGCATGGGAGCGCATGTTTCCTCACATTTGACGGTATTCAACGGTTTTCTGCATGCAAATGCTAGTAAATACTAGTTTATATCAGTCTGCGTTTTCTTGACGATGACTTGCAACTGTTATATGCGCGCAAACTTTCCGACAGGACGATCCCTGCCCTCAAAGGACGAAAGCGCTCAAAGCGCTCAAAGTGTCCTATGCGATTTCGGCAGTGATGTATGCGCGACCACAGGGGCGTTTTGCGAAAACTGTACTGTATCTCTAAGTTTTCACTTAAAGTTAGAATTTTAACCAATCACATTGCTGAAATTGGTGACGTCAGTCAAATCTTAGACCTCAGTATTTTTTGAGAGAGAACTCCAACACTGTTTATAGATGTCAATAAATGATGAAAAACCACTAACAGATAAAATGTCACTGCAATTATGCATTTTACTTCCTTAAAAAGAACGCCATGACTTTGTTCTCCATCATAAGTGTCACATGTTCGTAAGGCTTATTTGTCTGTGGTTTAATATTGTCACGTGTAGTATGACGTCATCGCTAAATACCCTGGCCACCATTTTCTTCGTAAGGATTAAACCGCCATTATATAAATATTTATGGCAGAGTTTAAATTAATTCGTATTTCATGTATAGGCCAGACAAGACAATTCATGTGTAATTGTTTAGTACAGTCACATGTCTACTACATTTCTGCAGATACATTAATCCTTTTTCCAATGTTAAGCCAGCCCATCCTGGCCTAAGTGCTTATATATAAGAATTATAAGCGCTGTAGGTAAGACTTGTCTGTTTCAATAGCGCTATATAAATAAATAAACCGTAACCGTAACCGTTCCTGGCCTATATAACTCCGTTTGCATGCACAGTTCACCTGAGAGTTTCGGATCGATTGTCGGCAGCTGTTGTAAAGTCTTTCAAACTGTATTTAACTTGGCTTTTCAAATACATTTATCCAAAGTCTCACCATCTCTGTGTCATGTACGACTTACCTAATTCATCTTTTATTTCGCCTATATCAAGTACGAAGGTTAGATGGTAGAATAGCATCAAATTAAAAAGAGTTCTTCATCCTGCTACATTTTCTGAGCACAGTCCACATAACCTTCTTGTAAGGATTTTCTCTCAACAAGTCTTCCTATTTTAAGTCGGAAAATACGCAGTCTCTTTGCGGCGTAAATGAGCACTCATTTTTCCATAGATGGCATCTAACTTTTTATCAGCTTCTGACTTATCCTTTCCTATGTTTTTAATTTTGTTTTGGGGTGGATAATTTTTTGTTGTTTAGGGCTACTTCTATGTAAACAGACGTTAAATAAAGCTTTATTCTGCTCTATTCTATTCATATTCACTTATGTTGGGTTACATGTTTCCACACACATGCTCCAAAGTATCTCAAATTTACTTCCATGTGGTGGCATGGTATTAAAATTATGTCAGAAAAAGAGAGCATTTGCATCTGTTACTTGGGACTCATTCTCTCGCTTCTCCAGAATGGTTGTTTCATTTTGTAAATTTAAAAATTCCCAGAATCAGTATTTGAGTGAATGGTTGCAATGAACCACTCTAAAGAGTTTGGTTGAATAAGAACACTGGAAAGGAACAGCATTTTGAAAACCGTATTTCCCCCCAAAAAAAATCCAATGCACAGAATAACCCCGAAATATCTTTGAACACTACACATGAAAAATAACCCAACTACATGTACGTTATACTATTTTTCCCCAAGTCCCAACTTTCAGTCTGAATCGCTTAATCTGAATCTCTCTATGGCGTGCAGTGTTCCAGATAATTGCAATTTGGCTTTGCCATTGCCTTCAATGTGAAATTTAAATTTTCAACACACCTTTTTGTCCAAACCAGAACTCCAGAAATCAATAACCAACTTTCATGGGGACCAACTTTCGTTTGTTGTAAAAGACTTTATAACTGTAGATGAAGTAGCTTTTTCAAATGTTTGCTCCAGTCAGTCGCACGCCACACTCGTTAGACAAGGGCAAAGTGAGGCTGACTTGTGTGTGGCGTTTAGTATGGTGTGAACAGTAGAGGCCCAACATAGGGATATGTAATAAACAGTCACTTCAGTACAGATAGTTCACAAAAGAAGCCCTACCCTATGATGCAGTGCAAAGTATAGAAAAATCGTATGACAAAATCAACGTATATATATATACAGTGCTGGAGATCTCGAAAATACTTAAGCGTAATATTTGACTTAAGTCACTAAATCTGAGCAATATGATTGGCTAAGAATTTGGCTTAAGTCAAAACTTAGACTTGAGTATTTTCTAGAACCCTAGCCCAGACTCAATAGTTATTTGCAACGGGATGTTTAAAGGGAGCTAAAATACTACCCATGTCTATGTCAGCTACATGTATTCCAACAACCTGACTGTGCCCTGGCTGTTAGGCCCATCATCACAAAAATGCCATTACAAAATTGAGTATCATTTTATTGGTGTCCAACCTTTATACCTAAAAACCTTATACAACCAAAGGCGGATCGCCACACCAGGCCGATTTCCGCCACAGGCAAAACTACCTGATCGTCTTGCATGGACTCACACAAATTCATACATGCAGTCTGCTTTCTAAATAAATAGGGCTTACCCTGCCTTTCTTTTGGCCTGGGTAGCACCTGTCCTTTGTAATTTTCTGTCCTTTATGTGTCAAGATTATATTCAGAAGAGGCTGAAACCTACCATGAATAGGCTCTCTGCTAGGCAGATACGGGTAACGCCAGTTCCGGCAGTCACGTTTTTATTTAGACTCTTCCTGTACCCTTATATGAAGCTGCAAGATCGGTGTTCAGACAGTGACACAATAGTTTGATTCGCATGCAGTCGTCTGTCTGTTCTTTCGTACCCTGGGACTAAGGGCGCAGAACAGAATGGTAAGTCTTTAGACTTGATATATAGTAGAATTTCTGGCATGTTGTTGAAATTGGCAGATTCTAACGTCTTCCTGTACACCATCCCACAATGTTACCTATTGATTTTTTGAAATTGGCAGATTCTAACATTTTCCTGTACACCAGGTCACAATGTTATCTATTGATTTTTTTTTAAATTGGCAAATTCTAACTTCTTCCTGTACACCAGCCCACAATGCTATCTATTGATTTTTTTAAATTGGCAGGTTATAACTTCTTCTTGTACACCAGCCCACAATGTTATCTGTTGATTTGTAACACAAATAGTAAGTAGGGAGACTATGTTTTATAGGTCGCTTGAGGTAACCGTTATACATTATCAATGTCAAATGAGGAAATCTATTTAAATAAATGTTAATTAAAGTACAGAACTAACCTACACAAGCTAATAAATAAATACCTAACAATATTCAGTTAGGTAGCACTTCCATTTCCAGTTGTTCCGGACTAAAATATATGCCTAGATGTTGTCATTATTGTGCCCGACTCGGCTTATGCAATACCAATTTGCCAAATCAGTTCTACAGAAAGCCTGACAATAATTCCTTCATGAGGATGGATGGATGTACATGTATATCGCCATAGGATGGATGGACATCGCCATATAACTGGCCACTATATGGCGTATGATTATTATTCACCTGTAGGAGGCACCGGCCTTGCCTTTTTTTTGCACTGAAGGATAGTGAGCAGACGGCTGAAATATGGACCAAACGGCTGACGATTTCAGCAGCCTCGGCTGTGAAAGCAGTAGTGACGTTGGCTTTGTACGCTTTCTTTAACAGAAAAACATCTAAAGAAACACCTTTCGAGTCCGCGCTCGAATCCTATAAGAGACTCCTTCGATTCTTGGGGGAAAAATCATATGATCCTGATCCTCGTACACGAAAAGTGAACCCTTCTGACGGATATTCATCAGATTAACGTGTAGGAATAAATCTTTCGGCGGTTTCGGCGGAGGCTCATTATTTGGTGTCTGCGGTGGGCATTTCATGTTGTTTGTATCAAACTGTAAGCTGTTTTTATGAGGAAAATAAGCTTGCTGAAAAAAAAACATCGCGAAATCAGGAAGTATAGGAACATCGTCTACATTTTGCGGTACACACAGACAGACGCCAGTGTGAAAAGAATTCGAGAGAGTGCACAGAAAGAATATAAAGGATAAACTGCGCAGGCTGCCGTTTCATCTGACATGTCTGACATGTATAACCATCCATGCTTCAGTGAACAAACTGAGGCATCTATCGACACGAAAGGTTCACTAGTAACCGAGTGGGTGATTATTAGTACGGCTTGCAGCTGTTTTGACAATTTTCAGTCGTATAACGTCTACTACATTGTACAATGCTTATCATGCTCAGTGGCTTGATCTGTGAAGAAGGTCGTGTATGCTGAAGAGTACATGTATGCATGTACCTGCTTTTTGACCCGTTTTGTTCTAGTTCGACCGGCGGCCAGTCTTTAGAGTAATCGCTCACTGAAGTATCACGCTAGAGTTTCGCTGCGATGTCCCGACTCTTTCAAGGTCAATTATCCAGCACCCAGTCCCTCAGATCTCGAACCCTTAGCTGAGCGCTATCCAAAACAACAGAACTTGACATAACCCGCTTTGTTTGACGTAACAGGGAATCGAACTCTGACCTTGCCACATATCATGCGGATCCTCAACCATTAAATTACCTCACCGCTGTAGCTAATATATACAAATACACAAACTACATGTACTAGTATGACGCTGTTACAGAAAAAAATGCACAAAGTTGACAGCCACGGAAGCGCTAATATTCTGGGATATAGGATCTAGGCGGAATACGTGAATAACAGCTATGTTGATATTTCAGTACATGAACCCCAGAAGATGCAGCGCTGTTACAACAGTAGTCCTTTTGGAATTCATCATCGTTTGTGTTCAGTCAGGTAGGTTATTCTGATTAGTTACGCATGATATCGTGATATGTAATATAAGTTTAAATAATATGTCACATGGTACAGTGTTACTTTGTAGGGATACACAGGTGGTACCGAGAAGTGAATTTCAAAGCTTTTGTACATATTGTATAAGTTATTGCTACAAATATTTCATTCTGGTGTCACTTATTTTGATTTGACAAGCCAGTGAAATCCAGACCCATGTAAAAAACAACACGGGAAAATTAGTATTACCTAGGTTATTAGAAATATTCTGATTTCCATTCCTATTTCTCTCACGGGAGTGATAGCACAAAGGTATCCTAACCACTTGAAAAATACTAGATCAGGGTACTTCAACTGTATGATGCATAGAAAATGAGATGCAAATTAAAGAGCACACGAGATCGAGATTCTTAATCAATAGTGGCACACTCTGCGTCGCGCCACCTGTCGGTTTGCAAGGTGGCGGCTCCGAATAAATTCCCTGCAGCTTTGTCCGGAACAAAAAGTTAACATGCATAGGCAATGAACTGACACAAATATCATAATTTTTTAACATTTGATGCCGAGTGCCTGAACAATTTGAAAAGTCAGCAACGCCCTCCCTTTTGATTACTAATTACGGGGATGACAGGGGAAATTACCCCTGGGCGGTAATATAGTGCTTTTTTAAAGTAATGCTCACTTCTAATGACAGACTTTTTGACCTTATGGTATCACTATTATACATGCACCTTGGCTCCTTACGTGTAGGAAAATTAGAAGCCAAGCAAGAAGTATAGTATTTTCATATTCATTTCTAAAATTCTAAATCACACTATAGATTAACAGTCAATACAGAAATTTTGATAATTGCCGGAAATAAACTGTTTGGTAAAATACATGTCCTCACTAAAAATGTGCGTTTCATTTGCACAGATAAATTTGTGTATGTCTGTGGAATTTAACAACATACCCGAGGTTATACTAGTAATCGGTTGCAATGAAACAGAAACATATATTTTTATACTCTTTGGTGAAAATAGCGGAATTCATCGTCAGGAATGACGAAGTTTTTCTGTAATGTCGAAGTGTTTCCCACATATTCAGTGCAATTGTTGGGGAAAACTAGATTTCTAAAATGATGTCGTTATGTATATCACTTTATTTGAAAGATTCTTTCCATGTATTTTGCTGTGATTGTGCAATGTCAAAAGTGTTGGACTTGTAAAATATAAGCTGCAGTAAGAGGCCGTTGAACCTTATCATTTCCTTCTTCTTACTATTAGGAGCTGTTAATGTATACTTCTTCTTGAATATGTGTTCACTACTTATGGCTGACAGCGGTCGTCAAGTCGATATCACGGTCCATGGACCTCTTGTTTTCAGTTGTTTGTCAAGAAAACGTCACCGAATTTTGCAACAGCGGCGACTCCGGATCTCTGCTCGGGACATCTGGCTACATCATCAGCCCGAGTTTCCCTTGCAATTATCAAACATCCTTACTGTGCACCTTGACCTTGCAGAGCCGTGCACACTATACTTCCCTCGGCGTCAATGTTATCGCCTTTCAAACACATGTGTCTGACTATTTAGATATAGAAGTTTATATCAACGGGATACGCTACATAAGACGCTACTCGGGTAATGGATCACCTGACACATCATCTATGCGCATTGGAAGACAATATGTGTGTAAGTGAAAACAGAGGAAGCGTCCTCAGAAATAATTAATCATATCACACGCACACATTACCAGTCTGTAGATACTATTTATGTATCTTGTATTGCTGCAGACACGGCCGATAGGCAGAGGGTAAACAGGGAAACGTAGCACTGTAAAAAGTTTCTTCAGTAGTTTTCAGTGCTATATTAATGGCATTTTATATTTCAGTTACATCCTCAGACGAAATTACCTTGAGATTTGCCTCCGATGACTTTATCACATCCTCTGGTTTTATGCTCCAATACTGGACAGGTAGGTAATTCTTTTCAATTGTGTCAATGCATTGGCTGGCTGTATAATAGAGCACTTGAAGAGTTAATAATGTGTACAGTGCAAAAATCGTTAGTAGTAGTAGTAGTAGTAGTAGTAGTAGTAGTAGTAGTAGTAGTAGTAGTAGTAGTAGTAGTAGTAGTAGCAGTAGCAGTAGCAGTAGTAGTAGTAGTTACAGTTACAGTAGTAGTATTGACAAACGATTGGTGACAATTTGACATCACTTGTATACATTTTGCACATATGTTACAACATATATCATGTGAAAAACCCTTTGTCCAGCGAAAGTTACAAATTCGTACGTACCGGCTAGTCTAGCCTAAGAATAATTTTGCACTTTAATTTGGTAGAATGACCTAATTCTCCATATGTTTGTATGCCTATGCAGAAGGCGTCTGGATGTACATGTACTGTACACTACACGAGCGTGTACTAAAGAGTTTACTACTGCTACAACAATTACTGCTGCTGCTACTACTGCTACTGCTGCTGCTGCTTCCTCCGCAAACAGCAGCATTTCTTCTTCTTCTTCTTCTTCTTCTTCTTCTTCTTCTTCTGCTCTTCTTCTTCTTCTTCTTCTTCTTCTTTTTCTTCTTCTTCTTCTTCTACTTCTTCTTCTTCTTCTTCTTCTTCTTCTTCTTCTTCTTCTTCTTCTTCTTCTTCTTCTTATTCTTA
>JAAUYG010040852.1_pt1 | contig 12992 bp, 6 predicted proteins | sample 7278091 | NCBI WGS metagenome assembly JAAUYG01 (sample SAMN14350201, study PRJNA611818) | marine sediment metagenome | isolation source: surface marine sediment (0.6m) | place: French Polynesia: Moorea | collected 2018-08
AATTTCTACTGTAAGCCCAGGTCCTACTGTAAGTCAATTTCTATTGTAACCCCAGGTTCTACTGTAACCCCAGGTTCTACTGTAAGCCAATTTCTACTGTAAGCCCAGGTTCTACTGCAAGTCAATTTCTACTGTAACCCCAGATTCTACTGTAAGCCCAAGTTCTACTGTAAGTCCAGATTCTACTGTAAGCCCAACATGGAACACACTACTCACTGTTAGCCTGTGGTTTGGCTGTGAACATATCCAAGTTGATACCCTCGGCACTGCCCAGCTGAGGAACAAGGCTCTTGTACGTGGTGTGACATTCCTCCGTGGCGTTATCCATCAGGATCTGATACCAGATCAGGAACAGACGCATCCCTTCTCGCTGGACCTGATGGCAAGGAGGGTACACATACACAGACACAGTCACAAAACATGCGAAGAAGTTGAGAGGAATAATATTCAGTGGAATATTGTGGTTATTGTCTAAGAGGAACACCACCACTGTATCAACCCGAACTCCCGAGTCCCAAAAGTTTTTTGGGCTTATTAAATTTCAGAAGTAACAGGAAGTTTTACCATTGCTGACCAATGGCAAAACATGATGTTATTTAACCTTACATGTACTATGATGCACTATACAGTAGTCCCTTTCTACTAAGGACACACTTTCTGCCAAATAATTCTGCCCTCATTAGAGAGGTATCCTTGGGGGTATCACATGCATTCATGGTACTTAATGTCAAGAATTTGTGTCCTTTCAAGAGGGGTGTCCTCTTTAGAAAGTGTCCTTTAAGAGAGGGATCACTGTACTGCCAGACTGATTTCTCGGCAGACTTTAGTTTTTTCGGTAGATTTCTCGGTAGACTTGATCCTTGAAGCACAAGCAACAACTTAAAGGCAACATTATACTTACGCATTGTATAACAGTTGCGATTTACACTTGAAGACGGCTCTGTGTTACAGAGCCGAAAAGGAGAATCGATTTTATCATTTCGCAATTAGTGTCTTCTCAAAATGCAACAAACACATGGACTCATTTGCATGGGTAAGCTGCACATAAAAAGATTGTTGCCAAGCAGGGAAAAACTGCGGACCACTGGATCGGTCTATAAAGTATGGATACGAAGTCAAAAACTATTGCATAAAAATTATTCTCCGTTTACCTTTATGGAATTCCCAGGATGCAACAGCTTCTTCATTATGCGCCCTGAAACAACACGGAACGAGAAATTGTATACGGTACATATATATACATAGGTTCAGGTGACAATGTCCATCAATCAATATATGTGGTCTTTCTGTCTCCTCCATCATCGTTTGTTAGCGCTGAATGGGTTTGCCACCAGAAACCATGAATAATGCAATGACCAGAGCATGCAGAGCGAGTGAAAGCTGTCAGTTGATGAAACAGCACCCAATTATCGACTACCGGTGCTTTGCTGCACGCAGAGATTTCCTGTCTTGCAAATTTTATCAACAGCATTAGATGTCCTTTGAAAAATGCTTAAATTAATTCTCCATGAAGATTAGGTACTTGCAAAGCATGTAATAATCAACTGTTTCATGTAACAGTATCTACATATCTTTGCCAGTTAGCTACCAGTGAGCTACTAATTAGCAGCTAGCTATTATTTAGCTTAAGTTAACTACTAGTGAGCGGCTAGTTAACTTAGCTAATTAGCTATTTGCACTAGTTAGCTACTAGAGAGCTGCTAACTAGCAGCTATCTATTAGTTACCTACTAGTTATCTACTTGTGAGCTGCCAGTCAGCTACTAGTCAGTCACTAGTTAACTTCTAATTAGCTACTACCAGGGTAGTTAACTATTATTTAGTTACTTGTGAATTTTGCTAATATTATTCATGCGCTAATTTAAGTCAATATCTCTGGCAGAAATCCAGAATACCCACCTATACTGTGGTACTGCCATCTCTTACGGATCAACTCTGGCACAAGTGTCAATATTTTCTGGAAGAACAAAAAATAAATAAATTCAATAAAATTGTTTACTTGTACCTGGTAGTTTGCCAACAAACAGAGACGGGGGTTGTGGCAGTTATTGTATTACTACCAAATTAATATGATTAATGTATATACAGTGAAACTTGTATATTTACAAGACCACCCTAGGGACCAACAAAATGTGGTCCTTATACACAGGTGGTCGTTATATGCAGGTTTAGCAACGTGGATAGTATACTACCAGAGACTTGGAAAATATGGTAAGCAGGTGGTCTTTATATACAGGTGGTCTTTAGATCAGGTTTGACTGTATGTTTATATAGTAACGCAGGATCCTGAACTGAAAATTTGACAATTAGAGAAGTGTATACATGTACACATTATACACGGGGTACTATCAGTACATGTACCTTGGTAATCCTAGCATAAAGTTGGGAAGCATCGTGAACATTGGGGGGACGTTGAGAACTCTTGCTAAAATATGCCATTAGATTAACTGAAAGTGCACTCGTCATGCCCAAGTTCGTGAAGTTGTCCACCCTTTGTCACTTTGCTTGACAAGACTTCTACAATTTATACTGTAACTTAATCATGTTAATTGTGTGCATCATATGTGTAATAGTCATGTTATGTAACTACAGGCATTAACATGATCAACACTTAACATATGCAAAGCAAATTGCATGGTACACTAACGGTAATGCATGAGGCCAGAGGGTGACCATGAATTAATATGGTGGATATTCATGATATTATCATGAGTGAAAATTCCTAATACAGATATAGGCACAGGTAATGTTGGGAGGTCTACGCATGCTCCTGTGACCGAAAAAGGGTACAAATCATTAAAGTATCTCCACCAGATAGGTAAATAAATTGTATTCCTTGTAATCCAGCCAATTTAGGCAGGAAAGGTGTACAACAATCGCGCCTGAACATTTTTCAGTTGTCAGTACTTTATCAAAACCTGTACAGTAGTCCCTCTATTTACCGGTACAACCCTCTATTTTAAGACCACCCTTGATTATAAGACCGCTTGATTTGGTCCCAAAGGGCAATTTCCTGTGTTTAAATAACCTTTATTTTAAGACCCCCTGCAATATAAGACCAGTTTTTCTTGGCCCCATGGGTGGTCTTAAAATAGAGGGACCACTGTATTGACCATGTTGACACTTTAGGTCTTGTATATATCCCAAGTTGCTGCTGCCACTGCATGTAAGAGCCACTGCTTGTACATGTGAAAGTATTCGCAAGGAAACCCTTGCACAGATTTACATCTTTTAGGAGATAGTAGATATTCATTTACCATGTTTGCATCGACCATGCATTGCACCGTCAAGACCAACCGACGCAATAAAATTCCATAAACGTGCTTCGAGATTGTAACTCAATTGTTATATTGCAGCACACGAGTAAAGTCCTGGGAGCATAGTGCTTTATTCGTCATGCTAATGCAGGAATATTGAACACTTCTAAGTTTTATGCTAGACTGGTCCATCCACATGTTCATCATGTTAATACAGTGGTCCCTCTATTTTAAGACCACCCATGGGACCAAGCGAATGTGGTCTTATATTGCAGGTGGTCTTAAAATAGAGGTAATTTAACACACAGAAAATTGCCCTTTGGAACCAAACCAAGCGGTCTTCAGTGGTCTTATCATGTTATAATCAAGGGTGGTCTTAAAATAGAGGGATGTATAATGGAGGGACTACTGTACCAGGGTACTGTACATGTACAGTATATTAAACCCTTGGGGTATAGGCGTAAAAGACTTCTTTCTTGAAATCATTTCTTTTATGTTGTTACAACAAGTATTACTAAGTGAATGGTGTATGTATGCACCACATAGACATAATGTATACCACGGTATATGCATTTCTACATGTTCTAGCAACAAGTGTTACACAAGTATTCATGGTATTTTCTACATACCTCATGGAATCTATAAAACACCCATACCTAGTCTATATTTTCCTGCTAATGTAAATTCTACCCTCCTATTTAGACACGTTTCATGAAGTGTTAATTGCTTTCTGTAGAATTTTACGTTAGCCAGAATGCGCCCTAACATGGAACTGGTCTGTTTGGTGCTTAAGTACAGTAGGCTCCATCTAATAGGACCATGCAATACCAAACAATTCTGTCCTTATTAGAGAGGTGCTCTTTGGTGAGAGGGAGCATTACATGCATTCGCAGCACTTGCGCCAATTACGAATTTGTGTCATTTCTAGAGGGGTGTCCTCTCTACAGTGTCCCTTTAAATGAGGGAATCCCGGAATGCCATATTCCTCCAGCTCATTTTCCATTCCTCTTTTCATTTGCAACAAACTACCAGCTAGTGCAGTAATTAACACAGTTGTTTCCTCCAATCAATACTCCAGTCTGGCTGTTCCCAACAGCTTGCAGGTGATATATTGCAAGGCACCTTTAGCCGTGGGGGAAGTTTCAAGTTAAGTCAAAAATTCACCAAAAAGTGCCAAAGTGTTTTGTCAGGTTCTGCTGATTTCTACATTGTTCTAGACCCCCGAGATTTTTCAAGAAACTACACCCTGAGAGCATGAAGAGTCTCGGACGGACCACCCGCACGAGAAAAGAATCGCTGAGAATCTGAAGACTGCGGCATCTGCCAAGCCAAAAATAACACCCTCCCAAACATGTTTCAAGTGAGGCATTATCTAACAGGAAGATTGATGGGAATTTAACCTGAGGGTATCCCTGAGCCTATTTGGACAACAAAACAAGAAGGATCTCACCAGATCTACAAATGATCTAAGCAAATGTGGAAGCAAATATTGCCGTGAGCTTCTGTGGTTACGTAAGAGGCGTAATGAACATCAATGAAGGCAAATCCATGTCTAATATCTGGCAATTTGCCAGCATTTAACACAAATGTGACATATTGAAATAATCCTCTGGATGGTTTATTCTCACTGTTGCAATAAATGTACAAAGATTTAAAAGGTGCTTTACATCGCAGTATTTCAACAGTACTTTCAATGTGCATGATGTGTTCAAGATTGTTATTATAACTTCATTAATACGTTATAGGTGGTCTCACGTCTCAGTTATGTAACATCTAACTTTGCCATGATTGGCCCCTGGTCTTGGGCGGAGCATCTTATGCAGACGAATTAGACAAGATGCACAAAAACATGCACTGTAACAGATATGGGATTTATAAGTACATGTACAATGTACATCATAAATCATTGTAAATGTACATGATACAATTTTCTAATTCTTGCGACTATGGTAAATATGGGAAATAAGAGAACAAGGTGAACAAAACTCCATTTGTCGTTTACTAAATCAGTGATATAACCATTAAAGATTGGTTACCCTTACCTCAAGAACAAACAACACAAAGTCCAGCTCTTCACGATGCTGCTTGCTTGCTGAAATGAAAAAAAAAAACACTAATGAATATTTAAAAACAAAACACAAATTACAAGTGTTGATGTCATTTAAAGATTTTTAAGGATAAATTTACCAGTACCCGGTACCTGAAAATGTTAGTACAGTGGTCCTTACAATTTAGGACTTCTAAATTTAAGAATACCGGGGTATCCTCCATTTTAAGACCAGTCATCAGTGACACCACCCTTACACTCTTTCAATACAATGTATAAACATGATAAATATCCTACCATTTTAACACCACTTTCAATTTTAAGACAATAGTTTTCTGGGCAAAAGGGGTGGTCTTAAAATGCAGGGATTAAAGTACATATACATATGAAAAGACATATAAGTTGCGTCTCAGTGGTTCCTAAGTGTATAAGTTTGGCACTTAAGTCTTCAAGCTAAGCAATGTGAATGTGATAGGTTCAGAATGTGAGTAAGCTGGCACACTTAAGTATTTTCGAGAACCATGTCCCCTGGCTTCCATGATGTCATTGTATGTAATGCCTTCCCAATTTATTCATATTGTTTCCTAAAGAGAAACACCTGGTATGTACATTCATGCTATGCCGTACTGCTATGTAGGAACCTGAAGGAAATCAATGCGGAGCGAAGGATGTCTGTTGTACGATGTGACAAATGTCACAAAAGTTGCTACTACACGTATTTCTGTTTTATTTACATGCTTAAGTTCCTGATTAATACCGCTACATCAAATACAAAGCTTTACTGAATCATTTCTATATTTATACATGCTATAATGACACGTGTATAAATGAGAAATACCAGAATTTTTTTATTAACAAGGTTTAATTTCCGCATGTTCCTACTACATGTACTCGACTCTCTCCCGAAGCATTCATTCTCCATTTAGCAACCTCGGCAGTCACTTTCCTTGAGTGTTTGTTCAAAAAACACAGCGCAGTTCCACTCTTCAAACACATTGGGGATCCAAGGACAGAGAGATAAACATGACCAGTCTTCTGACCTTTAGCCCGCGCCATTCCCTTGCAAAACAGGAAGGAGAGGACCGTGCTCAATGTTGATGCAGTTATCATGGTTACGGCAATGTGGCGTGAATGCCATTCGTTTTTTAACACTGTAGAAATTTAATGATGCATCAGATATGCATCGTGTAACGTTTGTCATACACATAATAAACTCATCCCTACTAAACTTGACGTTCTTACGCTTCAAGCATGAACAATGGAAAGAACATCAATTATCAGCAAGTTAATTATTCAGTATCAAGCACTATCCTTGGTCCTAGGCCAACGCAGTATAAAGAACTGTCCTACCGCAGTGTTTATTAATATCCCTTTCATGGCAGTATCATTACACATGTCATGTATATTATATATACATGCGCCTACTAGTAACTATTACTGGCCAATGTAAAATAATGCAATTTTATTTTGCAGTCCAAATGAAAGCAAATTTTATCACCGACAATAATGAATCACTATTGGTGTCCATGGCATCAGCATGATCAACAGTACAGTAGTCCCTCTCTTAGTGGCCACTGACTCTCAACAGAGGCCACCCTCTCTAATAAGGCCATACTAGTAATCTTTGCTGCTACTACTTTCAATGTATTTACTTCTCCCTCTTACCAAAGGCCGCCTCTCTAATGTAGCCATAATCTCTTGGTAAATAGGGCGCCCTTATGATAGAGGTACCACTGTACCAGTTATATAGTTGCACAGATATAAGATATTCCTGCATATTAAGGCAAAGTACGGAGCCCATCTGTTCAATGAAACTTATTGCCCAAAACTACCTACTGGTAGTAACATCGAAATAAACCCTTTGGCATTACAACATTATTTTCTACAGTTTGAGTCATGTTAGTATTGAATCACACATAAAAGTAGCACAGTTGAGCCAGATGTCTTGAAAGATGGCCACCACTGGCGATAAAAATATGGTTCTCAAAACAGGTGGTCTTTGGTGATAGCTTCAATTGTATTGAAATGTTGGGGGGGGTGGGTGAATCAGGTTTATAGTCGGCTTTCAACCACTCATGGTCATATCTCATGTATCACCGACTGCAAGTTGGATTCAGTGGTATATGCAGGCGTATGCGTGGTGAGTTAATGTGGACCTGTCTTGTTTGGGTCAAACGATCTACGCCCGACAACTTTTGGGTGCCAAGCCACCGATTCAATTCCGCCACAGGTGAGCAGAAAGGAATCACTTAAACCATTTATTGAAATGTGGGACCCTCTGCCAGGAATATGTGGTCCTTCAAAACAGGTGGTGTCTCACTGCAGTCGAGCGGTGGTCTTTCAAGAGAGGTTTCACTGTATTAAACGTGTGCATTACAACACAAACTGTACCAAGTGTACTAAGTCAGTAAATATATCACGTTTTGCTACATGCAAAGAAGTAAGTTTTAAAACAGGCATAGTGGAGTGTGTCTCGAAAAAACACCACCCTCACCATGCTCACTGTTTAACAACATAATTAATACAGTGTTCTCTCTCTTAACAAGGACACTCACCAAAAGATGCCTCTCTAATAAGGACAGAAGTATTTTGCAGCAAGTACTACAAAAGCCTTTCATTTTCCCTCTCACCAAGCATGTCAAAGGGCATGTCACACCTCTCTAAACAATGTTAAATGAGGACAGAATTATGGGGTGTAATGGGTGTCCCTACTGGCCTGGGGGACTACTGTACTAGTATTTGGTCTCTGTCCCAGGAACATACACAAATGTAAGTAGTACCAGCTGAGCGCTGACAGATTCTGTTTTACAGTTAAACATACTAGTACCTTTAAGTCTACCTTGTGATGTTGTGTAATCTTTGAGTTTCATTAGCAAACAAAAAAGAAGAATAGAATTTTAGGTCATACACAGAATCGAACATACCGATATAACCACCAAGCAAATAATACTTTCTGTCAAAGTTGACAGATCAATATCAAAAGTGACAAAAGTGAAATAACAAATTTATCAATAACTCGCCGCAGTCACTGGTATACCATACAAGCATAGTTATTTGATAAAGGAGACATAATGGAAATTTACAACAACCTTTGAACATCTTGATACAATAGGCCCCTTCTAATAGGGATACCCATTTATCATGTTTATGCCACACATTTCTGTCCTTTGGTAACAGGGAGGATTAAAGGCACTCAAAGTACTCTCTGCCAAATTCTTCTGTCCTTAGTTACTGGAGACGTGTCCTTTGTGTCCAAGTTTGTAACCACCATATTATATATTTTGCATTGATTCAGACTCCTGCGCAGGATGCCTCGTTAAAAATATATCCCTAGATTCCCTAGGTGACTGTCACCAAAACATGACATGCAGACAAGCCAGTTGTCCGGAGGTGGCGGCCATGTGCCTAACTTCATTTCATCAGGTACAACAGTCATTACAAGCTGTTTGATCAATTTGCCTCTGTGAAGTTTGGGTGGCAATTATAACACCTGTCACATGCATCAGCGCTTACATGCAACATGTATACACTGCATGTCCCGTGCATCTACGGTTTCCCAAACACGCTGACGGGGACTAAATATGGCCAAGGGGAAGTGAATAGGCTATTTTAGGTATGCACGTAAAATGAGAAGCAAGTTCAAGCAACAGTTCTGGACTGCTGCACTTGGCATAACGCCGAGTGGCCAATCAATACACATCAGTTATAATTTTACATAAACATACAGACAGCGAGTGAACGAGCTATATGTACTGAAGCATTTACATTTATTTTAATGGAGCCATAAACTGGTCTATTTCTTACAAAAACTGCTCCTGAAAATTGGACAAAAACTGCAGTTAGCAATGCAACTGGTTACCACTGGTTACCGGGGTATGCACAAAATGATACATACATGTATATGGGAACTGCAAGTCTGCAATGGGAGAGCATTGACTGTTGAAGACTCAGTTTGTAAAGTTTGTAACTTTGTGTTTTGCAACTGTTAAGAATTGTGTGGGATTCCAGACACTATTTTCAGGTTGTTAAAAGGCCCTTCAGAAATACTCGAAAAGGTGAAGATACGGTACTAAAGATGGTGAGGTAGTACCAGTTTTTCTTTTACCTTGCCTACTATTTGCATCTTCGGCACTCATCCAAACAGCCAAGCAAGGCAGTAGCACGAAGAAGGATAAATAAATTCAACTAAACCAACTTAACAGGCCTAAGACAATAAGATTGGGTATAAAATGTGCCTATAGAATACAGATTTACTATTACACCATTGTGGCATCTGCAAAACCAAAGAAACTCCACCAGACATGTGGTTATGACACGCTGGGTTTTTGTTACTGCTCCAGTTGGTGTCCACGTTCGTGTCAGCTACTGATATTATTTACGTAAATTTCAGTCCCAACAAAAGGTTACCCAACCATTTAACAGACCAACCTATACAGTGGTCCCTTTCTTCTAGGACATTCTTGCCATAGGACACCTCTCTAATAAGGACAGTTATTTGGCAGCAACTATTACATGTATTATGAATGGTCTTATTCCTCCCTCTCACCAAAACACACCTCTCAAATAAGGAGAGAATTATTTGGCAGAATTGGTGTCCCTATTAGAGGGGGACTCCTGTATTCCCAGGTTTGAACACTCTGACTGTAAAGTAGTACAACCACAAGTACAGTTACCAATCATTGTCTTGGCAGTGCCAGGCCAGCCAGCATAGGCCATAAGATTCATGAGATTGTCCTGAAAGTTATTCAAGCCTACAGATGTTCACAGATGTTCTTGAATGAACATGATACATGTAACTAAAGGGCCAACATTTCCACCGACACTCTCAGCAAATACCTGAATATGCTCAACACATAGTACCTAGAATATATTTTCAGTGTAACGTGTGTAAAGGCATTTTAATATTTCAAGACAGGTTATGTGTTTAATAATCCAAAACAGATGGATATTTACTTAATGCCCTAACATGAAGACTGTATATATATGCCTGCTACTAGTACATGCCAATTGTATGTGTTGCACTGTTTTGCACAAGTTCAGCAAATGAACACACGACTGAATGTTTTTATGCCCAATCAGTTATTGCTTTTCAGTTTTCACATGACACGACATCAGACCTGTACATGCCTCATGTGCCTAGAGCTATCTTGCTTAAATAGAATGTGTCAATGAGAAGCCATGACGCATAACATTACAGCTGCAACACATAATGTAGCTGGACGTCTACCCCTCATGTTCCTTGACTTTTGGTAATACATATAAAAGTAAGTTTCTGTGGGTGTGCATCTGTGCGTGAATACAGCATGTAGTACCATGAGTACAGTGTCAGTGATCACCTAATACAGACCATACTTAGTAGTCAACAACAGGCATTAATAGATCGGGTAGATGGAGCAGAGTTTACGATTGCATCCTATGAATGCACTGGTTACCTGCTAAGCTGAATAATACTAACTGCAATACCGTCCGCACAAAGGCATGTTAGCGCCTCCCCCCCATTCCCAGATCATAGTCTGCATTTAGTGCAATTCTACAAAGTTCTAGATAGCTACTAGTAGATACGATTTGCATTGATTTATCCATGTACAGCACATCCTAACATGATTTATAGAATGACTCAAGGAATCATCACGATCATGGAGAAAGTCAAACGCACCAGGCACAACAGTTTGCTCAGTCAAAAAACTTCCATGCCAACAACATGAACAAGTTAGTTTTAAGTTTTACATTTGTTTAAATTGAATGAAGTAACCCCTAGGGGTAATACCCGAATACCAAGCACGTGGTGTCGCTGGATGGTCTTAAAATAGAGATATCTCCGATTTGTCAAATACATGATAGTTGTAACTTGTAAAGAATTTATTGGGGTAGTATTAGTAATAAACATGATAAACCAATACACCTTAAAAATTGTCAAAAGACAATGTCAATACTTGTGTAGTCTGTTGATAAAGGAGCTTTTTACAATGCTTAAAAGTTGTAGAGTCATACCAGTATGCATGATACATGTATAAGGCACTCTTGTAAGTCAATACAACCTCACCTCTTTGCTTCAGATCGGCTTCCACGGTAGTGAAGTGATCATGGAATATGTAGTAGATATGGGAGTAGTACTGCTCAAAGAATGACTTGGCTTCGCTGATGTCATAAGTGTCTGAAAGAATCAAAACCAGAATTAGTTTATGGCTACTTTTATTACTGAACCATCGTGGTTACATAATACATTTATTATGTTTAAAGTACTTGTACAATTGTATTTAGAAAGAAGCACGTAACACTTACAGGATTTACTGTGGTCTATAATATGTACTGGTATAATGGTTTGTCAAGTATTGAATGTTAACAAAAAATAGGGGAATTGTATGAATTCATGTGCACTGTGTGCATGGTGTGCACATCATGTCCGCCACAACCACGCCCAATAAATCCCAGAGATGGCACCTACCTACGATAACACAAAATGAAACCTGTCAAGTATTGTGCAAGGATTTTTGGAGTTAACATGGTTAATGCGAGGAATACACATTTTCAATTTTTTCTGTAAGTCAAGCGAAAATGCATATTACACCAAATATTGTACCTCGGCATGTGCAATAGCCTAGTTCCCTTTTCTTTAAGACTAACCATGTAAGTGTGGTCTTATATCACATATACTGCAGGTGGTCTTAAAATAAAGGCTGGATAAATACACAAAAGTGCATTTTAGGGAGTCTGGGACCAAATAAGATGGTGTTACAATCAAGATGGACTTAAAATAAAGTGGTGTAAAAGTCTAAAAGAGAAGGAGTAATGTAGTATTATGGAGTGTAACTTTGACCTTCAAAGATAACTTTAAGCAATAATGTCCAGAGATTAATCTATGCTGCACCCTTGTATCACCGTCATTCGCGCATTTTGTAATGAAATGCCACACTTTGGGAACAGCTGTGTGACCTTGGGCCACTTAACATTGAAAAGTTCCGCCTTCCTTTCACACTCGTGGGCGCGGCATGGCTTCTAAGCCGGGATAAATGGTTAATGTTTGCCAGTTCCAGTAGTTCCATTGTTATCAATCAGTGCGGGTTACATATACAACAGTAGTGACGATACAGATCATTCAGAGTACATCATTAATTCACATTATGGCAACCAACACGTTTCTGTCCAACGGGAGTCATCATGGCAAAATGCACAGGCTTGAGCGCAGCGGGATCTGACGTCATGGAAAAGGCAGGTGAAGGTAAACAGTGAGTTACATAATGAGCTACAGTAGGTAGGTTTCTTGAGTTAGCGAAAAGCAATTTATAATCTGATGATCTGACTTCATAAATTTCCAGTTATATTTATTTATTGACGTGATATCGTAGTTCTGTAAATACCAAGTGCATGTGTGTATGCTATTAGTGTGTACGATCCAGCTACTATAACCAGGGATGGGGTCAATTCCGATTTTTAAATATCAATTCCAATTCCGGTCCCATTGAAAAGTTCAATTCCAATTCCAATTCCGGTCCCCATTGAAAAGTTCAATTCCAATTCAATTCCAATTCCGACTACAGATTTTTATAAATTCATACTGACATGCTATTTTCCTATTACTCATGTTACTAGTAACACACTATTTCAACTAATAACACAGCAACTCTATCCCTCTGAATATGTATTGGCCTCCATTCACACCTCCCCATCTTGTCTTTTGTAATATTGTGC